>JACCDJ010004844.1_pt1 | contig 16565 bp, 16 predicted proteins | sample 7444481 | NCBI WGS metagenome assembly JACCDJ01 (sample SAMN15323435, study PRJNA562643) | freshwater metagenome | isolation source: river surface water | place: USA:Blue River Watershed | collected 2017-08-15 | reverse complement strand
CCTAATGCTACTATATACTCATATGGTTTCGGAGAATCGGGTGGCAACAGCCCTGCAGGAAGTGCAGCACTTACCCAAAATTTTGGTGCAGGTGGCGGGGGTGCAATGTATGGTGGTACTGACTCTATATACGGTCCACCTAACACAGGTGGTAACGGAGGTCAAGGTGTTGCTTTGCCTGGAACTATTTTAAGTGATGTGAGTGTAGGACAACTTGTTTCTGGTACTAGATATATTGGCGGAGGAGCCGGTGGTTATGCTGGTGCTAGTTCAGGTGGCAACATTACTGGAACTAATGGTTACGGTAGCACCAATGCATATAACGGAGGTGGCGGAGCCCATTCGAGTGCCGGCGGTGCAGGCATCATAATTGTAAGATATCTAACTGCATAATAATTTGATAAATACATATTATTCTATGGAATTTTTGTATGAAAATTAATACGCTTTTAGAAAGTCAGACCGTAAGCTCTGCAATATCAAACACTACAACATCAGCACCTGTATTCGGTCGTGATGAGGATCGTTTAGAAGAAACTACAACATCCGGTAGTGTTACTACAGATGCTAATCCAGTTGGCAATGTACAACGTAGAAGTAAAGGTAGTATGCTTAAAGGCATTAAAACTAGTGCTAAGTTTCCTAACTCAAAGACAGTTAAAGAGGCAGACGAATGGGAAGAAGATACAGAGAAGCGTGAACGTTTCTTACAGTATGCTAAACAAAAGTTAATAGCAGCAAAGAAGAATAACCAAAATATAACTCAAATGGCACTCGCACTAAGCGCACAAGATAACAAATACTTTGGATCTCCGTTCATTGATAACCCCAATGTTAATAATAGTGTAGGTTTTGGCTCAGTTACAGTAGGTCCTAGAGAGGCAAAATACACAGACGCTATCGCTCGTATTGTGGATTGGCTTGATAGCAGCCAAGGTATTGCTCAAGTTGCCGCACAGCAAGCAGCAGTATGGTTGCAACCGCATGGAAAAGAATTTTTAGAACGAGTATATAATGATTTGTTAGGTATGCAAGATAACACTGTAGAAGCAAGACAGAAACATGCTGTCGCACTAAGTGGATATCAAGTTGAACATTTGGGTGGTAGAGTTCGTGGTTCTTTTAAGGGTCTTTATTCTAATGATCCTGCTGATAATATGACGCCAGAAGTCTATGATATTTTGTCTGTTGTAGAATTAGAAATTGCAAGAATTAAAAATCAGCAACTTTACGAAAAAGATATAGCAGAACGCAAGAAAATCTGGGACAGTATTCCAATGCCAATCAAACAGACATTAGCCGCAGAACACGGCATGAATCCACAGCAATTTGAAGCAATGTTGTTCGGCGAAACTGATGCAGATAAGATTAGTGGTTATTATAATAATCAACGACAAGAACAACCAGAAAGAGAAAAAGAAGTGGCAGAAGGTAATAAGTTTTTACAACAACATGGTATTGGTGTTCAGAACGGTAAGTTCCCAGAGCCAAGAAAGCCTAGACCAGATGGCATTATGAGTAAGAGTGAAGTATTAGGCAAAGATGGCTTAGTTTATCACTGGCAAGATCCTCGTGCTAAACAAGGTAATGCACTACAAGGTGTAGGTGAAGCTAAGAAAGCAAACACTAAAACTGCTAGAAAAGAGTTTGGTAAGCGTCCTCGTGCAGAGTTAAGCGATAAAGAGAAAGAACAGAAAAAATCAGAATCTGATAAATTGTGGGATATGTTACAAGCGCACATCGCACAAGCGGAAAAAGAAAAAAAATTAGACGAGGTAAATCCTCAAAACTTTGACAGTGATGAAGATTACTATGATGCAGTTGAAGCAGATGATTTGGATCTTGACAAGTTTGGTAACGGTTGGGATATTCCAGACGAGATTGCAGTTTTGAGAAATCAATTAAGACATACAACAAGTCAATATGCACGTGCTCAAATTGAAAACAAAATCAAACGTTATGAGGACATCTATTACGGTGAAGATGAATTAGAAGAAAGTGTGGCGGAAGACTCGGAAGAAGTTGACACTCACGGTAGAACAAAGGCCGATTGGGTTAAAGCAGTTCATGCAAAGTATCCAATGGCAAGAGTTATCTATAGCAAAGACAATACACAAGTAATGGCTGTCTTGCCAAATAGAAAAGAAATTCGTTGGATTAAAGACGAAGGCATCATTGAGCAAGCTGTGGCGGAAGCAGGTGAATGGACCAAGTTGCCAAATGGCAACTGGAGAAATATGCACACCGGTGCTCAACAATCAACTCCTCCTAAGACAAAGAAGCCTCGCAGAACAATGGGACTACACGCTAGTTTAGAACAGCACGCCGATGACAAGATGAAAGAATTAGGTCATAAGTTCAAACCTGTTGACGAAACCAGAGTTGGCAATCGTATGAGCGACATTTCAATTGGTAGTCCAAAGATTGTTCACTACAAGGGTAAAGCAGTAGGTGAAGTTGGTCTTGACCACGAAGCAAGTCCAGGCAATGGCCCCTTCTATATGAAACATTACCTAACTGGTAAAGACATGGTTGGATATGATAGTAAACAACAAGCATTGGCTGATTTAAAACATCTAGTAATGCAATATGAAGGCCGAGAATTAGAAGAAGGTCCCGGAGAAGTTATGGCGCTTGCTAATTTTGCTAAGGGCGGTGGCATACCCGGAGGACAAAGTCCTGCAGATGTAGTTGACGCTAGAGGGGTGATTGAAGAAAAGCAACGCTTAGATCCTAAGTGCTGGAAAGGCTATAAAAAGCAAGGCACTAAGATGAAGGGTGACACTAGAGTAAATAATTGTGTCAAAGTAGATGAAGCTGAAATTTCAGAAGAAATGTTAGCACACGAATTGTATAAAGACTTGCAAATCTTTAAACATGGCAAAGACAAAACAATTGGCAAAAAATCTAAAAGTAAAGATATATCTAAAAAGCCAGAAGATAGAGATATCGTAGTCAAAGAAGGAACTGAAATGAAGGCAAGTGAAATATTAAATGAAGGTAAGCCAGGTCTATGGGCAAATATTCACGCAAAGCGTGAACGTATTAAGAGTGGTTCAGGTGAACGTATGCGTAAGCCCGGTAGCAAAGGTGCTCCATCAGCACAAGACTTCAAAGACGCTGCCAAAACAGAAGCAGCTAATCCAGCACAACAGGCTGCGATTGCTATCGCAATGAAGAAAAAAGGTCAGAAGCCAAAGAGTGAAGGTGTAGATGACCGTGAATACAATGACGAAGCTGGTATGTTTAAAAATGATTTACAAACAATTCAGAGAGTTAGTAATCATTTAGAAAAAGCAATACAAGACAACGAAAATCTACCAGAGTGGTGCCAAGCTAAAATTGCACAAGCTAAGGGCATGATTGTTAATGTTATGGACTATATGATTAGCCAACATGAAAACGGTATCGTTGATACACTTGAAGAAGAATTTGATTTGATTGAATCAATCGTTGAAGGCATCGCAGTTCGTAACAATGTAAATTCAGAAGCTATCTGGGAAGATTTAGAATCATTAACAGATGATGAGTTGTATGTATTTGCTGTCACATCAGAACCTATCAATGAAGATTGGCAGAAAGTTAACAAGAAAGACAAGACTGACGGCATGAGTCCAAAGGCAGTTAAAGCATATCGCAGAGAGAATCCTGGTTCTAAACTAAAGACTGCTGTAACTACTAAGCCAAGCAAACTAAAGAAAGGCTCTAAGGCATCAAAGCGCCGTAAGAGTTATTGCAGCCGTTCAAAAGGTCAAATGAATATGCACAATATCAGTTGTTCTAAGACTCCTGATAAAGCAATATGTAAAGCACGTAGACGTTGGAATCGCTAAAATGAAAATCAATAACTTATTAGAATCTAAAAAATTACCCGGTCAATTCGGTGCACAAATTATGTCGCCTGAAGAATTTGTTGCTGCGGATGAAGCAGGAATTGATGTTGATCCCAATAAGATTGACCAAGACTTAGATGAGAACAAACCACAACGTGATACTAATCGCTTATGGCAAATGATTAGTGATTACGAGCGTAGAGCTAAAATGTCAAAGAATGATATTCGTAAGAATCACTATTTGAAGATGGCACAAGACCTACGTTCTAAATTACCTACGACTGAAGATATGTCCGTAACGCCAGAAAAAATGCGTATGAATGATTATCTTGAAATGGCTGATAAGTTACATGATGCTATGATGGCTGCGAGTCAACGAAATGATACACAGACATACAATAAGTTAAAAGAAAAATACCTTGAACTAGAAAAAAGAGCAGGTAAGGGAATGATTCCTGAGGCAACAAAACTTCCAGCACAAAGTCGTGAGTTAGGTGGACAAGAGTTCCAAGACTACATGACACGCATCAAAGGTACTGATGACATTGATAAGAAGACTGGTCAAGTTAAAGTAGATAAAAAAGGTATTCCTAAGTATACTACAGGCAAGACTAAATCTGACAAATATAAGATGCCCTACATTCACCGTTCAAGTGCTATTGAGTACTATGACGAAGCAGGAAAACGATTCAAAGAAGAAGCGGTTATTGAAGCATTAAAACAACGACCAAAGAAGTTGTTAAAGCAAAACGAAAAAATGAAACATTCTAATGGTGAATTAGAACAATTCTTTAATGTTGGCTTTGCAGCATTGACTGGCGTAGCTGTAGATGAACAAACAAATAAACTAATCATCGTTAACACATGTCCAGGTGCTGGTTCATGTAAAGTTGATTGCTTTGCAATGAAGGGCGGTAAAGTTCAATTCAAAGCAGCTTGGTTATCTGATGGACGCATCTTAACATACTTATTGAATGATCCAGATGGTTTCTTCAATCAGTTATCATCAGAGATTAGTAAAGAAGAAAAACTAGGTGACAAGGGTGGTTATGAAGTAACTATTCGTTGGCACGATGCTGGTGACTTCTTTAGTCCTGAATACTTAGACATGGCAATGAAGATGGCTGAAAAGCACCCTGGTGTCAAGTTCTATGCTTACACTAAAATGGCTAATGCAGCGTTGGCTAATAAGCCAGGCAACTTCATTATCAATTGGAGTGAAGGTGCTCACACATCACAAGAGAAGCAAGTTAAGGCTGCTGATCCTGAATTAGAACGTACTAAGAATAGTCGTATTGTTCCTACTGATGCGTTTGATGACTTGTTAGTTAAGAACGAAAAGGGTAATCTAGAAAAAGGTCCTGATGGTCAATGGCAAATTCAACCTGACAAACAACAAGAGTTGAAACAACGTTTAGGTAAGCTATACAATATCAGTCCAAGCAGTATTCTAACTTATGATGAATACACAGGCAAGCCTAAGGTTGCTGGCATGAAGTACAACGTTATTGTTGCACCAGGTGAAGGTGATATCAGTGCTAATGATCCTAATGTTTTAGGCACACTATTATTGAAGCACTAAATATGGATAGAACAGTTTTTGAATTCTATCTAAGGTATAAAGGAAATCCACCAAAATGTTATCAGACAATCTAAAAATATTATTAGCAAGTACACAAAGTTTTGCTATCAAATCACAAAACTTTCATTGGAATATTGAAGGTAGTGATTTCCCTCAGTATCACGAATTCTTTGATACATTATATGGTGATGTAAGTGGCACGATTGACCGTATCGCTGAGTACATCAGAATCTTGGGTCACTATACTCCTGGCAGCTTAACTCGTTATGCTGAGTTATCAATCATTCAGGATCAAACAAAGATTCCTCGTGCTCAATTAATGTTTCAAGAAACACTAACAGACATTGACAGAATGTTAGAATTAATCATTCCTATGTTTGATGAAGCAACAAATGAGAAGCAACAGGGTATTGCTAACTTCTTAGCCGAACTACAAGACTTGTATGGTAAGAAAGCATGGTTCATTCGTAGCATTCTCAAAAAAGAACGTGAGTAAATGAGAGCCATAGATTTTTTAGTAGAATATCAACAACTTGATGAAGTGAACATGAGTCCTTCATCACTGAAGCTCCTTGTAAAATCTATTAATGCTACTGCTGGTATGGAATTTGAAATGATAGTTCCTAATACACAAAGTCCAGAAGATAGTGAATACGAACCAGACTATGATGCTGATGATAGAGCAAGTAGTTGGAGCGGTATTGAAGATTTCTTCATGGGTGGTGATGGTAACAACAGTCGCCGTGATGTTCGCAGCATGATTGAATCAATGCAGGAACAATTCTTTCAATGGCTTAATGAGAAGCGTGACGAAGATTGGAACTATAACGGTGAGTCTTTTTTACGAGAGTATATTGAATTAAATGATTACTTTGATGAAGACGCAGCCATTGAAGTTGCTAAGGATGAATTAGCAGAAAACAACCCAGAGATTGAAGAAGATAGTGAAGAATATAATCAATATATTCGTGAAAGAGTAGAAAAAGAATGTGATGCGTTTGTTGAAGATGAATGGTCTAGTCAAGGTCGCATTTATGATAGAGCATACGAATCTTTCATGGAAGATTGGGATAGTGATAACAATATAGATGAAGGTGATTGGTTAGATAGTAACTATAAATGGATGACTGATGTGTATCGTGAGTTTGGTGTCGAGAATGATGTATATTGGCCACACACAATGCAAGTAGGCGGCTCAGAAGATTTAGAAAATGTTGCCGAAAGTTTCAGCGATGCTATAGGTAGACCATGCAATGCGTCAAATGAATATCATGGTGTAAGAAAAGCACGTGAATATACAGTTGAGCCTGATGGCAGTTTACAACCTGATAGTGATGATGATACAGGATTAGAATTTGTAAGTCCACCATTGCCATTGACTGAGTTAGTTGCTGATTTGAAAGATGTTATTGAGTGGGCTAATAGTTATGGTTGTTACACGAACGAATCAACTGGCTTACACATGAATGTCAGTGTTCCTAATTATAGTCTAAAGAATGTTGATTACACAAAACTAGCATTGTTGCTAGGTGATGAATATATTCTTAAACAGTTTAGTCGTGAAGCAAACAACTATTGTCGTAGTGCTATCAGTAGAATTCGTAAGAATGTCGCAGGTAGACCAGAAGATGTTGCTAGAATGTTAGACAAAATGCGTAGTGGTTTAGATGAGCAAGCTATCAAATTAATCCACACAGGTGTCACAGACAAATATACAAGTATCAATACTAAAGATGGTTACATTGAGTTCCGTAGTCCAGGTGGTGATTGGCTAAATGAAGATGTAGATACATTAACCAACACACTATATCGTTTTGTTGTTGCTATGGATGCAGCTTGTGATCCACAAAAGTACAAAGAAGATTACTATAAGAAGTTGTATAAGTTATTGAATCCAGACAATTCTACTGATGCTTATGGTAGAATGGTGCAAGATTTCAGTCAATATGTGACAGCAGTAGGCGGAGCACCACAGAAAGTTGTTGCTGATTTCCGTAGAGTTGCGTTAGCTACTTTGAAACAAGCACAAGGTAAAGAAACAGGTGATTGGTGGTGGAACGTTAGTTTGAACGGACAACGAATTGAAGTTGTCGGTAAGAACAAACAAGAAGCATGGGAAGATGCTGTAAGACATTACAGAGAATGGGGCAACTATTCTATCAACGATGCTAAAATTGAAATGTTGCGACCGTTCAATAATAAACCAGCCCCGCAAGGTGAGTTCAGAGCAAGAGCAAGTGCACCTCAACCAATTGGTCAACAAGATTATGTAGGTATTCGCAATACTCAAACCCGTGAGTTTGTTCGTGACAATTCTGGTAATGTAATTAAATTCAGCAGCCCAACGGCAGCATACAATTATATGGCTACAAATAATTTCCCTCGCAATGAATATCGTATTAGTGATTTAAATATGGTTGATGCATCTGAAATAGCACCAAGGACAGTGTAATGAGAGCAAACGAATTCTTATCTGAACTATTCAAGCCCGGCAAGAAGAACTGGGAATGGGCCCGCCTCGGCACCAATGAAGTATCTGCCTTTTTTAAAGTAGGTGATAGAGAATATCTTTGGCAAGCATTTACAGGTAGTAACCCTACGAAGTGGGAAATACAATTTCGTTTAATAAGAAAACCTGATGTAGATCCTGATAAGTTAGATTTGTTTGGAAAAACTGATACAGGTAATTCAGCAGAAGTATTATCGACTGCTGTTGATATTACCCGTGCATTCTTAAAAGATTACGGACTTGATAGAGTTGAAGAAATCACATTCAACGCAAAAGAAGATAGTCGTATTGGATTGTATGCTAAGATGATTAAAAGACTATTACCTGATTGGGACTTATACCAGAAGAAAGACCCAGTTGACGGCATGATATTTTCTCTTACTGACCGTAGAGCGTATGACAAACCTGAGAATAAGTTTAGTTAAGAACACGCCTTAGGACCGTGTCGCCGGCTGCTGGCGGAAGGATAGAATTCGCTACTCGATTCCTCAAAGTGAGCATAAATACTATATTATGAGAGCAAACGAATTTAACATTTCTGATCCGGTAAAAGAACTAGCAAACAAGCTGCCTAACCTCAAGAAAACAGATTATGATACTATTGATGAGTTAATGCAACGTATTTGCAAGAAGCATAAACTTAGCGGACAAAAGCTACATGACTTGTTTGTTAGTAAGTATGGTCATACTCCAGATACTTGGGTAAAGAAAATCAAGCAAAGAAATGAAGAAGTCAACGAAGGTGATGTAATTCCATTTAAACGAGATAAAGCACAAGTTCAATATGGAAAAAGAACGTTCCCACCTAAACAAGATAATGTCACAGAACCAAAAGGTAATGTCACTCCCATAAAAAAAAAGAATACGGTAACAGGCCCAACACTCCATAGCATATATGAAGACAGTTCCGAAGAAGCACAAATTGAAAAATTTATTGCTTGGGCAAAAGAAACGTTACACGTGAAAGGTGATCCACAGTTCACCTTTAGTAGAGATACTGAACAAGCACAAAAAGGTCATCATACTGGAGTTCATTCAGGTGATCAGATTTGGGTTTATATCGGTAACAGAAATTTGATTGACATCTTTAGAACAATCTTCCATGAACTAGTTCATCAACGCCAGGATGAATTAGGAATGATTAAAGACGGTGATAGTTATCCAGGTAGTCCTATTGAGGCTATGGCAGACATGTTAGCTGGAAAGTACATAAAGATTTATGGAAAACAACACCCCGAAATTTTCCAGTAAAATAAGACAATCATTACAAAACATACCTGATGATTTGTTTTATGATGCCAACCTTGATGTAAAAATTAGATTGGTAAAAAATGAGTTTGTTAGAGATCCTTTAAGATTAGCAGTATTGATAAAGAGAATGGTAAATGAGAGCAAATGAATTTGTTACCGAGGCTAAGTTAAGTATCAGAGATCAAATTCTCCGTGATGTTCGTAAACATGGCGGCAATCCTAATGAATACTTTGTTAGATTTACGAGTATAGACAAGTTGGGTTATAGTCAAAAACAATGGTTCGGTAGAACTCCTGACGCTGATGATCCTAAATTTGATACAGAATATATTGGTGCTGGTAAAGGCAAGCCTGCATTATGGTTCTATCCTCTCAAGTTTTATTTGTCTAGTGAATATCTATACGGAACAGAACATCCGCATGTTTGGTTAGTAAGAATAAAACCTAACGCCTGGTTACAACCAATCAAATCAGGTAGTAAAGGAATACAACCTGCACCAGAAGGCAAACAAAGAGTGGGCATGATGCGATTATCAAGTACTCCTGCAGCCATTTTCTTTAAGCCTGCATTTGATGTTGTGGGCAAATATTATGACTATGCCAGTAGGCACAAACGACATGGTCAAGTAAAAGGTGCACCTAAACCTAGCTTCTTTGACAGAGTTAGAGGTTACAAATAAAAGGTTAAATTAGTTACGCAAAAAGTTTGACTTTTCTGCGAATTACTATATAATAAGTAGTTCTCAAGGAGTAAACATGACAAAAACTTTTAACGGTGACCAAAAGATTAAACTAACACAATTAGTAAATGAGGGTATGGCAGTCTTGCACGAGATTGATACTCTGTCTGAAGGTCTAAGCGATACAGTCAAAGCCATCGCAGAAGAATTGGAAGTAAAGCCTTCTGTTCTTAAAAAGGCAATTCGTGTAGCACACAAAGCACGTTTGACACAAACCAATCAAGAAAACGAAGAACTCAACACTATTTTGGAAACAGTGGGTAAGACACTTTGAGTTACGTAGACGCTATTCATTCTAGGGATGAAGACCGTATCTATGTAGTAGAAAGAACCCCTGAGGGCAAAAGAGCATATAATGAGTTTCCAGCAAACTATGTGTTCTATTTTGATGATCCAAAAGGTAAACACAGAAGTATTTACGGTAATCCTGTAAGTAGATTCAGTACTAGAAAACGTAGTGAATTTGAGAAAGAGCGCAGAGTCCTCTCGGGTAAAAATTTATACGAGAGTGATGTAAACGTTATCTTCCGTTGCCTAAGTGAAAACTATTTAGGTGTCGAGCCTCCCAAACTTCACACTTGTTTCTTTGACATTGAAGTAGACTTTGATCCTGTCAAAGGGTTCAGTCCAACAAGCGATCCATTCAATCCAGTAACTGCTATCTCAATGTATTTGGACTGGCAAAACACACTGATAACATTGTGTATTGCTCCGAAACATATGACGGAGGAAACTGCTGAAGATATTGTTAGTAAGTTTGATAACTGTTTGCTTTTCAAAACAGAAAAGGAAATGTTTGATGCTTTCTTTCAGTTGATAGAAGATGCTGATGTGTTGACTGGTTGGAACTCAGAGGGATATGATATACCTTACATGGTCAATCGTGTCACACGTGTAATGAGTAAAGATGACACACGCAAGTTCTGCTTGATGGGTCAACTTCCTAAGCCAAGAGAATATGAACGATTCGGTAAAGTTGAAACAACTTATGATTTGATCGGTCGCATTCACATGGACTATTTGCAGTTGTATAAGAAATACAACTACGAATCACGCCACAGTTATAAACTTGACTTCATTGGTGAAATGGAAGTCGGTGAAAACAAAACACAATATGAAGGCACTCTTGACCAATTGTACAACAAGGACTGGTTCAAGTTCTTAGAGTATAACAGACAAGATACTATGTTGTTGGTTAAGATTCATAACAAACTAAAGTTCTTAGAACTAGCAAATGCACTAGCGCACGAGAATACAGTTTTATTACCCACTGTTATGGGTTCTGTTGCTATGATTGAAATGGCAATTATGAACGAAGCACATGCACGTGGTTTAGTAGTCCCAGATAAGAAAAGGAAGAAAGAAAATGAAGAAGATGTACAGCCAGCGGCAGGTGCCTATGTTGCTTATCCCAAGAAAGGAATGCACGACTGGGTTGGCGCCGTCGACATTAACTCGCTCTACCCGTCAGTCATCCGAGCACTTAACATGGCGCCAGAGACCATCGTTGCTCAGGTCAGACAAGACCTCACAGACCACTACATGAAAGAAAAAGGCCACGAACTCGCCAAGATGAAGAAATTCTATAAAGAAGGCGATGATGATGTGACTGGTGCTATTCTATGGGAAAACTTGTTTGGTGCGTTAGAGTACACAGCAATTATGAACCAAGAAAGAGGTACATTACTTTGGATTGATTATGAAGATGGTCGCTCAGAACAAATGAGTGCGGCTGAGATTTGGAAACTAGTCTTTGATAGTCATAAGCCTTGGATGATATCAGCAAACGGTACAATCTATACTTATGAAAAAGAAGGCGTGATCCCCGGACTATTATCTCGTTGGTACAGTGAACGTAAGGAAACACAAGCTAAGGCAAAAGAAGCATACGGCACTGATATGTACGAGTACTATGATAAACGTCAATTAGTTCGTAAGATTTTGTTGAACTCGGCGTATGGTGCATTGTTGAATGAGCACTGTCGTTTCTATGACAAGCGCATTGGTCAAAGTGTAACATTAAGTGGTCGTCAGATTACTAAGCATATGATGAGCCACATCAATGAGTGTGTCATGGGCGAATATAAGCATGACGGTGAATCAATCGTTTATGGTGATACTGACTCATGTTACTTCAGTGCATGGCCCGCAGTCAAGGATCAAGTTTTAAAAGGTGAAATGACTTGGGACAAAGATACTTGTATTGCATTGTATGATAGTTTGGGTGAAAGTGCTAACGATTCTTTCCCTGCTTTCATGGAAAAAGCATTTCATGCACCAAGAAAGAATGGGGCAATCATTAAGGCTGGTCGTGAACTAGTTGCTGATAGAACTATCTTTATTACTAAAAAGCGTTATGCTGTAAACATCTATGACAAAGAAGGCAAGCGCAAAGATAAAGAAGGTTTATTAGGTGACATTAAAGCGATGGGTCTTGATTTGAAACGTGCAGATACACCCAAATATGTGCAAGAATTTTTGATGGGATTATTAGAAATGGTAATTCAAAAAGGTAAGACACGTGAAGAAGTTATTGAAAAAATCAAAGACTTCAAACGTATCTTAGCAGAACAAGAATCTTGGACTAAAGGCTCACCTAAGTCAGTTAATAACTTGACCAATCACACAAATACTTGGAAAAAGACAGGTAAGTGTAGTGTAGGACATGCTATGGCAGCAATCAACTGGAATTATCTACGTGAGTTACACGGGGACAATTATTCACAGAAGATTGTCGATGGTATGAAAATCGTTGTTTGTAAGTTGAAACCAAACGCATTGAAGATGACAAGTATTGCATATCCAACTGACGAATTAAGATTACCAGAATGGTTCAAAGAACTTCCGTTCGATGACAATGAAATGGAAAACTCATTAGTCAATGAAAAGGTAGATAACTTATTAGGTGTATTAGATTGGAAGTTACGTGAAAACACTGACACCAAATCTACATTTGATAATTTATTCACATTCGGGTAAACTAAAGTTTACAAACGCAAAAAATTCCACTATAATACACAACAAGTATTCCTAAATACATTTTTAAAGGACAAACATGAAAGATATTTTACAGGACATTATCGAACACACACGAGCATTAGAAGGTGTAGACCTTATTCGTGTTGAAGGTACACAGACACAAACAGAAGTAATCGCATTAGCTGAGGATCGTTCAGTTGCTATTACTGGACTATTCAAGAACCCTAACAGTGAGTTCATCGGCACATTTGGTATGCCAAACTTGACAAAACTAAGTACAATCATTGGCTTTGATGACTATGACAGTGATGCTAAGATTACAGTATTGAAGAAGGATCGTGATGGACAACAAGTTCCAGACACAATTCACTTTGAAACTAAAGACAATAGTTTCGTTAACGATTACAGATTAATGGGCGCAAACATTGTTACCGAACGTGTTAAGAAGCCTATCTTGGCAGCTACTATCACTTTCAACGTAGAGTTCACTCCAAGTGTTGCAAGTATTCAACGTTTGAAAAAGCAAGCAAGTGCTAACAGCGAAGAAACAACTTTCGTAACTAAAGTTGATGGTAGTGATTTGAAGATTTATTTTGGTGACCATTCTAGTCACAGTGGTAACTTTGTGTTTGAAGCAAACGTAAGTGGCAAGTTGTCACGTAACTGGGCATGGCCTATCAAACAAGTTCTTGCTATTCTAAGTCTAGCAGGTGACAAGACATTCAAAATCAGTGACCAAGGTCTATGTGAGATTGTTGTTGATTCAGGCCTAGCAGTTTATACATATCGTTTACCAGCACAACAAAAATGATAAGCACTGTCTACTCATCTTCTTCATCAATCACTGTTACAGGTGGCAACGCTAGTACTTATGTAAATGGGTACAGTGGTTCTCACGGTGTAGGTAATATGAGATATAATACTACTAATCAACGGACAGAAGTATATGACGGTACTAATTGGGTTCAATTAAATATGGGCACAGTTAGTATCGGATTATCAGGTGAAGCAGAATCATTATTAAACTGGGCACGTGTAAAACGTAATGAAGAAGTTGAGTTAGCAAGATTAGCGGAAGAAAATCCCACTATCAAAGACTTGGTAGAACAAATCAAACAAAAACAAGAGCAAGTCAAAATGGTTCAAACTCTTTTGAATAGTCCTGGTGACAATATTATCAAACCTTCAATGATACCTTAATGGAACAAGTAAATTTATCACAACAACAAAAACCTGAATGGGCATTATTCTTACCAGCAGTAAGTAGTTTCTTCATCGCTGGCTTAGGTAAGCAACGTGAGGGTGAGGACTACTTCCCTAAGGAACGTATTCCTGCTAGTTTCAACGGTGATGTTGAATGTCTTAACTATCTGAATAGTAGCAAAGGTCTGTACACATATAAGTGGGGTTTGTACTCTGCTGGTCATGCTAACTTAGATCCAGACAAAGATGATCCAAAAGAATCTATCATTCGTAAACGTGAAGAAGGTACATTCATGTTGGGTGACTCAGGTGGTTTCCAGATTCTAAAAGGTCAATGGCCTGCCGATTGGAAAGATCCTAACTGTCCTAAGGCTATGGAAAAGCGTAAAGCAGTGTTACGTTGGATGGATACATATATGGACTATGGTATGATTTTAGATATTCCAAGTCAATCATTCTTAAACAAGGCAGCTATTCCATTACATGGTATTCATAACATTCAGGATGCTATTGATGCTACTCACATTAACAATGAGTATTTTATCAAACATCGTAGTGGTAAGTGTAAGTTCTTAAACGTTCTTCAAGGTACTAACCATACTGAAAGTGATGATTGGTATGCTGAAATGAAAAAGTATTGTGATCCAAACATCTATCCTGAAACTCATTTCAATGGCTGGGCGTTTGGGGGTCAGAATAAGATTGACATTCATTTAACACTACGTAGAATGGTTGATATTATCCATGATGGGTTATTACAAGAAGGTAAGCACGATTTGATTCACTGTTTGGGTGTATCAATTTTAGAATATGCTGTGTTGTTTACTGATATTCAGAAAGCTATTCGTAAGTACCACAATCCTAAACTTGTAATCACATTTGACTGTGCAAGTCCATTCTTCTCTGCGGCTAAAGGTCTCGCATACTTCAACAATACCTTGAACGATGATGAGAAATGGTCATATCAAATGACTAAAACAGCAGAAAACAAACAATACTCTACTGATAGTCGTAAATATTCGGACGCCTGTATTCAAGACGGTATCCATACTGTATTTACAGACAGTCCTATTACTGATAAACTACTTGTTCGTGACATATGCTATCGCGGAGAGGGATTCATAGGTCAACATGGTAAAGAAACTAAAACGAGTTGGGATACTTTGAGTTATACATTGATTCAGGCACATAATGTTTATCAACATATACATGCTGTACAAGAAGGTAATCGTAGATACGAACAAGGTATAATCCCGGCTATGATTCATCATTCTGATTCCGGTGTTAAGTTTAAAGACATTGTTGAAGAAGTATTCAGTAAGAAAACCAGGCAAGAAAGCCATGCTGTTATCGAGTACTATGATTCATTCTGGAAACAAATGAGTGCTGGTAGTCAAGGTTTTAGTGGTAAGAAAACTGTTAATTCACGTACTAAGTTCAACGAACTATTTACATTTGAATAAGGAAAATAAATGCCATATCGTTCACGCCTAAATACTTTGAAAGAAAGTCATAGACTTATTGATGAAGTCATCATTGAAAAAATGAAAGACCCCAATTTCGATGAATTTAAAGTCAATGAAATGAAGAAACAAAAACTCATGTACAAGGATGAGATTCGCAAACTAGAACGTGCTCAATGGGAGCATGATAATGAAACCGTAGATTTTGAGGATGATAGATAATGGAACAACAAAGAGAACAAGCATTACTGGAACAACGTCAACGTATCGCACAGGCTGCGAAACGTACAATTTTCGTAACATTTCAAAAGGAAGGCATTCATTGCTATCCGGCTGCGGCGACAGACCCTGCACTAAAAACAGGTGACATGTATGACGTTAGCTTTTTAGGAACTCCACATAGACACATTTTTCATTTCAACGTGTCTATTGAAGTATTTCACAACGACAGGGATATTGAGTTTATTCAATTCAAGCGTTGGTTGTTGAATCTATATTCGACAGGCACACTAGAACTGGATTACAAAAGTTGTGAAATGTTAAGCGATGATTTGTATTATCAAATCGCCGCTAGATATCCCGATCGTGACATTACTATCACTGTCTCCGAAGACGGTGAGAATGGTGCCACGATTTATTACAACACAACTAAACCTTATAACAACATCGCTATTTAAAAAGGAAAACAAAATGGCAAAACCTCACATTCAACATAATCCTAAAGTCAAACAAATTTTCGAAGACTTGGAAAACTATCGTGAATTCTGCGTAGACTATGGATACGTATTCAATGAGGCAACGTTGTATGATATGCGTAATTTCGTGTATCGTCAACATACTAAACAACTTGCTGGTAAACCAGCAAAAGATGGTTGGGCAGAGGCAATTAATCGATGAGAACACTTTACTACATGGGTCTTGAACCCTACAAAGCAAGATACACTCTACAACTCACTGAGTGGAATGAGTGTGTCTTTAAGCGTAGAGGCATTAACTATGTAGTGG
>JACCDJ011258145.1_pt1 | contig 16567 bp, 12 predicted proteins | sample 7444481 | NCBI WGS metagenome assembly JACCDJ01 (sample SAMN15323435, study PRJNA562643) | freshwater metagenome | isolation source: river surface water | place: USA:Blue River Watershed | collected 2017-08-15 | reverse complement strand
GGTGCTGGGCGATCTCTGCGCCGATCTGGTGCGGGTGCTGGAAGGGCGGGCGCTGGGCGCGCGGCGGCTGGAACTGGCGCTGTGGAAGGTGGACGGCGAAGTGCTGCAGCGTCGCCTTGAACTGGCCGCTGCCAGCCGCGATCCGGCCCATATTGCCGGGCTGTTCGGGCGCAAGCTGGATGATCTTGATGCAGGATTCGGGATCGAACTCGCCCGCCTGCGCGCGCCGTGGACCGAGCCGCTGCCGCTAAGCCAGCGCGATTTCGAGGCGGCGGCGGAGATGCACGGCACCTCGCTTGCCGCCTGTATTGACCGGCTCTCGATCCGGCTTGGTCCCGATGCCGTGCGCCGCCCGGTCCCCCGCGCCAGTCATGTGCCAGAACGGGCGCAAAAATGGGATTCCCTGTTCGGTGCGCCATCGACATCCGTCGATGGCTTGCGGCACCGGCCGCTCAAGCTGCTCGACCGGGCCGAGCCGATCGCCGTGCTTTACGCTAGCCCTGATGGTCTGCCGCGTCGGTTCCGCTGGCGCGGGCAGGTGCACGAGATCGCCCGGGCCGAAGGGCCGGAACGGATCGCACCCGAATGGTGGCGTGAACGCTCTTCCGTCCGCCTGCGCGATTATTACCGGGTCGAGGACGGGGAAGGGCGGCGCTACTGGATTTACCGCAATGGCCTGCCCGATGATGGGCGCGGGGGCGTACCCGAATGGTTTTTGCAGGGGCTCTATGCCTGACGCACCGCTTACGCCTGAGCGGCGCAGGACTACACCTGATCCCGGTCTCGGCCCGCCGCCGCGCGCGCCTTTTGTGGAGCTGGGGCTGGTCAGCTGCTTTTCGTTCCTGCGCGGCGCGTCGGATGCGGTGGACCTGGTCACCACGGCGCGGGCGCTGGGCTATGATGCGATCGGGATTGCCGATGCCAATACCATGGCCGGGGTGGTGCGGATCCATGCCGAGGCCAAGGCGCTGGGGCTGAAGCCGGTGATCGGTTGCCGGATCGAGACGGTCGAGGGGCTGGTCTTCCTGGCCTATCCGGCAACCCGCGCCGCCTATGGCCGGCTCTGCCGCCTGATCTCCGCCGGGCGGATGGCCAGGCTGGACGGCGAATGGCAGGAGAAGGGCATCTGCGAGATCGACCTTGCGCTGCTGGCCGAGCATGCGGAGGACGTGCACCTGGTGCTGGTGCCGCCGGAGCAGCTGGATGCGGAACTGACGGTGGCTGTTCCGGGCAATGTGGTGACACTGGACGGTGCCCGGCCAGAGGTGGTGAGCACCGCCCCGTTTCCCGAGCTCCTCCCACACCTGGTCGCTCGCCTGCCGAGCCTGCGCCATCTGGCCGCCAGCTATCTCTACACCGGCGATGACCTCGCCCGGATTGCCCGGCTTGATGCGCTCGCGAAGGCACACGGTCTGTCGCTCCTCGCCACCAACCAGGTGCTTTATCATGTCCCGCAGCGCCGCCCGCTGCACGATGTGATGACCGCAATCCGCCACAAGACGACGGTGGCCGCCGCCGGCCACCTGCTGGAGCCCAATGCCGAGCGGCACCTCAAATCACCCGAGGAGATGCAGCGGCTGTTCGCGCGCTGGCCCCACGCGATCGCCGCTGCACGGGAATTGGCCGATGCCTGCCAGTTCAGCCTGGATGAGCTGCGCTATGAATATCCCCGCCAGACCTATCCCGATGGGCTGGATGCCCAGGCCTATCTGGAGCGGCTGACCTGGGAGGGGGCAGGGCAGCATTATCGGGGCGGGGTGCCGGACAGCGTGGCTGAGACGCTGCGCAAGGAACTGGCCCTGATCGGCAAGAAGCAGCTCGCGCAGTACTTTCTCACCATCAAGGACATCGTCGATTTCGCACGCAGCCGCCAGCCGCCGATCCTGTGCCAGGGACGGGGTTCAGCGGCCAATTCGGCGGTGTGCTTTTGCCTTGGCATCACTTCGGTCAACCCGGTTGAGCACGCGCTGCTGTTTGAGCGTTTCATCTCTGAAGACCGCGACGAGCCGCCCGACATCGATGTCGATTTCGAGCATGAGCGCCGCGAGGAGGTGATCCAGCATATTTACGAGAAATACGGCCGCCACCGCGCGGGCCTCTGCGCGACGGTGATCCACTATCGCCCACGCATGGCGATCCGCGAGGTGGGCAAGGCGATGGGCCTGTCCGAGGATGTCACCAGCATGCTCGCCCGCACCGTCTGGGGTAGTTACGGCCGCTCGATCGAAGAACGGCACATGGCGGAGAGCGGTCTCGACATCAGCGACCCTCATCTAAAGCGTGTTCTTAATCTAACCCAACAGATAATTGGAATGCCGCGACATTTGTCGCAGCATGTCGGTGGATTCATTCTGACCGAAGGTGCGCTCACCGAGACGGTGCCAGTGGGCAACGGGGCCATGGCCGATCGCAGTTTCATCGAATGGGACAAGGACGATATCGACGCCCTGGGCATCCTGAAGGTCGATGTGCTCGCGCTCGGCATGCTCACCTGCATCCGCAAATGCCTGGACCTGCTGCGTGATCATCACGGGCAGGACCTGGTGCTCGCCACGGTCCCGCGTGAGGATCCGGCGGTTTACGACATGCTGTGCCAGGGGGATTCGCTCGGGGTGTTCCAGGTGGAGAGCCGGGCGCAGATGAACATGCTGCCTCGCCTGCGGCCGCGCTGTTTCTATGATCTGGTGATCGAAGTGGCGATTGTCCGCCCCGGGCCGATCCAGGGCGACATGGTCCACCCCTATCTCAAGCGGCGGCGCGGGGCAGAGGCAGTGGCCATTCCCGCCCCCGGTCCGGCCCATGGCCCGCCCGATGAGCTAACCTCCATCCTCGGCCGTACGCTGGGGGTGCCGATCTTTCAGGAACAGGCGATGAAGATCGCGCTCGATGCCGCCAAGTTCTCCAGCGCCGAAGCCAACCGGTTGCGCAAGGCGATGGCGACGTTCCGCAGCCGCGGGATGGTGCATGAACTGGAAGACCTGATGGTCGGGCGGATGGTGGCGCGCGGCTATGATCCGGACTTTGCCACCCGCTGCTTCAGCCAGATCAAGGGCTTTGGCGAATATGGCTTTCCGGAAAGCCACGCCGCCAGCTTTGCCCTGCTGGTCTATGTCTCGTCGTGGCTGAAGTGCCATTACCCGGCGGCCTTCGCCTGTGCGCTGCTCAATTCGCAACCGATGGGCTTTTACGCCCCGGCGCAGATCGTCCGCGATGCCAGGGAGCATGGGGTGGCGGTGCTGCCGGTCGATGTGAATGCCAGCGGATGGGATAATGCGCTGGAGGCAAGCGAAAGGAGCCAGGCTGGAGTTCCCCTCCTCTTTAGAGGAGGGGCAGGGGTGGTGGCGCAGCGCGAGCTGCGCTCGCAAAGCGACTTTCGGCGGCTTGCACCACCCCCAACCCCCTCCTCTGAAGAGGATGGGGCTTCGCCCGCCCTGCGCCTTGGCCTGCGCCAGGTCGATGGCTTTCCCGAAGCTGCCGCCGCGCGGATCGTGGCGGCGCGGGAAAAGGGGCCGTTCCGTGATGTCCGTGAACTGAAGGAGCGGGCAGGCCTGTCACCCGCGCTGATCGAGCGGCTTGCCTCTGCCGACTGCTTCAACTCGCTCGGGCTGACCCGGCGGCAGGCGCTATGGGATGCCCGCAGCCTGATCGCCGCGCCCGACCTGCCGCTGTTTGCCGCCATGGCCGCGCGGGATGAGGGGGCGGAAGCCGCGCTGACCCGTCTGCCAGCCATGCCCCTGTCGGAAGAGGTGGTGGCCGATTACCAGACCCAACGGCTCAGCCTGAAGGCACACCCGCTGGCCTTCCTGCGTGCCAGCCTGGCCGACCGGGGCTTTGTTCGCGCATCTGAACTGCGGGAACGCAAATACCGCTCGACGGTGCAGGTGGCGGGCGTGGTGCTGATCCGCCAGCGCCCGGGCAGCGCCAGGGGCGTCTGTTTCATTACGCTGGAGGACGAGACCGGGGTGGTGAACCTGGTGATCTGGCCCGACCTGATGGAAAAGCAGCGCAAGGTGATCATGGGCGCGCGGTTGATCGAGGTGAAGGGCCGGGTCGAATATGATGACGAGGTGATCCATGTGATCGCCACCCACCTGACCGATGCCACCCCGGCGCTTCACGCGCTATCCGACGATCTGTTGCCCGCGACGCTGGACCGTGCCGATGAAGTGCGCCGCCCGATCCAGGGCCGCATGCCCGCTTACCATCGCGCCGGTCATCCCCGCGATGCCCGTGTCATTCCGAAATCACGGGATTTTCATTGACGCGTCAGACCGCTTCCAGCGCATAGCCCGCTGAGCGTACCGTCCGGACCGGATCGGGTGCGCCAGGCAGTTCGATCCCCTTGCGCAGGCGGCGGATGTGAACATCAACCGTGCGCAGTTCGATCTCGCTTTCGGTGCCCCAGACGGCATCGAGCAATTGGCCACGGCTGAATACGCGGCCGGGGTGTTCCATAAAGAACTTGAGCAGGCGGAACTCGGTCGGGCCAAGCGAGATGACCTGACCACGCCGGGTGACCTTGTGAGCGGTGGCATCAAGCGACAGATCGCCGACGGAGATCGTTTCACCCGCCAAGGCCGGACGGATGCGCCGCATGATTGCGCCGACGCGGGCGATCAATTCGCGCGGGCTAAAGGGCTTGGTCAGATAATCGTCCGCTCCGGTTTCAAGGCCGCGGATCTTGTCATCCTCGGCGCCGCGGGCGGTCAGCATGATGATTGGCACATGGGCGGTGGCCTTGTCGCGGCGCAGGCGACGGCAAACCTCGATCCCGCTGGTGCCTTCAACCATCCAATCCAGCACAACCAGGTCTGGAGCTTCCTCTTGGGCGAAGAGCAGGGCATCGTCGCCATCAGGGGTGACGGTTACGGCATAGCCTTCCGCGGTGAAGCGAAACTCCAGCAGTTCGGCCAGCGCCGGATCATCTTCAACCAGCAAAAGGCGTGGCTTGCTCATACCCGGGATGCTCCAGCCCTCGTTCCACCAAAGCCGTCACCCTGAACTTGTTTCAGGGCCCATTTACCGGCTCGCACAATGGATTCGCGTCTTAAACTGCTGGAGTGGTTTGATTGCAGTTGTGTGACATTACCCCGCTGCATGACCGTCCCTGAAACAAGTTCAGGGTGACCCAGGGAAGGCAGGGGCGCGTTCAGTCGCTCAGGCTCCCGCCGTGTCTTCCCGGTCAGTCAGGTAGGACCCGGTCGCCGCATAGTGGACCATTTCGGCCACGTTGGTGGCGTGATCGCCGATCCGCTCGATATTGCGGGCGACGAACAGCAGTTCGGCGGCGCTGCTGATCGAGGTGGGGTTCTCAATCATGTGGCTGACGAGGTTGCGGAAGATCGAGTTGTAGAAGGCATCGACCTTGTCATCGCGTGCCACGATCTCGGTCGCCAGGGCCGCGTCGCGGGCGGCGAAGGCGGTCATCACGTCATGGACCATCTCGCCTGCAACCTCAGCCATGGCCGGGATCAGGGTAAGCGGATCAAACTTCTTGCGATGCTCGATCTTGTCGGTGCTCTTGGCGATGTTTTTGGCATAGTCGCCAATCCGCTCAACCACGCCGGCGATCTTCAGTGCGGCAATCACTTCGCGCAGGTCATCGGCCATTGGCGCACGCAGCGCAATCACCCGGATTGCCAGCTTGTCGACCTCGGCCTCCAGGGCATCAATTCGCTTGTCGCGGGCGATCACGCCCTTGGCCAGTTCACTGTTGCCCTTGACCAGGGCCTCCATCGCCTCGGCCAGCGACACTTCGGCCAGGCCGCCCATCTCGGCGATCAGGCCGCGCAGGCGGGTGATGTCTTCGTCAAAGGCTTTGACTGTGTGTTCCTGTGCCATCAGCCGTACCGTCCCGTGATGTAATCCTTGGTCCGCTCCTCGCGGGGATTGGTAAAGATATCGCTCGTCTTGCCATATTCCACCATCTTACCGAGGTGGAAAAATGCCGTGCGCTGCGAAACGCGCGCGGCCTGCTGCATCGAGTGGGTGACGATGACGATGGCGTAACGCCCCTTCAGTTCGTCGATCAGTTCCTCGATCCGGGCCGTGGCGATCGGGTCAAGCGCCGAGCAGGGCTCGTCCATCAGGATCACTTCGGGATCGACTGCAATGGCGCGGGCGATACACAGGCGCTGTTGCTGGCCGCCGGAAAGGGCGGTGCCGCTGTCGGTCAGGCGGTCCTTGACTTCATCCCACAGGCCAGCCCGCTTCAGCGACTTTTCGACGATGTTGTCGAGATCGGCCTTGCTTCCGGCCAGGCCGTGAATGCGGGGTCCATAGGCGATGTTTTCATAGATCGACTTGGGGAAGGGATTGGGCTTCTGGAACACCATCCCGACCCGGGCGCGCAGCTGGACCACGTCCATGCCGGACTTGTAAATGTCTTCACCATCCAGCGTGATTTCGCCTTCGACCCGGGCGCCGACGATGGTGTCGTTCATCCGGTTGAGCGAGCGCAGAAAGGTTGACTTGCCGCAGCCCGACGGGCCGATGAAAGCCGTGACGTACTCGGTCGGGATGTCGATCGAAACGTCATCGATCGCGCGCTTTTCCCCATAATAGATGGAGACGTTGCGCGCGCTGATCTTGGCGTTCACGGGATCAAGGGTGTGGGTGGTGGTCATTACCAGCGTTTCTCGAAACGGTTGCGGAGGTAGATGGCGAGGCCGTTCATCACCAGCAGGAATGCCAGCAGGACGATGATTGCGGCAGAGGTCCGTTCAACGAAGCCGCGGTCGATTTCGTCGGACCAAAGGAAGATCTGGACCGGCAGGACCGAAGCCGGGGACGTAAAGCCTTCCGGCGGCGTGGCGACAAAGGCGCGCATGCCGATCATCAGCAGCGGCGCGGTTTCACCCAGGGCGCGGGCCATGCCGATGATCGTGCCGGTCAGGATGCCGGGCAGGGCCAGCGGCAGGACATGGTGGAACACCGTCTGGACCCGGCTCGCGCCAACGGCGAGGGCCGCATCGCGGATCGATGGCGGCACCGCCTTGATCGCATTGCGGCCGGAAATGACGATCACCGGCATGGTCATCAGCGCCAGTGTCATCCCGCCAATTAATGGCGCCGAGCGGTAATTGGGGAAGATCGCAAGGAACACTGCGAGGCCGAGCAGGCCAAAAATGATCGAAGGCACGGCGGCAAGGTTGTTGATCGAAACCTCGATAACCTCTGTCCAGCGGTTCTTCGGGGCATATTCTTCGAGATAAACTGCCGCCAGCACACCAATCGGAAAGGCCAGGACCAGGGTGATCAGCATGGTCAGCATCGAGCCCTTGAGCGCCCCCCAGATCCCGACAGCCTGAGGACCGGTGGCATCGGCGCGGGTCAGAAAGCCGGGATCCCAGGCCTGGGCCAGTTTGCCTTCAGCCTTAAGCTTGCCGGCAAGGGCCTTGAGGCTGTCAGATGCGCCATCACCGCGCAGCGCAGCGGCGAGATCGTCGCTGGCGGGCAGCTCGGCGTTGACGGTGCCACGCAACAGCTGCGGATCTGCAGCGATCGTCTGAGCCACTTCGCGCCAGGCCTGCGGTTCAAGTTCGGCAGCCGCTTCGCTGCCTAGCGATTTGGCAGCAGCCATCATGACGACGTCGGGCAGGCCGGCGGTTTCAAGTTGTGAAATCGGATCGCCACTGCCCAAGTTTGCAGGATCGACGGTCAAACCGCTCGCCGCCAGGTCAACCGGGAAGCGCAGCTCGGCGCGCTTGAACCCGCCGATGGCGTTGGCAGTCATCGTCACCAGCAGGAAGGCCAGGACCACGGCTGAAAAGAGCACCGCGGCCAATCCCAGCGCGCGGAAGCGGCGCTCGGCGGCGTAGCGGGCCTTGAGGCGGGCGGAGGAGACGTTACTCATAAGCTTCGCGGAACCGCTTGACGACGCGCAGGGCGATAAAGTTGAGGGTCAGGGTGACGCAGAACAGCACGAAACCCAAGGCAAAGGCAGAGAGCGTTGCCGGGTGATCAAAGCTGCCTTCGCCAGTTAGCATGGCGACGATCTGGAAGGTCACCGTGGTCATCGATTCGAAGGGGTTGGCGGTAAGGCGCGCAGTCGCGCCGGCGGCCATGACCACGATCATCGTCTCGCCAATCGCGCGGCTGACGGCCAGCATCACACCGGCAACAATGCCGGGCAGGGCGGCCGGGATCAGCACCTTCTTGATCGTTTCGGACGTGGTCGCGCCCATCGCCAGGCTGCCATCGCGCATCGCCTGGGGAACCGCGGCGATGCTGTCATCGGCCATCGATGAGACGAAGGGGATGATCATGATCCCCATGACCAGGCCGGCGGCCATTGCGCTTTCGCTGGAAGCGCTGGCGATCCCCACGGCCTGCGCTGCATCGCGCACCAGCGGGGCGACAGTCAGCGCCGCGAAGTAACCGTAGACCACGGTCGGCACACCGGCGAGGATTTCGAGCAGCGGCTTCATCCACTTGCGAACGTTGGCGCTGGCATACTGCGTCAGGTAAATCGCGCTCATCAGGCCAAGCGGGATTGCCACGATCATGGCGATGATCGCGCCGATGAAGATCGTGCCCCAGAACAGCGGCAGCGCGCCATAATCCTGACCCAGATTGGCACCCGGGGTGGCCATGGGATCAGGTCCCCAATGTGTGCCGAACAGGAACTCTGCCGGGCTGACAAAGCCGAAGAAACGGATCGTTTCGAACAGTAGTGAAGCAACGATCCCGAAAGTTGTGAGGATCGCAACAAGCGATGCCATCAGCAGCCCCACCATGACCGCGCGTTCAACCCGGGTGCGGGCGGTAAAATCGGACTTCAGCTTCAGGAAGCCGTATCCGCCACCCACCAGCCCCAGCAGCAGCGTGATGACAATTCCGATCGTGCCATAAAACCGTAACGCTTCGCGAAACGGCGCGACAAGGGCATTGGCTGCGGGATTGAAGGCCCCAAATGCAGTGCCTGCCGCGACGGCATAGGCTTCGGCGAGGATTGAATCCCGCTCAATGCCGAAGGGTGGCAGACTGGCCGCTGCCGGATGGCTGGTAACCTGAGCCAGGATCAACCCAGGGCTGATCCCATTCCAGGCAATCGCAAAGATTGCGGCAGGGACCACTGTCCAGAGAGCGACATACCAGCCGTGGTAATTGGGCAGGGAATGCAGCGGCGCGCGCGTCCCGGCCGGTGCGGCGCGCTTGAAGGCCCAGGCCTTGGAACGCGCCGCCAGCCATGCAACCAGGCCCAGCCCAAGGGCGAGCAGGAGAGGAATGGCTGGCGACATCGTTCGTACTGGTCCCTGTTATCGTTTACTTCAGGCCGCTGGCGTCTATCACGGTCAGCTCGCTGACCACCTTGGCATTCTTCGCCTGAACATCATCCGGGGCGACAACCATGCCCTGGCGCGCAAGCAGGCCGCCCTTGCTCCAGTTCTTGGCCCATTCGCCCAGGAATTCCTTCAGACCCTTGATGGCGCTGACGTGGGCCGCCTTAACGTAGATGTAAAGCGGGCGGGCACCCGGATAGCTGAAATCTGAGATCGAAGCATAGGTCGGGTTCACGCCATTCATCGGCGAACCCTTCAGCTTGTCGGCGTTCTCTTCAAGGTACGAGAACCCGAACACGCCCAGCGCCTTGGGATTGGCTTCCAGCTTCTGGACGATCAGGTTGTCGTTTTCACCGGCGTCGACATAGGCACCGTCATTGCGCACTTCGGTGCAGATCTTCTCGTGCTTTTCCTTGTCGCTGTCCTTCAGCGCCTTCATCGCCGGATCGGTGTCGCAGCCCTTCATCAGGACCAGTTCCTTCAGCGCATCGCGGGTGCCCGAGGTCGACGGCGGACCATAGACCAGGATCGGGAGTGCCGGCAGGGCGGGGTTCACGTCAGCCCAGGTCTTGGCGGTGTTGGGCTTGCCAAACGGATTGGCTGCCAGCGCCTTGTACACATCGGCCTGGGTGAGGGCGATCGACGGGCCGTTCTTGGCTTCGGCAAAGGCGATCCCGTCAAGGCCAACCTGGACCTCGATGATGTCCTTCACGCCGTTCTTCTGGCAATCCTCGAACTCCGACTTCTTCATCCGGCGCGAGGCATTGACGATGTCGGGGTGCTGCACGCCGACGCCGGCGCAGAACAGCTTCATGCCGGCGCCCGTGCCGGTCGATTCGATGATCGGCGACTTGATCTCGGCGTTCGACTTGGCGAGCGAGTCCGAAATCGCCTTGGCAAAGGGATAAACGGTTGAAGAACCGACGGCGCGGATCTGATCGCGCGAGGTTGACTGGGTGCCGCAACCGGCCAGCAGGGTGGCGGTAGCGGCGGCAATGAGCAGCTTGGTCTTGGTCATGGAATCAGCCCCTTCTTGGCGATGACTGGGATGCTCTGGCGCAGTTCCATGACAGGTTTATGACAATTCAATTTCGCGCACGGCAGGCAGCGCGATCGTTACCCGCGTGCCTTTGCCAAGAGTGCTGGCGATATCCAGCGCACCGCGGTGGCGCTCGACAATGTGCTTGACGATCGCGAGGCCCAAGCCCGTGCCCCCCGATGCCCGGCTGCGGCCCGGGTCGGTGCGGTAAAACCGGCGCGTAAGGTGCGGCAGGTGTTCCGGCGCGATGCCAGGGCCGTGGTCGATAACGGATAGTTCAACGCGGTTATGGGGTGTCGTTGTAACGCTGACTTCGACTGGCGTGTCATCGCCGCCATATTTCAGTGCATTGTCGATCAGGTTGCGCAACAATTGTTCCAGCTGGGTTGAATCCCCGCCGACAATCGCATGGTCAGCAGCACCGACCAGGTGGACCCGTTCCTTGCCGCGCAGCGATGCGACCTCTCCCACAACCCTCGCCGCAAGTTTGCCCAGGTCGAGCGGTTCGGTCGGGTGATCGTGCTTTTCAGCCTCGGCGTGGCTAAGCGAGAGCAGGTCCTCGACCAGCGAGAGCATCCGTCGCGCTTCTCGCAGCACGATGCCCAGGAACCGCTTCTCCGCTTCGGCGTCGACCGTTGGACCGCCGTCTTCAAGCGTTTCGACATAGCCGATGATCGACGCGAGTGGGGTTCGGAGCTCGTGACTGGCATTGGCGACAAAATCGGTGTGGGCCCGGCTGACATCCGCTTCGGTGGTGCGGTCCGCCAGTTCGATCAGCCAGCGGTGCCGATTGATCCGGCGGCGGGTCAGCTGCCAAAGGCTGCGGGTGCCCGTGAAACCGGGGATGGTGACGCTTTCGCCGTCGTCCATGTCAAGCAGCCGCATCGCATCGGGGTGACGCAAGCCGATTCGCGCGTCCTGGCCCTGAACGTGTGCACCCAGCGCCTTGCGCGCGGCTGCGTTCGCCATGACGATCCGGGTGTCCTCAAGCACCAGCAGCGGGGTGCCGAGCGATTCGATTGCCTCGCGCACGGCATCGCGGGTGACTTCGGCCTGATCGACACGGGCTTCGGCGATTTCCGGTTCCGGGAGGGTAAGCCATAGTGAACCGCCCCAAACCAGCAAGACTGCGGCGATCAGCCAGAGGCTCACGCCCGCAACGGCAAGGCCTAGCGCGGTAAGCGCGGCAAGAGACAATCCTGCGATCGGAAGGGTGCGCTTGCCGGTCATGCGGGTGGGATGATTAGTCTGTCCGGGCCAAGCTCGCCAGATGGCAAATCTACCGGCACCGCCGGCGCTTTCGCCGGTGAGGTGGTGGTGACCCCTACGGGACTCGAACCCGTGTTTCAGCCGTGAAAGGGCCGCGTCCTAGACCGCTAGACGAAGGGGCCAAACCGGCTTGAGGCCGTCAGGCAGGCCGGGCGTTTAGGGAAGCGCGCCGAGAGGGTCAAGCCGCTTTTTGCAAGAATATTTCAATCGGCCCAGGCGGCATCATCGACGTGCAGTTCCGCTGCCGGCCTGCTGCCCCAATCGTCGATCTTGGCCCGACCGGCGAGCCAGAAGCGCCGGCCTTGCGCGCGATTGAGCAAAGCCTGGCCCAGTTCGGTCTCGGCCTGACGAAAGGCCATCGCCTTAAAGCTGGCGCCATCGTCGCCGCGCACGATCAGCCGGACATGATCCTTGCCCACCAGATCGGCCTTGACCAGCCGGACCGGTCCGACTGCAACGCGGGGACCAGGCCAGCCCATGCCATAGGGTCCCGCACTTTCGAGGGTTTCGACCAGTGGGGGCACCAGGCCACCCGGCGCCACGGCGAGGTCGAGCTGGAGCGATTGTCCAGCCTGCGCGGCGATGACGGCGGCGCCCAGCCGCTCATCCAGGAATTCGGCCAGCGCGCCAAGTCGATCGGGCGCGACGGTCAGTCCTGCCGCCATGGCATGCCCGCCGCCGGCCACCAGCAGCCCCGCTTCGCGCGCAGCAATGATCGCAGCGCCTAGGTCGACGCCCGCGATGGAGCGACCAGAGCCCTTGCCATGACCATGCTCATCCGCGTCGAGCGCAATGACAATTGCTGGCCGGCCCGACTTTTCCTTGATCCGCCCGGCAACGATCCCGATGACGCCGGGGTGCCAACCGGCACCAGCCAGCAGCACGACGGCGCGGTTATGCTGGCTTTCCAGCTGGGCTTCTGCGGCTTCCTGCACGGCGGCCTCAATCGCCCGCCGCTCTTCGTTCAATTGCGATAGCTGGGCGGCAATGGCGCGGGCCTCTTCCGGGTCTTCGGTGGTCAGCAGGCGCACGCCCAGCGTCGCTTCGCCGACGCGCCCGCCGGCATTGATCCGCGGCCCCAAGGCAAACCCCAGGTCGCTGCAGGTTGGCGCGCGATTGAGGCGGCTGGCATCGATCAGGGCGGCCATGCCAATGTTCTGGCGCTGGGCCATAACTTTGAGCCCCTGCGCCACCAATGCCCGATTGAGGCCATGTAGCGCGGCAACGTCGGCGACTGTGCCCAGGGCAACCAGATCGAGTAGCGAGAACAGATCGGGCTCGGGCCGATCGGCAAAGAAGCCTCGCTGGCGCAAGACGCGGACAGTCGCCACGGCGAGCAGGAAGGCCACGCCAACCGCGGCCAGGTGGCCGTGGGCAGCGGCAAGATCGTCCTCGTCAAGGCGGTTGGGATTGACCAGCGCCATAGCCTTCGGCAGTTCGGGCGCGCATTTGTGGTGATCGACGACAATCACATCGATCCCGGCAGTGTGGGCCATCTCGAGCGCTTCGAAGGCCATGGCCCCGCAATCCACCGTCACGATCAGGCTTGAGCCTTCCTGACCAAGCCGGACCAGCGCCTCTCCGGACGGACCGTAGCCTTCCAGCAGACGGTCGGGGATGTAATAGCGGGCCGGGTGACCAAGCATCCGCAACAGCCGGATCAGCAGTGCTGCGCTGGTTGCGCCATCAACGTCGTAGTCGCCGTAAACGGTCAGTGCCTCGCCGGTGACGATCGCCTGGGCCAGCCGCTCGGCCGCCTGATCCATATCGCGGAAGGCGGAAGGGTCGGGCAGGAAGGCGCGCAACGACGGATTGCGGTGCCGTTCCACATCGTCATGGGCTACGCCACGGGCGAGCAGCAGCTGCGTTACCAGATCGTGATCCAGCGAGGCATGGCTGCCCGACAAGTCCATATTGCCGCCGCGCCAGCGCCACGCTCGACCGGTCAGTGAACGGTCAATTCCAAGGATGGATGAAGGGGCAGAAGCCATGCCGATCCGGCTAGCCCAACCCGATGCCGCTGAGAAGAGGCCGACTGCGGCTTTTCACGGCTTTGCAGCCGCTCCCGGCTGGGCCATGATCGAAGTCATGCTTGCGATCATCTGGCATAGCCGCACCGGTGCGGCCCGCGCTCTTGCCGAAGCAGCCTACGCTGGGGCTGGGGACAAGGCCATGCTGTTCCCAGCCGAACAGGCGCGGGTCGAAGACCTGTTACAGGCGCAAGGTTACCTGTTTGTCTGTCCGGAGAACCTTGGCACCATGAGCGGGGCGATGAAGGAGTTCTTTGATCGCAGCTATTATCCCGTACTGGGCCGCACTGCGGGGCGGCCCTATGCGACGATCATAGCGGCGGGGAGCGATGGCCATGGGGCCCAGGCGCAGCTTGACCGGATCGTGACGGGGTGGCGGCTGCGCCGCGTGGCAGAACCGATGATCGTCAACCTCGCGGCGCAGACACCCGAAGCGATTTTGACGCCCAAACGGGTTCCAGCCGACGCGCTCGCTGCGGCGGGTGCGCTGGGGGCAGCCTTGGCGGAAGGGATCGCTACGGGTATTTTTTGACAGGATAGTCAAAGGCAAGGGCAATCAGGTCCGAATTCGAGCAATTTGGCCCGTAAGGACTCGACTAGACACTGCGAAAAATGCAGACATTTTCAGAACTTGGGAGATGAACGATCGAAGCGCAGCAGGACAATCAGGGCAAGGAACCGGCGCCCCGGCTGTGCCTGATCTTTGCGCCAGGTACGCGACCGGATGTTTCCGCTCTCGAGGCGCTTGCGGCCGAGGGCCTTGCCGAAGCGGACGCATCCTTCCTTGTTTCACATAAGGGGCAAGGCGGCGATTGGGCGGAACTGCTTTCCCACGGCCTTACCTTTGACTGCGGTGGATTGATGCCCGGAGACGGAGAGGTACAGCCGCCTGTCGGTCCGCCGGTCGGTCTTCGCTCGATGCCTGCCGGAGAGGTCGTTGCCCTGACCACGGGTCCACACCTTGCCGGCGGGGCCGCACTGATGCCTGTGCTCCGCGGGCTTGCGGCCTTGGGGGCCAGGCTCGCGAAGCTGCCCGGTGTAAAGGCGGTGGTCTGGACCCCAGCTTCTGCTTGGGTCGCGCCAGATCTGTTTTGCCGCGCGGTGGCGGAATGGCTTGTCGGCGGCGCTTTCCCAAGCCTTGTGCTGGTCGCCTTGGAGCGCGAGCCAAACGGCGCGATGATTTCGCGCGGCCTTGATTATCTTACCGGGCAGGAACTGAGGTTTGAGCCAGACAAGCGCATCCAGGCTGCGGCGATGGCCCGTCTGGCCGTCCGTCTTATCCATGAACTGGTTCAGCTTGGCCCACTGCGCGAGGAGCGAGATTTTGTCGGGCCTGCGGGCGAACATCTGCTCGCTGTGCCGGTGCGTAATGGCACGCAGGTTCGCGTTCTCGTCAGTGGTTACGGCAACAGGCCATGATCGGCCGGCAAGGCGCTGACCGCGGCTGGTTGCCGTTTCGCGCCGTAAACTTGCGTAATCGGCCCGATTTCGATCCGGGCATGCAGCGACACCACCTGCTGCCCATGCAATTGCTGCGACAGGATTGCACGGCACCGCTGTTTCGCGCGGTCGGGCGGGAGCGGCTCCGGTTTGATGATTTCCGGCGCAACGGTCTCTTGCTGCCGGCAACGGATCGCTCCGCCCTCCGGGTGGGATTGCCACTGCATCGCGGGCCGCACCGCATCTACAACGAACTGGTTAATGAGCGGGTGGGCCAGATCGAGGCGGGATGGGCCCGCAGCCGCGGTTTGGCTCCGCAGGCGGCCATAAGCGATGCGCTCGCCCGGCTCGAATTGCTTCAGCGTGCTTTGCGGCGACGCCTTCTGGATCAACGGCGGCGCTTGTTGCTCAGCCGCAAGGACCCGCTTGGCGCAGGGATCGATTTTGCCGAGCTGGATGCCCTGGTTGATGACCTGTGGCCCGCAACCGAGGTTAGCGGGCCTTAGGCAATCAGGCCAATGCCATCCGCGCCTTGGCGGCCAGTTCGCTGCGGGCTCGGTTGTATTCGGTCTCCATCCGGGTAACGCGTTCGGCCACGGTCTCCACGGCTTTTACCGCGTTGATGCCCTGGCCCGAACCCCAGATATCCTTCCACGCCTTGGCATCGGTGTTGCCGCCAGAACCGAAGTTCATCTTGCTCGGATCGCTTTCCGGCAGGTTGTCCGGGTCAAGCCCGGCGGCGACGATCGACGGGCGGAGGTAATTGCCGTGGACCCCTGTAAAGAGGTTCGAATAGACGATATCCTCGGCCTTGCTGGCGACGATGCTCTCCTTGTAGCCGTCCACCGCATTGGCTTCCTTGGTCGCGATCCAGGGCGTGCCGATATAGGCGAAGTCCGCCCCCATGGCCTGCGCGGCGAGGATCGAATGGCCGCAGGAGATTGAGCCGGAAAGGGCAACCAGGCCATCAAACCACTCACGGATTTCCTGCATCAGCGCGAACGGTGAAAGGGTGCCGGCGTGGCCACCGGCACCGGCGGCTACCGGGATCAGGCCATCGGCACCCTTTTCAATCGCCTTGCGGGCAAAGCGATCGTTGATCACGTCGTGCATCACGATCCCACCCCAGGCGTGGACCGCGGCGTTGATGTCCTCCCGCGCGCCGAGCGAGGTGATGGTCAGCGGCACCTGCCACTTGGCGCAAACCTCGATGTCTTCCTCAAGCCGGTTGTTGGTCTTGTGGACGATCTGGTTGACGGCGAACGGGGCGGCCGGCCGATCCGGGTTGTCACGGTTGTGCGCGGCCAGTTCCTCGGTGATCTGGTGTAGCCATTCGTCCAGCACACCCGAGGGACGGGCGTTGAGCGCGGGGAAGCTGCCAACGATCCCGGCCTTGCACTGGGCGATCACCAGTTCGGGACCGGAGACGATGAACAGCGGCGAACCGATGACGGGCAGACGCAGGCGATCAAACGGGGCGGGCAACGGCATGGGCGATTTTCTCC
>JACCDJ010893397.1_pt1 | contig 16574 bp, 11 predicted proteins | sample 7444481 | NCBI WGS metagenome assembly JACCDJ01 (sample SAMN15323435, study PRJNA562643) | freshwater metagenome | isolation source: river surface water | place: USA:Blue River Watershed | collected 2017-08-15 | reverse complement strand
GGATCATAAAAGCGCAACAGCAATTGAAATAACGTTGTTTTACCTGCACCCGACGGGCCAACAATCGCTATTGTTTCACCCGGTTCAGCAGTCAACGATAAATCAGTCAGCGCTGGTTGATCTGGCCGTGAAGGATAGTTAAAACTCAGATGATCCAATTGCAAACTCGCACCATTCGCTGCACGTTTGACTAAAGGAGTTGGATGATCAGGCGAGACGATAGGTGAGCGTTCGGCGAGTAATTCAAGTAAGCGTTCGCTGGCACCCGCGGCGCGTTGTGCATCACCGAGTGTTTCAGAGAGTGCCCCAATCGCACCGGCAATGATCGCAGCATACAAAACAAACTGCCCCAATTCACCCGCGCTCATACGACCCTCCATCACCGCATGCGCACCTAGCCAAAGCACAAAAACGATCGCACCAAAAACTAACAAGATAGCGGTAACGGTAAGAACCGAGCGAGCACGCACACGGTCAATCGCAGTGACAAACGCGCGCTCGACGGCGTTACCGAATTGTTTTGCTTCGTGATCTTCGTGCGCAAAGGCTTGCACGACGTTAATCGCATTCAGTCGTTCACCCGCTAAACCAGACGCATCAGCGATACGATCTTGCGATGCACGTGAGAGTTTACGTACCCGTCGCCCAATGGTGACGATAGGTAGTATTACAGCGAGTAGCATCACAATAATGATGGCGGATAATTTAACGCTGGTGATAAACATCATCAGCAAACCACCAATCAGCAGCAGCACATTACGTAATGCCATCGAGATACTGGTACCCACTACGGTTTGTATCAGTGTGGTATCGGTGGTTAAGCGCGATAGTACTTCGCCTGTTTGTGTGACTTCAAAAAATTCCGGACTCTGACGTAAAACATGAGCATACACAGCGCTGCGTATATCAGCGGTCACTCGTTCACCCAACCAAGACACCATATAAAAACGTGCAGCAGTAGCGATAGCGAGCACACTGGCAATGCCAAACAGTGCAATGAAAGTGAGATTTACACTCGATGCTTGTTCTACTCCTTTGCTGGCAAATCCCAGATCGATTAACTGACGAAATCCATACGGTATCGCTAAGGTAGAGCCTGCCGCAATCACGAGCGCTACCGCTGCGATAGCAATACGTTTTCTGTAAGGCGATAAAAAAGGAAGTAAGCCAGCGAGCGTTTTGAGTCCGCTACTCGATTTGGGTCGTTCACTCAGTGGTTTCATAATTTCAAGGCTTTCAGATAGCCGGTCATTTCAAGATAGCCGCGTCCTGCCGGCTGACCATTTCGAAGTACCGTTACGGCACCTTCCCAATACACGGATCCGGTCGATAGACGCGAATCTAATTCTTGATCATTTTGTAAAGGCACGACTTCCCAGCGCACATCGTCGATAGTTATTTGCAGGGAGGTAGGGTAGCTCGCGCCGGTCCGTGGTGAGCGCCACTGCTTTAAGGGTACAAAGCGAATATGTGAAGCATCAATCGATTGTGTGTGGCCTTTCGCATCGCGCAGGGTTGCATGTTGCCACACGGGCTTGCCCTCAGTGCTACGTATTTGGAACGCCATGAGTGCGCCGCCATCAGCTAAATTTAAACCCACCCAATCCCAACCTACTGCGTTTTTATCCAGCACGGTACTCGACCATTCATGATCTAACCAGGCATTGCCTGTGACTTTGACAGGCTTGCCTTGGCGAGTAACGGTGCCGCTCACTGCGAGTTGTGGTTCGCTGTAGTAGTAACTGGCTTGTTCTGGCATGGCGCCTTTACGTGAGTATCCGCTGTCGCCCTGTAGCATGACTGTTTGAGTGGGTTGTAACGTTAGCGATAACGTAAAATCGCGAGCGGGTATCTGTAGTTGATATTGACCATCGCTATTTCGTTGCATGGTCCATGAATCGAGCTTAAGCCTGGTCGTGGCTTCGTCTGCAAACGCGCGCCCAAATCCTGCGCGTGCAATTTTTTGATCATGGTGAAGTTTACCGACAGCAGTGTCTGACAATGCCGCATGCGCAATGATTAATTGTCGTGGCGCGAAGCGGCTGGTGTTTTTAGTGTCATGTTCAGTCGCCGAGCGAAAAAAAGTCACTTGAAATCCAAGCGGTTTACCATCCGGCGTTTGTAACCACCCAGTGGCGTACCACCACTCGGTTTTAAAATCGGGATGTGCGCCAAAGTCTCGCGGAAAACTTAATGCGCGGCCTTGAGTGACTTTGCTAAACACTGGAGGCGTAGCTAGAGAATGACCAGTCGCGAACCACAGTATGAGAAAAATTAACCAACGCACATGATTCACCAATCTTCCCTCACGGCGCGTACCGCACTGCCTGATACAGCGAGGCGACCTGAAATTAAGGCAGTCACAGCGGCAGAAAATAACAATAGAGCTGCGACACTAACGAGCAAGGTACTGGGTATGTGTAACTCCATGGTCCAATGAAATGATTGTGGGTTAACGATGAACACCAAAATTAAACTAATACACCAACCCAGTACGAAGCCCACAATAATGGCTAAACTAGCTAGTAGGCTACCTTCACTGGCTAGCAGTGTCAGTATTTGTCTGCGTGTAATACCGATGTGCCGCAGCATGCCAAATTCTTTTGCGCGCGATAGTGTTTGTGCTGAGAAGGTCGCAGCGACACCAAATAAACCAATCACGATTGCTACACCCTCGAGCACATAGGTGACTGCAAAGCTGCGATCAAAAATTTTCAAACTCACTGAGCGTATTTCACCTGGCTCGGCATACTCCAGCGTGGCTGCAAAAGGCAGGGCATCGAGTTGCTGGCGCAACGATGGTAGGGAGCTATCGCGTTTCACCCACAGCGCGAGATCATTCACATTCATATCGCCCGAGAGCTGACGATAATCTTCTATGCGCATCATGATGGCGCCGGATTGACGCGCGTAGTCACGCCAAATACCCGCCACAGTAAAACTTTGCATGCGACCAGCGATCGGAAGCTGAACGGTTTGTCCTGCTGTCCAGCCATATAAATCGACCATCGCTTCTGAACCCCATACAGGTCGTTGCAAACCTTTGATAGGGTCTCCTACCATGGTCAGTGATCGATCCGGTGCATTCACATCAATAGAACGTGCAATCAATGCGACAGCAGGTCGTGCCGGAGCAAGCGTAATGAGTTGATGGCGTGTGACTTCAATTTTTGCGACTGCAGGTAGTTGCGCGATCTGCCGTTGTTCGGTGGTACCAAAGCGTGCATGATCGCCACCGTTTTGTACGCGTACATACATATCAGCCGAGAGCAAATGCTGTAACCAATCATCGACCGAATCTCTGAAGCTAGACACCATGATCGCCATTGCGACCATTAACGAAAAACTCGCTAATACCCCACCCAGAGCAATCGCTGCTTGATTCGGAGCATTGGCCAGTCGTGCTAGCGAGAGGCTGCCAGTTAAGCCATGCCAGCGTCTAGCTAATACAGTAAACAGTAAAGCGGCGGCGCGCGGCATTAACGCAATACTTCCTATCAGTAGTAGTGCAATCGCTAGATAACCAAAGATAGGTAAGCCTTGCACAGGTGGCAGTTGAGTAAAAACCGCTCCAGTGATAATAGCCACCAGACCCGGCCAGGGTAGTGCTAATGGTGCGAGGGCTACATCTTCGCTACCTGCTTTAAGCGCAGCAGCAGGACGTGCACGTGCAGCCTCCAAAGCTGGTGAAAGACTACCTAACAATGCAACGCCGCTACCTGCGATAAAAAATAGTGCGGCTGCGATTGGATCAAAAATAAGTACAGGCCGCACACCGGGAAAATACCCGCCGCCTAAATCACCCCCGAACAATGACAAAGCTGCAGCAGCTAAGGCATAACCGCCAGCTATACCTAAGGCGGCTCCGGTGACGCCCAACAGGCCACCTTCAATCATCACTTGTACGATCAATTGAGCGCGCGTCATACCCAACGTGCGCAGCAACGCAAATTGCGGTCGACGTCGCAGTACCGATAAGGCTTGCGTAGAGAAGACTAAAAATGCACCCGTAAATAAAGCGACGAGTGCAAGTACATTCAGATTCACACGATACGCACGCGACATGGTTGCGGTACGTTTGTCTTGATCGTCTGATTCGGTGAATGAGAGGGACGGATAACGCGATTCCAGCTGCTGGCGGAAACTCACGCGATTGGCACCTGCGATTAATTTCAAATCAATGCGTGATAGTTGTCCGAGACGACCGAATTGCCATTGCGCGCTAGCGATATCCATCACCGCGAGTCGTTGCCCTGCGCGTGCGCGTAACAGTGACCCTGCGACACGAAGCGAGACTAAGCGAGTACCCGAAATGAGTGTCAGTTGATCGCCGGATTTAAGCTTTAGCCATTGCATCGCAGCGGGAGAAAGAAACACGGTATCGGCCATCAGCGTATCAAAAGGCTTACCGTCTTCTGCAACACCCAGTAAATCGGGTGAAATGGCTGCCGATTGAAAACCATCAATGCCAATCAGTTTGAGTGGGCTGCGCTGACCAGGAACTGATAGATCTAATTCCAGTGTTGGTGCGGCGACATCGATTTCTGGCAGTGCTGCCAATTGTTCGTAGACGGTTTCATCAAACTGAGGATTTCTACCGCGCACCTGAAGATCAGCACTGCCCGATAGACTGCGTGTGGCGGCAGAAAATTCACTAAATGCCGCTTCATTAACTAAGTGAATGCCGAATCCTAGTGCGACTCCTAACATGATCGCAATCAGCGCAATCAATGCGCGTACTGGATGAGCGCGCCATTCACCAACGAGTAACCAGCTAGTGATGCGGTTGAGCGTGGTGTTGTGGACACTCATGAAATGGATGCAGGGTTGATGCGAATTTCAGTCAAGCCATTGCGCGTCAATTGCAAAACACGATCAGCGCTGGCTGCAGCGGCAGGTGAATGCGTCACGATAATCGCCGAGGCACCACTGGCGCGAATTTCATTTTTAAGTAGCGATAAAATTTCAGCAGCGGTCTCGGGATCGAGATTGCCTGTAGGTTCATCCGCTAGCAGTAATCGTGGTTGATGCACCAGTGCGCGAGCAATTGCAACGCGTTGCATTTCACCACCAGATAATTGACGTGGAAAATCATTTACGCGAGTAGCGAGTCCTACGCATTCCAACATCTGGTTAGCACGATCTAAAGGAAGTTTATTTAGAACTAACGGGAGCGCGACATTTTGCACAAGAGTTAAATGCGGCAGCAAATGAAATGCTTGAAAAATAAATCCTAGTTTCTGACGTCGCAGTAAGGTTGACTGCTCATCATCCAGCGAATTGAGTGCGATACCGTCGATGAGCAAACTACCCGAATCAAAGCTATCTAATCCTGCAATAACATTGAGTAGCGTTGATTTGCCGACGCCGGATTCGCCCATGATCGCAACATACTCGCCCGGCTTGAGGCTTAGCTCGACGTTAGATAAAACGGCGCGTTCGCCGTATGACTTAGTCAGTTGATGGCACGCGAGAGCTAGGGGAGAGTCGCTGATGGGAAGCATGATGGAAAAGGGTTAATAGCCTGCAGTGTAACAATCCCTTTGAATGATTGCAGAGCGCACGTCTCATCTGCAGCCAACAGCGATCCAAAGTGGCTTTAAGCCTTTAAATAACATGCACTCCTGCTGATCCTTGCTGCAAGTCGCCGATCACTGCGGCATGCGCAAAACCGTGATGATGGAAAATTTGCATTACTTTTTCTACTGCATCGTCGGAGCACGCAACCAATAATCCCCCCGAGGTTTGCGGATCACATAACAACGCTTGTATGACATCGTTGACGTTACCAGAGAGTTGAATATCTTTACTGTAGCCCGCCCAGTTACGACCTGAGGCGCCGGTAATAAAACCTTCAGTGGCTAGTTTTTCAACATTGGGTAAATATGGCACGGTCGATACATTGATGCGCGCAGATAAATTCGCACCCAAAGCCATTTCGCGTGCATGACCGAGTAAACCAAACCCTGTCACATCTGTAATGGCGTGCACGCCATCTATCGCCGATAAATCTTTGCCCGGTGTGTTGAGTTGAGTGGTGCTAGCGATCATCGCTGCGTAGCCCTGTGCATCCAACGCCCCTTTTTTTAATGCAGCTGAGAGTATGCCTACGCCCAGTGGTTTGCCTAGTATGAGTTTGTCACCTGCTTTAGCATGCGAATTACGTTTGATGCGATCAGGATGAACCAGTCCCATCACAACTAAGCCATAGATAGGTTCGACTGAATCAATAGTGTGACCACCGGCGACCGGAATGCCAGCTTCGGCGCAGATAGATTCACCACCAGCGAGAATTTTGCCTATGGTTTCTATCGGTAATTTATCGATAGGCATGCCGACTAAGGCGAGTGCCATGATGGGTGTGCCACCCATGGCATAAACATCCGAGATCGCATTCGTGGCAGCGATGCGTCCAAAATCAAATGGATCGTCGACGATGGGCATGAAAAAATCAGTGGTAGCGATTAAGGCTTGCTCATCATTGAGTTTGTATACCGCTGCATCATCCGAGGTTTCTATACCAACCAGTAATTGCGATGGTATGGGGAAGCCGGGGCTTTGCTTCAATATACTAGACAGCACACCGGGCGCGATTTTGCAGCCACAGCCTCCGCCATGCGAAAAAGAAGTCAGTCGAATAGGAGCATTCATAATGAAGGACTTTAGAAAAATAACGATAGTGAATTATCGCGCATTCGAAACTGCGCACTACAAATGACACTGGCTCCCGCAGGAGCCAGTGAGTTATGACAAGCTAGGGATTAACCGCGGCCAGTGTCGCTTCGTTGATTGCGATCACCGCGAAATCCAGCGCTGTCCTTACGCGGTGCAGCGGGTTTAGCGAAAGTACGCTGACCCGGTTTGGCAGGTTTGCCACCCCGTGAATCATTGCGGCCATCACCAGGACGCCATCCAGGACGACGACTTGGCGCTGCTGCACTGGCTTTTTTCTTCGGCTCGAAACCTTCGATGATATCGACCGGGATCACTTGTTTGGTAAAACGCTCAATGCGTTTTACATGCACGCCTTCAGCATGATTCACCAGTGATACTGCGATGCCGCTACGACCTGCACGACCGGTACGACCGATACGGTGTACATAATCTTCAGGGAATTTTGGTAAGTCGTAGTTGAACACATGCGTGATACCGGGAACGTCAATACCGCGAGCAGCAACATCGGTAGCGACCAATACTCGCAATTGACCTTGACGCAAACTGTTGAGAGTACGGTTACGTGCACCTTGATGCATATCGCCATGCAGCGCAGCGGCAGCAAAGCCAGCGATATTCAAACGATCTGCAATGGTGTCTGCGTCACGTTTGGTAGCGGTGAACACCACGGCCTGATCAATCGATGAATCGCGCAACAGGTGATCAAGCAAACGATTTTTGTGCGACAGATCATCCACAAAATGGACGCGCTGCTGAATATTTTCATGGCGGGTTGATGAACCAGCGATTTGAATCAGCATCGGATCTTTAGTGATACGACGAGCCATATTGCCCACCATGCCATCCAAGGTTGCTGAGAACAGCATAGTCTGACGGCTTGCAGGCGTTTTGCTGATGATCAGTTCGATGTCATCGACAAAACCCATGTCCAACATACGATCGGCTTCGTCGAGTACCAAAATTTCTAATTGTGAGAAATCGATCTTGCCCGATTCCATGTGGTCAATCAGACGACCAGGTGTTGCGACCAAAATCTCTGGATTGCGCGACAACAGTTGCATCTGTTTTGGGTAAGGCATGCCGCCCAAAATAGACACTGCTTTAATGCGGCGCATATGAATGCCGTATTTGTCAGTCGCAGTAGTCACTTGAAGCGCTAGTTCACGGGTTGGTGTCAACACCAGCATTTTTGGCGTCGCAGGCGTAAAGCGCGTGCGTTCGCCACGTGAGCGGGCTGATTGTGCGACTTGATTCGGAGTTTTGGCTGGCGCGGCGGCTACAGGTGCGCTGGCAAACTTGTGTAATGCAGGCAGCATAAAGGCCGCGGTTTTGCCCGAGCCTGTTTGCGACGAGACCAGCAAATCACGACCAGCGATGGCTGCGGGCAGGGCTTGTTGTTGCACTGCGGTAGCTTCGGTATAGCCGGCATCAGTTACTGCCTTAAGGACTAGTGGGTGGAGTCCTAGGGATTCAAAATTCATTGTGCGTCTTTCAGAGGGTCGTCAACAGGCGCGCGGTGACATCACCGACGGGACGGAGAACGACATGACAAAAGCAACGCCTACCAGCGAAACAAACGAAACGGAATTGAGTTTCGGCACAAAAGCTTTGCGCCGGGAGGGTGCTCAGAAAACGGGCACCAGGAGGCGGGGGGCTTCAGGTTGATGCTAAGGGTGTGCGATGCAGCTAAGCGCCAAATGTTGCAGCGCGGGCGGATTGTACAGGAATTTTGCTCAAAGAGGTGGGGCATTGCCCCAGTCCCTTATTCTTCTCCGCCCATACCCGCGACAACTTGCGAGAATCCACCGTCGACATAGGTGATTTCGCCGGTGATACCTGCAGCCAGATCGGACAGCAGGAATGCCGCTGCGTTACCGACATCTTCTAAGGTGACGTTACGACGTAGCGGTGAATTATCTTTCACAAAATTCAGGATTTTCCCGAAGTCTTTGATGCCTGAAGCAGCGAGTGTTTTGATCGGGCCAGCTGAGATACCATTGACGCGAACACCACGCTTACCCAGCGATTCAGCCAGATACCGCACGCTGGCCTCCAGTGATGCCTTGGCCAGACCCATGGTGTTGTAATTAGGCAGAGCGCGCAGCGCGCCCAGATACGACAAGGTAAGTAGGGCTGATTGCGATGACAGCATGGGTAAAGCTGCCTTGGCCAGCGCAGGGAAGCTGTAGGCTGAAATATCGTGAGCTATACGAAAGTTTTCTCGCGATAGACCATCGAGAAAATCGCCGGCAATCGCTTCTCGTGGTGCGAAGCCAATAGCGTGTACCAAGCCATCGAGTTGGCTCCAGGATTTTCCGAGGTCGGCAAAGACAGCGCTAATCTGATCATCACTGCCGACATCGCAGTCAAATATCAATTCACTGCCGAAATCGCGGGCAAATTCAGTGATTCTGTCCTTAAATCGTTCACCTACATAGGTAAAGGCGAGTTCGGCGCCTTCGCGATGGCAGGCTTGCGCGATGCCGTAAGCGATAGAGCGATTCGAGAGTACGCCCGTAATCAGTATTTTTTTACCTTGCAAGAATGCCATGTCAAACTCCTGTCAGACCATAAACCGGCGCGTGTGCCAGCTAAACGCGCCATTTTAGGGCGTATGACCAGTCAAGGGCAAATGCCATCGAATGAGGCATGAATGCGCGGCAGTCAGCGAAAAACGCTATGCTTGATAGGTTTACGCTCGCAGACAGTGCCATGATTAGAATTTTCGCCAGCATTATCGTTGCTGCACTCAGCAGTTTTTCTGCCTCGGTTTGGGCCGCGCATGCATTTTCTTTGTATGACATCCCTAAATATCCGCCGCAATTTACTCATTTCGACTATCTCAATCCGGAAGCCCCTAAGGGCGGAGAGCTTTATCTCGCCAATCCGGATTCACGTACTAGCTTTGATAAATTCAATCCGTTTTCTATGAAGGGTGTTGCAGCGGCGGGGGTGTCTAACCTGATGTTTGAATCGCTGGCCATCAATTCTGCGGATGAAGTGGCAACCATGTACGGCTTGTTGGCCGAGGATATGACGCTGTCACCAGATCGCATGGCGATGACGTTTCGTATTAACTCGAAAGCACGCTTCAATAACGGCGATGCAGTACTGGCTGAGGACGTCAAGCATTCCTTCGATACGCTGATGGCTAAAGGCGCCCCGCAATTCAAGATGATTTATGCTGACGTTAAACAATGCGTCGCGGTGGATGAGCTTACCGTCAGATTCGAATTTAAAACAGCCAATCGCGAATTACCTTTAATCGTGGGCGGTATGCCCGTCTTCTCACGCAAATGGGCAGCAGGTACGCCGTTTGACAAAATTCAGTTAACGCCTCCTATCTCTAGCGGTCCCTACGTCATTGAAAAATATGATTTAGGCCGTTCGATTGCGTTTAAACGCAATCCTCGCTATTGGGGTAACGACATACCAGTGCGCAAGGGAGCGTTTAACTTTAGTCGCATCATTTATCGCTTCTATAAAGATGATGTCGCTCGTCTTGAAGCATTTATGGCAGGTGAATTTGATGTGGTAGTTGAGTACCGAGCTAAAAATTGGGCGCGTGCTTACAAGGGCCCGAAATTTGACCGTGGCGAACTTATCAAAGCAACCCTAAAACATTCGAATGGCGCGGGCATGCAGGCCTTTGTCATGAACTTACGTCGGCCGCAATTTCAAGACGTGCGCGTGCGCCGTGCTTTGGGCTTGGCGATGGATTTTGAATGGATGAATCGGCAATTATTTTATAGTCAATACACGCGTATCGATTCATTTTTCAGTAATTCAGAGTTGGGTGCGAAAGCATCACCATCGCAGGCAGAGCTTGATTTGCTCGAACCTATGCGCGATCAATTAGATCCCGCGGTGTTTGGAGCAGCGCCCGTGCCACCGACAACCAATGCGCCAGCGTCATTGCGCGCTAATCTTTTGCAAGCGCGCGAGTTGCTCAAGCAAGCCGGGTGGGAATACCAAGACGGCGCATTGCGTAATTCACGTGGTGAAATTTTTACCTTTGAAATTCTGGATGATCAATCGGCACTTTCACGCATCATTGCGGTGTATGTGCGCAATCTGGAAAAACTGGGTATTCGAGTAAATCAACGTACGGCAGATTTTGCGTTGGTACAAAAGCGGATGGAAGAATTTGATTTCGATATGACCAGTCAGCGTTTCGGAGATGTGACTAGCCCGGGCAATGAGATGTTTGACATGCTCGGATCGAAAGCGGCTGATGAAAAAGGATCGAGTAATTACTGGGGCTTGAAAGATCCGGTGGTAGATAAGCTGGTGACTGCATTAGTGAAAGCCGATTCGCGCGAGCAGCTGGTAACAGCGTCGCGCGCACTAGATCGTGTGCTGCTACATAAATACATCGTGGTGCCTCACTGGTATTCAGCAACTCATCGGGTGGCTTACCGCAATCGTTTTGGTATTCCTGCCGTTGCGCCAAAATATTATCAAGCTGATCCCTATGTTATTTCGAGTTGGTGGCAAGTGAAACCAAGACAGTAATAAAAACGAGTTGAGATTCCATGAACCTTTGGTCCTATATAGCTAAACGTATTTTGCTGATGATTCCCACATTGTTGGGTGTTATCGCCATCACCTTTGCGGTGATTCAATTTGTTCCCGGCGGTCCGGTAGAACAAGTCTTGATTGAACTTAAAAAAGGGCAAACCGGCGCCGGTGAATCTTCTGGTGCGGGCGCCTCTGAATATCGCGGTCGTCAAGGCGTGGATAGTGAGCGTGTCGCCGAAATTAAGGCGCTGTATGGATTTGATAAACCGCCAGCCGAACGGTTTTGGTTAATGCTTCAAGGGTTTGCTAAATTCGATTTAGGTCAGAGCTTTTATCACCACAAGGATGTCTGGGAATTGGTGAAATCTAAATTACCCGTATCGATCACGATAGGATTGTGGACTTTTTTTCTGACCTACTTTATTTCTATCCCCCTCGGTGTCGCCAAAGCTGTGAGGGCAGGTAGTCGCTTTGACAGCCTCACCAGTATGTTGGTGTTAATCGGATATTCCATTCCAGGTTTTGTGCTCGGCGTTTTCTTATTGGTGGTTTTCGCAGGCAGTAGTTTTGTGCAATGGTTTCCTTTGCGTGGCCTGACCTCCGATGATTGGGACACGCTTTCTTGGTTCGGTAAAACGATCGATTACTTATGGCATATCACTTTGCCAGTCACCGCTTCTGTTGCAGGATCGTTTGCTGTAATGACGATGCTGACTAAAAATACTTTTCTCGAAGAGATACGCAAACAATACGTGCTAACAGCGCGCGCTAAAGGATTGTCTGAACGGACTGTGCTTTATAAGCATGTATTTCGGAATGCATTGATACCGTTGGTGACAGGATTCCCGGCTGCGTTCATCGGCGCCTTTTTTGCAGGTAGCTTATTGATAGAGACCTTGTTTTCTCTCGATGGATTAGGATTGTTGTCGTATGAATCGGTAGTGCGACGTGATTACCCTGTCGTGCTAGGTACGTTGTATTTGTTTACCTTGATTGGGCTAGTGGTGAAACTGCTGGGAGATTTATGCTACGTGTGGACTGATCCGCGCGTGCAATTTGAAAGTCTTGCGCGATGAGCACAACTACGTATTCCGCTGCTGAGCCATCGATCTCACCATCGAGACGGATCTGGATTCGCTTCAAACAAGATCGACGTGGCTATTGGAGTTTGGTGCTGTTTCTAATTTTGTTTGTGTTGAGTATGGGTGCTGAACTCATTTCCAATGACAGACCGCTGCTGGCCCGTTATAACGGGCAGATCATGGTTCCCATCGTGACGGATTATGCAGAGACAGCATTTGGCGGTGATTTTGATTCGCCTGCCGATTATCTCGATCCCTTCATTCAGCAGCAATTTCAAACGGATGGTAATTGGGCGATTTATCCCATTAATCGCTATCGCTACGACACATTAAATTATTTTGCTAAGTCTCCTAATCCTGCTCCGCCCACAACAGATAACTGGCTAGGCACCGATGATCGGGGGCGTGATGTATTCGCTCGATTGGTGTACGGATTTCGCGTGTCTATCTTGTTTGGTTTAGCGTTGACAATTACAGGTGTTGCGCTCGGCGTGATTACAGGAGCCGTGCAGGGGTATTTTGCGGGTCGAACGGATTTGCTGTTTCAGCGATTTATGGAAATTTGGGGCTCCATGCCTGAGCTTTATCTGCTGATTATTTTTGCATCTATTTTTGAGCCCAGCATTCTATTGCTGTTGGTGTTGTTATCCTTGTTTGGATGGATGGGTTTGTCTGATTATGTGCGCGCTGATTTTCTGCGTAATCGCAATCTCGATTATGTGCAGGCTTCACGCGCATTAGGCCTGTCGAACTGGCAAATTATCTGGCGACACGTGCTTCCTAATAGCATGACCCCCGTCGTTACTTTTTTACCGTTTCGTATGAGTGCAGCGATTCTTTCTTTAACGAGTCTGGATTTTCTTGGCTTGGGCGTGCCACCGTCGACACCGAGTTTGGGTGAATTACTAGCGCAGGGTAAAAATAATTTAGACGCTTGGTGGATTGCACTCTCGACTTTTGCGGTGTTAACAATCACCTTGTTACTGTTAACGAATATCGGTGATGCCTTGCGTAACTCTCTCGACGTGCGGAGAAAGACATGAGTCTATTGCGCGTTGAGAATATGTCAGTCAGTTTTGGCTCGACTGTCGTCGTTGATAACGTCAGTTTTCGTATTGAAGCCGGCGAAAAATTTGCTTTAGTGGGTGAGTCTGGCTCTGGCAAAACGGTGAGCGCATTAGCGCTGATGCGTCTTTTGCCTGAGGCGCAGATACGCGGTAATCAATTGTTTGATGGTCAGAAAATCCAGTTGATGTCGGAAAATGCTTTGCGTCAGTTGCGAGGTAAAGATATTGCGATGATTTTTCAAGAGCCGATGACGGCCTTGAATCCGCTATTTACGATTGGTAATCAAATCGCTGAAGTATTGATGCTGCACGAAGGATTAAGTGCCCGTGAGGCCGCTAATCGCGCCGTTGAATTGTTAGAAAAGACAGGCATTCCCGAGCCTGCACGCCGAGCCTTGTCTTACCCTCATCAACTCTCGGGTGGTCAGCGGCAGCGCGCGATGATTGCTATGGCGCTCGCATGTAAACCTAAGCTATTGATCGCGGATGAACCGACAACGGCGTTGGATGTAACGATACAGGTTCAGATTCTTGAATTGCTGAACCAATTACAGCGCGAAGAGGGTATGTCGGTTTTGATGATTACGCATGATTTGAATTTAGTGAAAAGTTTTGCCGACCGCGTGGGTGTGATGCAGGATGGGCGACTTATTGAATCAGCAGATACGAGCCGATTGTTTGGTCAGCCACGCGAAGAATATACACAGCGCCTGTTAGCTAGTCATGCTAAGCGCATGGTCGCAGATGCTGTACCCAATGCTGAGCCGTTGTTGGAAGCAAAAGAGGTCCGGTGTAGCTTTTTTATTCGCAAGGGATGGTTTAGACAAAAAGAATTTGTGGCTGTCGATAGCCTCGATGTGTCGCTGCCACGTGGCGAGACACTGGGCATTGTAGGTGAATCGGGCTCGGGTAAATCGACGCTAGGCATGGCCCTGCTACGCTTGTCGGTGGCTAAGACACAAGGGCACATTCGGTTTAATGGTCACACCATCAGCAACATGCGCAGCAGTGAACTACGTTCTTTGCGAGCTCAGATGCAAGTCGTTTTCCAAGACCCGTTTGCTTCGCTTTCGCCGCGCCGAACCGTAGAACAAATTATCTGTGAAGGCTTGGAACTGCACAAGCCAGGCTTGCCGCGTCATGCCTTGCGCGATGCCGTGGCGGCTGGTTTGCAAGAGGTGGGTTTATCGCCTGATCTGATGTCACGCTATCCCCATGAATTTTCAGGCGGTCAGCGCCAGCGAATCGCGATTGCACGTGCACTCGTGCTTAAACCCGCACTTATTTTATTGGACGAGCCAACCTCATCGCTGGATGTCTCCGTCCAATATCAAGTGTTGGAATTGTTGGCCGAACTGCAGCGCAAATATGGGATTGCTTACCTGTTCATCAGTCATGATTTAGCCGTTATACGTGCGATGGCGCATCGTGTGATCGTCATGAAAGATGGTTTAGTGGTGGAGAGCGGCAAAACGTCAGACGTGTTGAATTCGCCGCAGGAAGCTTATACCCAGAAATTATTAGCGGCGGCTAACTTTACGTTAAGTAAGCCGGAGTCGCCTAAGTCCACGACCACAACAGAGTAATTAGCGGTGTTGACGTTGATGCTCTGATTGGCCGTGCTTAGGCCGTCTGCTTTCGGGAGCTTTGTCGGATTTGTTTTTGCCTTTTTTGGGCGCACGAACTTCTAATTTCAACGACTGGCCAGGCGTTAGCTTGTCGTCCTTCATGCTATTCCACTGACGTATATCAGCGACTTTAACTTTGTAGCGTTTTGCAATGCTATCGATGGTGTCACGCTTACTTACTTTGATGCTGATTTTTTTGCGCGGCGGTTCATCTGCTTCGACCGCTAGCATCGCATTGTCTGCAATCTCTTGACTGATATCTTTGTCTGGAGTGGTAGCCAACTTTGGAACCAGCACTGTCGATCCCGCCTTAGGATGCATATTCGGAGGAATCGAATTAGCTTCTCGAATTACCTCTGGCGTAGTCTTAAATCGAGCAGCAATACTTTCTATACGTTCGCGTGCAGCGGTGACTTTGTGCGCAGTCCAGCTCGACAAGGCCTTGGTCCAGTTAGACAGGTTTTCTCTAAATTTTTCGGCATTTGATTCGGGTAGCAGGATTTGTGTTGATGGGCTACCAGTAATCACAGGGCGATTAAATTGTGGGTTCAGTGCTCGGAATTCTTCCATCGGCAACTCTGCTAGCTGTGCAGCTAACTTCACGTCGATGTCGCGGGTTTTTTTGATCGTAACAAAATAGGGTTGATTCTCTACTGTAGGCAATTTAACGCCGTATTGTGATGGCGTCGCAATGATATTTTTAACTGCTTGCAGCTTGGGATAGTAGTTGCGTGTTTCCGCTGGCATGTAGGGCGATAGGCTATTGAAATCTGTCGGCCTTCCAGCGGCTTCGGCTTTGGCAATCGCACGTGATACTGAGCCTTCTCCCCAGTTGTAGGCGGCCAGTGCAAGTTGCCAGTCGCCGAACATGCCATACAGTCTTTGCAGGTAATTCAATGCTGCATTGGTGGATGCGAGCACATCGCGACGTTCATCGCGAAATGCATTTTGCTTTAGGTTGTAGTCGCGACCTGTACTGGGAATGAACTGCCACATGCCAGCTGCTTTAGCACTCGAGAAGGCCTGCGGGTTAAATGCCGACTCAATAAAAGGTAGTAAAGCAATTTCGGTTGGCATCTTCCGTTTTTCTAGTTCCTGTACGACGTGGAATAGATAGCGTGATGCACGTTGCGAGATGCGTTGTATGTATTCAGGGCGCGCGCTATACCAAGTCGTTTGTGTTGAAACCAACGGATTATTCAGATCTGGGATCGCAAAGCCTTTGCGTATTCTTTCCCAAAGATCGAAGTTTTCAATCTGAATATCTTCCAGTTGCAAAGCATAGTCAGGCGGAAGAGCCGTGCCATCCAATCCGATAGGTTCGCGCTCGAAATCTTTGATCAGTTCGCTGCGATCCGTGGTGAACGGAGAGGGTGCGATGGTTAAATCATTTCCATAGGCGATGGAAGCGCTCAGCGCGAGCGCAAAAAATGTCGCACGCTTAGACAACTGTGCGAATTGGAAAAGCGCTGTTTGCCTGGGGAAGGTCTGCAAAAGTATCAATAATCTGGTGGTTAGCCTGGTTAGGCTGTGCAGAGTCACATTTAGTTATGACTTGCAGGTTGTAATCGGAGCGTGCACTTGACGATGATGTCTAGGTC
>JACCDJ010062953.1_pt1 | contig 16589 bp, 20 predicted proteins | sample 7444481 | NCBI WGS metagenome assembly JACCDJ01 (sample SAMN15323435, study PRJNA562643) | freshwater metagenome | isolation source: river surface water | place: USA:Blue River Watershed | collected 2017-08-15 | reverse complement strand
TCATCAAATAAACCTAATTTTTGTCGCATGCCTTTTAACCATGCCATCTGAAATTGATCTGAAAAACCATTCACTGATTGAGACGCTAATTGAATGGACTTATCCTTATCTTGATCTATAAGAGGAAGCAATGTCTCCGCAAATCTTGCCAGGTTCCACTGCGCAATAGGTGCTTGATTACGATATGCATAGCGACCCTGACGATCGATCGAGCTAAATACAGTTTCAGGATGATAGCGATCCATGAATGCACAGGGGCCATAATCAATTGTTTCGCCACTGATCGACATATTGTCTGTATTCATGACACCATGAATAAAACCCACATGCATCCATTGGCTCACGAGTATAGCTTGTCTTGAAATTACCGCGTTTAAAAAAGCGAGGTAGGGATTGGCTTCTTCTTTGCACTCTGAGTAGTGCCGATCAATGGTGTAATCAGCGAGTATTTTTAATTTATTGACATCGTTTAATGTGGATACAAATTGAAAGGTGCCTACTCGAATATGGCTTTTCGCAACCCTTGTGAGTATTGCGCCAGGCAATACTTCTTCCCGCATGACACTCTCTCCAGTGGCAGTCACTGCAAGACTTCTTGTCGTTGGGATATTTAATGCATGCATCGCTTCGCTAATGATGTATTCACGAAGCATAGGGCCTAATGCAGCACGGCCATCGCCACGTCTAGAATAGGGCGTTTGTCCTGAACCTTTAAATTGAATATCAAAACGTTCACTATCCGGGCTTATCTGTTCGCCCAATAAAACTGCTCTTCCATCGCCCAACAGAGTGAAGTGTCCAAATTGATGGCCTGCATATGCCTGAGCTATAGGGTATGCTTTTTCAGGGATTTCATTGCCAGAAAAAATATTGGTCCACGCTTCAAGGCTCAAACTCTCTTTATCTAGGCCTAAAGACTTTAATAAAGGCTCATTGAATAAAATAAGTTTGGGATTCAATACTTTTATTGGAGGCTGCTTAACAAAAAAATCTTTTGGAAGTTTTATGTAGCTATGATCAAAATGCCAGCCTACTTTTTCTGTCTTTTGCTTACTCATTGAGCGAGTCTTAGGAAAGAATTCATGTGACCTAGATTGAGCATGATGATTTACTTATATTTTAATATTCTTATTATAATGAATTATCCATTCATCTTATGGGGAGCAGTGATGTCAAAAATTATTGTTGAAAAAAATCCAAGTGAAGAGAGACTTAATGATTTAGGTATAAAGTCTTGTCCCACATGGTCAAAAGAACCATCCACTTTTCCATGGAGTTACTCGGAACAAGAGATTGCCTATGTTCTAGAAGGCGAAGTGACAGTAACGCCTGATGGTGGTGAGCCCGTTGATTTTGGTCAGGGTGATCTTGTTACTTTTAAAGAAGGATTATCTTGTACTTGGCATGTTAAAAAAGCACTAAGGAAGCATTATCGCTTTGGTTAGGGCAAAGATCTAAATTTTGAGGAATCATCATGGTTTATTTTTAAGACAATTCACAAAATTTAATTTCTTTACTCTTTAAAGGTATGTTTGATGAAAAAGCTGGCTATTAGTGAATATCAAACGTACTTTGAAGTGTTGGAATAATGACGTCATTCCAATTTAAAGTTTCTCGAATCGATTGCACAAAATGAACGGAGGCTGATGGTTCGCCATGAACCACAAAAACATATTTCGGTTTTTGTTTAAATCCTTTTAACCATTTTAATAAATTATCTCGATCAGCATGGGCTGATAAACCTCCTAAGGTATGAATGGATGCTTTGACATCCACATACTCACCCATAATTTTTACTGATGCGGCTTCATCTACAAGTCGACGGCCTAAAGTTCTTAGCGCCTGAAAGCCTGTGATCACGATAGCGTTTTTTTCGAAAGGCAAATTATTCATCAGATGATGAAGAATTCTTCCCGCCTGGCACATGCCGCTCGACGAAATAATAATGGCACCACTTTTTAATCGATTTAATGATTTAGATTCTTCTACATCAGCTACAAATCGCACATCTATTTTATTCTTATGATCAAGAAGCCATTTATAAAGTAATTTTGCATCATCATCAAGCTCATCGATACACGCAGTTGTAAGTTCAGTGACTTTTGTGGCCATAGGTGAGTCGACCCACACATTTAAATGAGGTAAGCGTTCTCGCCTAATAAGGTCTGCTAGGATAAACAGTATCTCTTGTGTTCTTCCTACTGCAAAGGCTGGCATGATAATATTTCCGCCCCTTCCTAATGTCTGCGTCACAATCTCAACCAACTCATCTTCCGTTTCTTTAATACTTCGATGAAGTCGATCTCCATAAGTAGATTCAACTATTAATATATCTGCAGATTCAATCAGTGAAGGCTGACGGAAAATAGGTTTTTCAAACATGCCTAAGTCACCTGAAAAAACCAAGCGCTTTGAAGTTTCATTTTTTTCTTTTACATCAATAACTGCGATAGAAGAGCCTAAAATATGGCCCGCTTCTTCAAATGTCACTTCAATACCAGGTGTAGGTGAAAACTTCTTAGCATAAGGGATCGCTTTGACTTGATTCAATGATTCGATCGCTTGTTTAGTATCGTATAAAAGAATAGGCATATCGCCTCGCCATTTACCCAATTTATTTTTTTTCTCCGCCCTCTCAAAATCGGAGACTTGAATATGCGCGCTATCAAGCAACATAATTTCAAGTAATTTTGCAGTCGTAGTCGTACAGTAAATGGGTCCTTTGAATCCTTCAGCACATAATCGTGGAATAAGTCCACAATGATCTATATGTGCATGTGTCAGAACTAGAAAAGAAATTTCTTCTGGATGTAAGGGTAATATTTTTTGATTTTTTTCATCGGCTTCAAGCGCACCCTGAAACATGCCGTAATCTACTAAGAATTTACATGGTGCCTCTTCAAGATTGGTATGAATTAAATACTTGGATCCCGTAACTTCGCCCGCTGCGCCTAAAAATTGTATTTGCATTTAACTCTCTTTAGAAATTATGCATGCCATGCATAATAGATTTGATCGTTTAATAACTAAAAGTTACTTACATGAAATTTCTAAACTGTAAGGTAGGCTTGTTGATTTATCGACAAGATTATAATCCTTTGAACATAACTTCTCTGCTTTTGCATAACAAGCATCCCAAAAGGCACAGTTGATAATATAAGTTTGACTTGTATTCGATAGTTTACTCTGATTTGTGTAAGTCATCATGCTGCAACTTGAGAGTAAGGTAAATAGAATTAAAACTGTCATCTGTTTCATATATATTTTTTTAAAATTCGATAATTCATTATAGTAAAAATTTACTGATTAATTAAAGGTTTATGTAACATACGATAGAATTCAATATCAACTTTAATTGGACTATTAAGTAATGCTAGAAAAATTGATCGGAATAGTGGCTCTTTGGATTATGAGCGTCATATCCACTATGGGATATGGAGGCATCGTCTTATTGATGGCCATCGAATCAGCTTGTATTCCATTGCCCTCGGAAATTATTATGCCTTTTGCGGGGTACCTTGTTTTTAAAAGCGAGATGGTGCTTTGGATCGTAGCTTTCATGGGTGCGCTAGGATGTGTATTGGGCTCTATACCTGCTTATTATGTTGGTAAAACAGGCGGAAGAAATCTTGCTGAAAAATATGGACGCTTCGTACTTATCTCTAAAAAAGATTTACAGATGGCAGATGATTGGTTTAAAAATTATGGTGAGATCATTATTTTTATAGGTCGCCTCCTCCCTGCAGTGAGAACTTTTATAGCGCTTCCTGCAGGTATTGCAAGAATGAATATGACGAAATTTATTGTCTACACCTTTGTAGGTTCCTTTATATGGTGCTGGACACTTGCATATATTGGCATGTTATTTGGTGAGCAATGGGACACATTAAAAGTTTACTTTCACGAATTTCATTATGTGATTGCAGGTGGTGCATTGATCTTTATCGCCTGGTATATCAGACGTCATTTTCAGAATAATTAAATGGCCTCCACTTATCATATTGGTATTGATTTAGGTGGCACTAAGATTGAGGTGGCTGTATTAGATGGTCAGGACAAGATTCTCTTTCGAGAAAGATTATTCACCGAAGCTCATTTAGGTAGTGAACATATCTTTCAACAAATTCATGCGCTCTATTCAAAAGCAGTTAGATCAATACAAAATAAATCGCATACACTTGGCTTAGGGACGCCTGGATCTATTTCAAAAAAAACATATCTCCTTAAAAACTCTAATACCCTTTGTTTGAATGATTTGCCACTTCAAACTCTTCTTGAAGATAAATTAGTGCATGACATTGTGATTGAAAATGATGCTAATTGTTTTGCGCTCGCAGAAGCGCTCATGGGTGCAGGTAAAGGATATCCTTCTGTATTTGGTGTCATTATGGGAACGGGCTGTGGGGGTGGCATCGTATTTGATGGAAAAATTAGACAAGGCCCACAAAATATTGCGGGTGAGTGGGGTCATATGGTGATTGATCCTCAAGGGTCACCTTGTTATTGCGGGGCAAGTGGTTGTGTTGAGAGTTTTATATCAGGGGGTGGCATAGAAAAAAGAATTAAAAACAAAACGGGTAAATCGATCTCAGCAATTGATTTTTTCTCAATACCTTTAATAGATGAGTCTTTAAAAAATATTAAACAAGATTTCTATGCTCGTTTTGGTCAAGCCTTAGCTAATCTTATTAATATTTTGGATCCTGACATTGTTGTTTTAGGTGGCGGACTTTCAAATGAAAAAAGTTTATATAAAGAAGGTGTTGAAGAAGTTTATAAGCGTATTTTTAATGATGTACCTTCAACGCCCATTGTTAGGAATATTTTAGGTGATTCGGCGGGCGTAATTGGTGCCGCCTTAATTGGTAAGCAACTTAGTCAGTAATCATTTTTTCTTTTTCAATTCTATAGTGACAATTTGGCATATGATTTTCAAGTAAGCCGTTAATTTTCACGGTATCTATTTTGCAGTATTTACATTGATAGGCATGTAATGCATCACCCTGATGCTCTTGAGGATAGTCGATATAAAAAATTTGTCGTTTCATGTGTAGATTATATTACTTGAAATCACATCTCAAAATAAAAAGTTATTCCCATTTGTCTTTTTCTTTTGATTCTTCTAAAGTCTGCCATTGCATATTAGATGCATCATCTAACCCACCTCGCTTTAAAGGAATGATGTGATCAATAATATAACCAGGACAAGCCCCAAAAGATTTACCTGTTGATGGACACGGCTGCATTTTTTTAAAAGCTTTCTTTACATCCAGACTTCTTTTAATGCGGCCATGCTTATCTCGCTCACAACTCACGCAATAATCTGAATGAACTGCAAAAAGTGAGCTACTAAAAAAAAGTATAGTTAAAAAAAATAAAAATTTCTGCATAAGTTAAGAATTATAAGGTTTTAAGTATAATTCTCATAAATGATACAACAGCTCACTCTTGAATGGCTTAATTCTGAATCGCAAATCCCACAAGCACTATGGGAAAATTGCTTCTCAGCTCCGTACGAAGGTCAATGGTGGTATCGATCCCTTGAATGCTCTCATCTTGAAAAACAATTCACTTTTACCTACGGACTGATTTCCTATAATGATCAACCCGTCGGTATAGCTCCTGCTTTTGTTATGGATGTGCCTATCGAACTTTTAACGCCTCCCATATTTCTTACTTTAAGAAAATTAATCGGCAAAGTCATCCCATCCTTTTTATATCAACGTACTTTTTTTATAGGAAGCGCCTGCTCTGATGAAGGACATATTGGAATTGACCCACAGTTTTTAAAAAATAATGAGGTCACTCAAGATGATATTTTTCTTTGCGTTCATGAAGCTGCAGAAAAACAAGCAAAAAAATATAATGCGTCTATGTTGGTATGGAAAGATTTTCCAGAGGCATATCATCAAACACTTTCAAAAATTTCGAAATCTAAAAATCTATTCCCGCTTATAGGATTTCCATCAACGCTTTTAAAGCTTGAAGGAAGGGAAGCGGAGGATTACCTTGCATCACTTATAGCATCTCGAAGATATGAGCTCAGACAGAAATTAAAAAAAAGCCTCTCGGCCCCGCTGGATGTCAGCGTCATTCATTTGCCAGACAATCATACTCTTCATCAACTTTATCGCCTATTTTCAAAAACTAATTTAAAAGAAAAAACTAAATACGAAGAGTTAACACCAGAATTTTTTGAATTTATCTCCCGTGAGAAAGAAGCGCATTTTATTATTCTCAGACACCAATCTTCAAATGAAATAATTGCTTTTATGCTATGTTTTCATTTAAACGATCATGTGATTAATAAATTTATAGGCATTGACTATGAGGCTCCTCAGGATTGGTTTATTTATTTTCGATTATGGATTGAATGCATCAACTGGTCATACAAAATGGGGGCCAAATCTATTCAAAGTGGCCAAACAGCATACCCCGCCAAGATTGAAACCGGTCATCAACTGATTTCCTTAACAAATTTTTGTAAGCATCGAAATATAATCATTCATAAAATTTATAAAAAACTTGCTAGTTTCGTAAACTGGGGCACGCTCGATCAGGATTTAGCAATTTACTTAAAAGCTTTTCCTGAAGAAGAACCAAATCTAGACTCTTTAAGAGAAGAAAGGTGATGATGTGGATTTTATTTAAACTTTTAATGACCTCAGCTATGGTGGTTCTTATTTCTGAGGTAGCTAAAAAAAGTGACCGATTAGGCGGGCTCATAGCTGCACTGCCTCTCGTGACAGTGCTTACTTTAATTTGGCTCTATATAGAAAAACAACCGGAATCTAAAATTGCAAATCATGCGTGGTACACCTTTTGGTACGTTGTACCAACTCTCCCCATGTTCTTAACGTTTCCATTTTTACTGAAGCGATTTGGGTTTTGGCTAACACTCGGTATCTCAGTTGTCATTACTTTGATCGCATTTTATATTTTTGCAAAAATTGTAAAGCTGTATGGCATCGAAATTTTATAAGCGCTCTCTATGAACTTTATTTTTAAATCTATCTTGATGGCCTTGCATTTACTTTTAGCAGTGATTCTTTGTATCGCTATGATTATGCTTCCAAGAAAGATCAGTGGTGTTCTTATTCAACACTGGGCAAAACGTCTTTTACGTATTTTAAAGATTAAAATTACGCTCTCAGGAGAAGTTTTAAATTTTTTAAGTAAAGATAGTTATCTTGTGGTTTCAAACCATATTTCATGGCTTGATATTCCTGTGATCTTTTCATTAAAACCTATCACGTTTGTCTCTGCATCTGATGTCAAAACGTGGCCCATTATTGGAATGCTCGCTAAAATTTCTGGCGCCATTTTTGTTGATCGCAATCGCAAATCAAGCTTGCTTGAAGTTGTTCAGGCAATGAATCATCATTTCAAAAATCATAAGCAGTCGATATGTATTTTCCCTGAAGGCATAACATCAAATGGATATCAAGTGCTACCATTTAAGAGCAATTTATTTCAATCAGCTTTCGAATCTAATAAATTACTTCTGCCCTTGTCGATTAAATACAAAGAAAATAATGTGATTACAAATCGTACAAGTTTTCATGGTTCGACAACCTTATTTCAATCCTTCAAACGTATTGCCAAATCAAATCGTATTGAAGTTGCTTTAGATATTGGACATCCAGTCAAACCTACTCAATCAAGAAAAGACCTATCAGTCAAACTTCAAGAAGCTATTGCGCTAAAAATTAGTAGATAACTTTTTAAAATTCTAAAGGGTCAATATCTACCACCCATTTCACTTTTTGACCTAATTTATTTTCACGTAAAAAAGATACCCATTCATCAAGTAATTTTTGTAATGCAACACGAGAGCTTGCTTGTAAAACTAATTGCGCTCTTTCCATGCCTTTTAATCTTTCCATGATTGGTCGGACTGGATTATAAACAGTCACGTTATGACTTAAATCCTGCGCTTTTTGCATAGCTTCATTTAAAAACTTCATCACATGCGTCAATTGATGCGCTTCCGCTTTTAAGAGCACTAGAAACGAGAAAGGACTTAGCTCTGCTAATTCTCTTTCTTTTAAAAGCTCATTCGCAAAGTGTTCGTAGTCATGCGTTTTTAAAGCTTCGAATAAAGGGTGATTTGGAAATGCAGTTTGAATATAGACTTCGCCTTTTATATTGGCACGGCCTGCACGGCCACTCACTTGCATCAGCTGCGAAAATAGGCGTTCGCTTGCTCTAAAATCAGGGCTATATAAAGCCTGATCCGTATCCAGAACACCAACTAAACTTAAGTGAGGGAAGTCGTGACCCTTGGAGAGCATTTGAGTGCCAATTAAAATATCGATTTCACGATTTTTCATTTTTAAGAATAAATCATTGAGCGCTTCTTTGGTTCTCGTTGAATCACGGTCCACTCTTAAAATACGCGCTTCAGGAAAAAATTCTTTTAAAGTTTCTTCAATGCGCTGTGTACCTAAACCTGTGGGAAATAAATCTGTGTTGCCGCATGAGGGACACTGTTGTGGCATTTTTTCATCATGGCCACAATGATGGCAACGTAATCTTTTTTGATTTAAGTGCACCACTAAACGACTGCTACAACGATGGCATCGTCCTGTCCACTGACATGAAGAACACAAGAGGACGGGTGCAAAGCCGCGGCGATTAATAAAAATAAGACTCTGTTCTTTTTTGTTTAAACGATCGCGAATAGCTTCAATAAGATAGGGTGAAAAACCTTTGGTGACTGTCGACTTTGAAATATCAATACACTTAATTTCGGGGAGCGTTGAATCTTGAACTGCGCGCGAGGTTAATTTTAGAAATCCAAATTTTTTTGCATCTTTAGTTTTGGTCGCATTAAACCAAGTCTCAAGTGAAGGTGTAGCAGTACCCATGACAATTGGAATGTTTTCAGATTTTGCACGGAAGATTGCAACGTCTCTCGCATGATAACGTAAACCCTCTTGTTGTTTAAAAGATGCATCATGCTCTTCATCGATAATAATGAGAGAGAGATATGGCATTGGTGTAAAAATACTTAATCGTGTTCCAATGATAATCTGGGCAGCGCCCTCTTTAGCCAGTCGCCAATGAGTTAAGCGCTCGTTATCCGTTAAGTGGCTATGAAGGGTGACGAGCATATATTTTTCAAAACGCGATCTAAATCGACTCTCGAGTTGCGGTGTTAAATTAATTTCAGGAACGAGCACAAGTACCTGAGCATGTTGTTTTTTTAATGCTGCTTCAATTAATCGAATATATACTTCTGTTTTTCCACTGCCAGTAATCCCATAGAGTAACCAAGGTGCAAATTTTTCATTTGTCTCTAATATGGAATGAAGTGCTTTTTGTTGATCGCTATTTAAAGATGGAATAGAAGCTTCTTTATACACTTTGCTATCTAAAGTCACTTCATTTTTTTCAATCCAGCCCATCTCGTCAAGCATTTCGATTGATTTTTTCCAAGTGCTACTGATCGAACGAAGACTTGCTTCATCGAGTTCTTTGGCATCAATTAATGCCATGACGATACGTTTTAAAATGGTTTGGCGAGGCGGCAATTGATCCACACCTAATTGAATTGCTTCGGGAGTTAAGCGATAAAGATACTTCTTTATCATCGCCTTAGTATTTAATTTTTTTAGTCGAGATGGCACCGCGGACAAAATAGTTTGCCCAAGAGGATAGTGATAATACTGACTACAGAATTGAAAAAGCTTAAAACTTTGCTCATCAAAAATGACTTCCGGGTCAAGACGTATAATAGACTTTAGTTTTTTAGATTCGATTGAGCTGGTATCAGAAACAGCCACTACAACACCAATCATTTTGCGGGCACCAAAAGGCACCACCACATACTGTCCAATCTGAGTATTGGGATTCTCAGTCTTATAGTCAAATACCCGATCGAGTGGCACATCGAGGGCAACTTTTAGAATATGAAGAGCGTCAGTCATGGTGTTAGTTTTTAAGGGGAGTCCATCAATTCTAAGTTAAAATAAACGCTTTAAACGTTACCTATCATTCTAAGACGTGAAATCGCATCTTCTACAATTATTGTTGCCCGTCGCACAATCAATACATCCTGAGATTTTAGCGAATTCTATTCAATTAGATCGTCCTAAATCGATCGAGCATGGTGATTTTTCAACCAATTTAGCCATGATGCTCGCTAAACCTTTGAAAAAAAATCCACGCGAATTAGCGACCCTCATCATTGAGAAGTTGCCTTCTTCGCCTTTTATTGAAAAAGTTGAAATTGCAGGTGCGGGTTTTATTAATTTCTATTTCAATGAAAGAGGTCGCACCTTCATTATCCATGAGATTTTAAAAAATCCTGAGGCTTACGGACAAAATACTTCAGGTCATGATGAAAAGGGTAAGCCTCAAAAAATCCAAATTGAGTTTGTATCCGCGAATCCCACGGGACCTCTTCATGTCGGTCATGGTCGAGGAGCTGCCATTGGTGATTCCTTAGCGAGACTTCTAAAATTTAATGGTTGGGATGTGACGCGTGAATTTTATTACAACGATGCCGGTGCACAAATTGACAACCTTACAAAATCAGTCCATGCGAGATGCCACAATATAGACCCATCAGATCCTGTATTTCCTGAAGATGGCTATCGTGGTGAATATATTGTAGAGATAGCAAATAGTTTTCTAAACAAGGAGAGCATTGAATGTGAAGGTAAAACGATTAATGCATCCGGCAATATCGATGACTTTGAGTCCATTCGACAATTCAGCGTTGCGTATTTAAGACATGAACAAGATCAGGATTTAAATGCATTCCAAATTAAATTTGATGTCTTCACACTTGAGTCTTCTTTCTACCAAAATGGTCAGATTGAAAAGGTTGTAGCGTCTCTGATTAAAAATGGTTATACCTATGAAGAAGACAATGCGCTCTGGTTAAAAACCACAGCATTTGGTGATGACAAAAATCGTGTCATGAAAAAATCGGATGGTAGTTATACCTACTTCATTCCTGACGTAGCTTATCACCTCAATAAATGGGAGCGGGGCTTTAAACGTGTCATTAACGAACAAGGTTCGGACCATCACAGCACAATTACGCGGGTTAGAGCAGGACTTCAATCATTAAAGCTTGGCATTCCTGAAACCTATCCTGAATATGTGCTTCATCAAATGATTACCGTGATGAAGGGCGGCGAAGAAGTGAAGCTTTCGAAACGTGCTGGTAGTTATGTAACGCTTCGAGATTTGATTGATGAGGTAGGTTGTGATGCTACGCGCTATTTCTTGGTGGCACGCAAACCTGACTCACAACTTGTTTTTGATATTGACTTAGCTAAAACGCAAAATTCCGATAACCCTGTGTATTACATTCAATATGCACATGCGCGTATTGCAGGCGTTTTAAAACAATGGGGCGGAGATATCGATCAACTCATTAAAGTGAATGTAGACAATCTTAAATCTTCACAGGAATTAATGCTCATAAAACGCTTAAGCGAATTTCCGGAAATAGTTTTACATGCAGGTGTTGAATTAGCACCACATACGATAGCTAACTATTTAAAAGACTGTGCGGCAGATCTTCATAGCTATTATAATGACACTAAGTTTTTGGTTGAAAATGAAGATGAAAAACTAGCACGCTTAAGTTTAATTCGTGCAACACAGGTGGTATTAAAAAACGGTCTAGATCTTCTTGGCGTCAACGCTCCGGAAAAAATGTAGCTTAAAAGGTGAATATGGAAAAGGGTAAATCAGGTAGTTCTTTTGTGAATGGCCTTTTTATGGGCATTTTAATGGGCATTGGCTTATCGATTGCTATCACTGTTTTTATTACTAACGGCAAAAGTCCTTTTATAAGTAAGGACACGAACGGTGCTTGTATAGAAATCCAGGGGGCAAAACCTGAGGGAGACGCTTCAAATGACGCTATTCAAGACCAGCCAACTAAATTTGATTTCTATAATATTTTACCAAATGGTGATAAAGATATCGCAGACCGTGAAACAACACAGGCTTTAAAAAATCCAGCGAATATTCCACAAAAAGAAGTGTACTTTTATCAAGTAGGCTCATTTACAACAGATAAAGATGCCGACAACACCAAAGCAAAATTGGCACTTTTAGGATTTGAAGCGGTCGTACTAACAGCACCATCTCAAAATAATGAAATAGTGCATAAAGTAAGGGTAGGTCCTATGACTGACGACGCACAGATTATGAAAACAAAAAATGACCTCATAAAAAATGGCTTTAAACCGATCTTAGTCAAAGCAACACTTAATAATACAAACTCGAATAATTAAGGATATCTCCAATGAAAAAAATCTTATTCATTTTTTTAATGCTTTTTACATCCATTTCTTTTGCGGCAGCCCCTGAAGCTGGTGTTAATTTCGATAAAACAGTACAAACTGTTCCCACAGATAACAAAGATAAAATCGAAGTCATAGAGCTCTTTTGGTATGGCTGTATTCACTGCTACCAAATGGATCCTATGCTGAGTGAGTGGGTAAAAAAATTACCTAAGGATGTTTACTTTAAACGTATGCCAGCTATTCCACGTCCAGATTGGGCACCGATGGCCAGAGCTTTTTATGCAATGGAAACTCTAGGTGTAGCTGAGAAACTACATACAGCTATATTTGATGCGGTTCATAAAGAACGCACCCTTAACCCAGCTGACGAAAAAGCGATTCTACAATGGGTAACATTAAAAGGAGGCCTTGATCGTAAAAAAGTAGAGGATGCTTTTAATTCATTTTCTATGAATGCTTCTCTAAACAAGGCTGCACAGGTTTTTAGAGCATCAGGTGCAACGGGTGTTCCTACACTTATGATTGATGGTAAATACATTACTTCAAGCACGATGGCGGGTGGCAATAATGAAGCGCTTCAAATTGCTGACTTCATCATCAACAATGTCAGAAAAGATCGCAATAAAAAATAAATCTTTAAAAGTATTTATCACCGGTGCCACAAGTGGCATCGGTGATTCACTAGCTCGTCAATATGCAAATCAAGGTGCTACCCTAGGCTTAGTGGGGCGACGCCTAGAACTTCTTCAAAAAATAAAATCAAAAATTAAAACGCCCTGCGAGATCTATGGAATAGATGTCACAGATCAAAAAGATCTTCAAAAAGCTGCTAATCATTTCATCAAAAAATACGGGGCTCCCGATATTGTGATTGCCAATGCAGGAGTGAGTACCGGAACACTTGCGGGTGAAAAAGAAGATCTTTATATATTTAAACGTGTCATCGAAATTAATTTATTTGGGGTGATGCATACTTTTCTTCCATTTATTGAAGTTTTTAAAAAACAAAAAAAAGGTCAATTAGTAGGTATTGCAAGCGTGGCTGGCATTAGAGGTTTACCTGGATCTGGAGCTTATAGTGCTTCAAAAGCAGCGCTTATTAATTATTTAGAGAGTCTTCGTATTGAAATGGAGCCTTTTAGCATTCATGTCACAACTATTGCGCCAGGTTTTATTCGCACGCCTATGACCAAACATAATCGCTATGCCATGCCTTTTATTTTAGATGTCGATGTTGCGGTATCTCGTTTTATAAAAGCCATTCAAAATAAAAAAGGCTTTGTCATTATTCCTTGGCAAATGAACATTGTGGGGTCTATCATGAGGCTTCTTCCGGCACCTATGTGGGACTTTTTTGCGAAAGGTGGCCCTAAAAAAACCAGGAAAATGATTCGGTAATATCCACATCGCGTATATCCTTAAAACGTAAAATAATTTAAAATGTTATCACTTCTCTACATTTTTTATTTATGTCTAACCTTGAATATAACGGCCAACTGCTTACAAAAGCGCGTCGTGAATTAAAACTTAAAGCTGATGATGTTGCAACGGAATTATGTTTATCTGTGCAACAAGTCCAGGCGATTGAAAATAATCTAGGTGCTTTTTTTCATTCCAATAAATTAAAACAAGCGGTCATCAAGCGCTATTGTCGCTTCCTTAATATTGATGTGAACTCTGTCATCACTCAATATGAATTAGATGAAACTGACACAAGTTTTCAAGAGATTAAAAAAAATAATTTTGGTAAGCGCTTTAAAAAATATGTTTATCTCTCAATTGCAGCGTTTATTACAACCCTTGTTTGGAAACTTTTTGCGTAATGGTTCAAAATTTAAGAGAATTATTTTTCCAATTAAGAACTCGGCATTTCAAATTTATTGAACGAAGAAAATCACTGCATTTTGAGGTATCAGGTTATTATCCATATCAAATTATGGATATTGGTGAGAGTTTTTTAATTAATCATACAAATATAGAGATACTAAATAAAAAACATAAAATAATTAATAAAGAACTTAATAAAACGTTTTTAGCTAAAATAGAGGCTGATGGTATTCGAATAATGCGAATTAAATAAAATATAAGGAAAACAAAATGGAATTTGATCAAAAAGAAGAGGCGCCTTTTAATATCCCGGAAAAGAAGAAAGCAGACAAAAAGACTCTTGCTATCTATATCATTACTGGCGTAATTACATTGAGTTCACTTATCTATGGTTATGCAAGTTATCAAGCGACTTATTTTAAAGATGCTGAAATCCAAAAACTTAAATTAGAGTTAGAAGAAGCCAACACAAAATTATTGCGTATTGACGCTCTTGAAAATCAAGTGAAAGAATTGGAAGCATCATTGGTGGCAAAGGCGGCTGCAAAGGCTGAATCAAAAAAGGCTACAAAAGTCTCAACAAAAAAGGATATTAAAAAAGCAAAAACTACTAAAAAAGCTATAAAAAAATCAAAAACGACAACTAAAGCTAAAGAAAAAAAGCCGGTTAAAAAGTAAATCGGTTTAATGTCTTCACGCCCTATTTGAGAGTAGAATAGGGCTCTTCAATTTGTAACTTCAATCAAATTCAAAAAGATCTTTATGACAACACACGCACTTTACACCTCGTATAAATTAGGTAATTTAACTCTTAATAATCGTTGCATTATGGCGCCACTCACTCGAAATCGCGCTAATGAGAAACGTGAACCTGTCGATTTAAATGTCACTTATTATGAGCAACGTGCAACTGCGGGTTTAATCATAGCGGAAGCGACTCAAATTTGTCCTGAGGGCCAAGGATACATTTCAACACCGGGAATTTATTCTGAGGGTCAAATTGAAGGGTGGAAAAAAGTGACGGATGCGGTACATAAAAAGAATGGAAAGATTTGTTTGCAACTCTGGCATGTCGGCCGTATTTCGCATAGCGAATTACTCCCAAACAAGATGCCGCCTCAAGCCCCTTCAGCAATAAGAGCTAAAGCAAAAACATTTAATAGCAAAGGCTTAGTAGATGTTTCAGAACCCAAAGCGTTAGAGATTGATGAGATTAAATCACTCACTAAGCAATATGCTCAAGCCACTTTAAATGCCCAAAAGGCTGGATTTGATATGATTGAAGTGCATGCAGCCAATGGTTATCTTATTGATCAATTTTTAAGAGACAAAACAAATCATCGAACTGATCAATATGGTGGATCGATTGAAAATCGCGCTCGCTTTTTATTAGAGGTAGTTGATGAAATTATCAAAGTCTATCCAGCGAATTTAATCGGCTGTCGTATTTCACCTGCATCTACATTTAATGATATTGATGATTCAGATCCACAAAACTTATATAGCTATGTGGTCACTGAACTAGGCAAACGAAAATTAGCGTATCTTCATATCATTGAAGGTGAAACAGGTGGGCCACGCGATGCTAATCCTAAAGTTAATTTTGCTGAATTAAAAAAATTATTCAAAACGCATGGTGGTATGAATATTATGACTAATAATGGCTATAACAAAACCATGGCTGAGAGTGCCATTGAAAATAATGAGGCTGACCTTGTTGCTTTTGGCGTTCCTTTTCTTGCCAATCCAGATTTAGTAAAACGACTTGAAAATAATTACCCACTTAATACGCCCAATCAAAGAACTTTTTATGGCGGCACTGATAAAGGTTATATCGATTACCCTTTTTATAGCGATTAACTAATTTTATTTTTTATAGGCTTTTTTGCTGCAGGTTTTTTAGGTTGATCGCCTAAATGAAGATCGATACCTTTCACTAAATTTTTAAACTCATCTGTGTAAACGATTTTTTTAGGTATCTTTTTTTGACCATAAAGTGAAATGGCCAAAAAAATAATGGAATATAAGAGAATGACAGTGACAACCACGGTGGTCTCAAAAAAATAATCGCGCACTAAGGTAAGTAAAGGGTCTAACCATAACCAACCCTCTTTAACTTGATACTCAAGATTGTCTATCCAGATTGATTGAACCTTATGTAAATACTCAAATAAAGCCGTCATGTTGAACCTTTCTTAATATTCTTCAAATTATAAGTGAAATCCGCATCCAGAAAAGACAAGCCTTAAATAAAAGAGGTAAAATATAGCTTTAAATTCAATGAATTATTATGAAAATCACAGTTATTGGTACTGGTTATGTAGGTTTGGTCGGAGCTGCGTGTTTAGCCGAGGTCGGTAATCATGTTTTAGGCCTTGATGTGAATCCAGAGAAGATTCGCATCCTCAAAGAAGGTGGTATTCCTATTCATGAACCTGGTCTTTTAGAAATTGTGCGTCGAAATGTTGAAAACGGACGACTTGCTTT
>JACCDJ010351432.1_pt1 | contig 16591 bp, 10 predicted proteins | sample 7444481 | NCBI WGS metagenome assembly JACCDJ01 (sample SAMN15323435, study PRJNA562643) | freshwater metagenome | isolation source: river surface water | place: USA:Blue River Watershed | collected 2017-08-15 | reverse complement strand
CCGGATAATTGTTCTGCTTTAAGAACTGATCCTGAATTGAATTACCGATCATGGTGGTGTTCGGATTACCCAAAAACTGCGCGTTCACAAAGTCTCCAGCAGCGGGAATAAACGTCAACAACGTTCCTGCGAAAACACCCGGTATCGAAAGCGGAAATACCACTTTGCGAAATGCGCGCGTAGCGCTGGAATACAAGTCTCCCGCTGCATTCACCAAATTGACGTCAATTTTTTCAAGGCTCACATAAATGGGCAGCAGCATGAACGGCAAAAAGTTGTAGGTCAATCCCCCAATGACTGCAGCTGGAGTGTTCAGCAGTTTGCCATTGTCCATAATGTTTAACCATTCGAATACTTCGGTGAGACCAACAGCGTTCATGGCGCGAACCACGAAACCTCTGTCCGCCAAGATCGTTGACCAAGCAATGGTGCGGATCAAATAACTAGTGAAAAACGGAATGACCACTAGTCCAAGCAAGATGTTCTTGTACTTGCCGCCACGAAATGCAATCACGTATGCAAGTGGATAGCCAATCGCAATGGTAAGAACAGTTGCTATCGCTGCATAAAGAAATGCATGTTCAAACTGTTTACCAAAGTCTTGGAACGCTGTGGCGTAATTCTGAAACGCCCAATTGAAGTCGTACTGAACCGAGAATCGGCTCTCTTTTGTCGAGAGAGAAATTCGCAGCAACGACCACACTGGCGCCAGGAAGAACAGCGCTAACCACAACATTCCTGGCTTCAGCAATCCGTAAGGAGCAAGCAACCGCCGTGCCTCAGGGCCTCCTGTCAGCGCTAGACCCAGCACACCACCAAGTACGAGCAGCAAAACTAGGACCACCACTGTCACCATTGGTCCACTTACCCAGTTGGAACCGAGAGCCACTAGGCAAACGGAAGCAACGATCATCGCGGCCATCCCAACTCGATCGGCGTTACGCGCGATTCGGTTTTGGCGGACGACCGTTTCGGTCATGAGTTGTTCAGCGTTTCGGACGGTGCTTACGCGCCGGTAATTGCCGAGAATTCCTCATCGAATTGAGCCTCAACATCTTCACTCAACGTCGCGAATGCACGGAGTCGAGCATTTGCTGCATCGTCTGGGAACAACAACGGGTTCTCTGCAAGCTCTGGGTCGAGCTTGGCAAGTTCGTCACGAACACCCTTCACTGGTGACAGATACTGCACGTATTGAGTGATTTGTGCTGCCTGCACTGGGTCGTAGCAGAAGTCCATCCATTTAGCGGCTGCAGATGCGTTCTTCACGCCCTTTGGCAAGATCATGGTGTCGCACCAACGAGTTCCACCTTCTTCTGGAATGACGAAGCGAACATTTGGGCTGTCTTTACCAAGTTGTAGAACGTCGCCCGACCAGCCAACGCAGGCTGCGAAGTTTCCACTCACCAAGTCATCGGTGTAGTCGTTGCCTGTGAATGCACGGATCTGGCCATCGGCTTTTGCTTGTGCAAGTTTTTCAAATGCAGGTGCAGCATCATCAAATGATGTGATGGTTGAAATGTCGATGCCGAGGCTCATGCAGATAAGTCCGATGGTGTCGCGCATCTCGGTGAGCATTCCGATCTTGCCTTTGAACTCAGGGTCAAACAGATCTGCAACGCTCTTGATTTCACGGCCAGTTACATCAAGGTTGTACGCGATTCCAGCAACACCGCCTTGCCATGGCATGGAGTACTCACCTGTTGGGTCCCATGGCGGGTTCACAAAGCCGTCTTCAAGGTTGGCGAAGTTTGGAATTTGATCTTTTGGCAACTTCTCTGCCCAACCAAGATTGATCAAGCGACCAGCCATCCAAAATGTTGGCGCAATGATGTCGGCTTCAATTGGTTTGCCATTACCGAGCAACGGCTGAATTTTTGCGAAGTATTCGTTGTTGTCGTTGTAACCCTCGCCATAGGTCATCGCTACACCGGTTGCAGCCATGAAACGATCAACCGTTCCCGTAAGGCCGTCGGCTGTTGGGTCTACGTACAACGGCCAGTTATCAAAGAACAATGATTCGGAATCACCAGAACTCGATGAATCACTTCCACCACAAGCAGCAAGAAATGCTGGGAGGGAAAGACCAAGGGCACCCAGTGCTCCTGTACGAGCCAAAAACTGGCGACGGGTCATTTGGTTCTTTGGTGTTGGTGTCGACATGTTCATTCCCCTTTTTGTTGACGTGTTACTAAATATTAGAGCGTTGATTCAATGTGATCGATATCAGTGGAATTGGAACCAGCTTTTTCTGGCCAGCCAGCCAAGATGTACCCGCCATTGAGATCCCACGACACATTGATGGTCGCACCAACCGCAATTTGCGGCATGCGCGCCGACGAGTCAGCCAAACACGTCAATTCCGTGCCATCAGCCAGGCGAACGATCATTCGCGCTGTTGCCCCCTGGAACACCATGTCGGTCAACGTGCCATGCAGGCTTTGGCCATGTGCGTCTGCTTGCTCGGACGGGCGAAGTCGCTCTGGGCGAAGCATCACCGATACATGGGATCCAACGCCATGTGCCGACGCCTGTCCAGCAACACGAATGGTCGATCCAGCCTTCAGTGCAACTACTGCATCTGCACCATCGTGACTCTGCACCGTTCCGGGCAGCAGGTTTGCCGAGCCGATAAACCCGGCAACAAACAGTGATGCTGGCGAGCGATAGATCTCTTGTGGAGTTCCAATCTGCTCAACATGACCTTGACTCATAACCGCAACGCGATCACTCATGGTGAGCGCTTCGCCTTGGTCGTGAGTGACGAAAATAAAACTGATTCCTACTTCACGTTGAATACGCTTCAACTCAATTTGCATTGCTTCGCGCAATTTCAAGTCGAGTGCAGCCAATGGCTCATCGAGCAACAACGCACTTGGATAATTCACCAAAGCTCGCGCTAATGCAACACGCTGTTGCTGACCGCCAGAAAGTTGTGAAGGTTTGCGTTGAGCAAAGTCGCTCAACCGAACAATTTCAAGCATCTCCATGACGCTTGCTTTGATTTTTGATTCATCTATTTTCTTCGAACGTGGACCGAAAGCGACATTGTCAAACACCGTCATATGCGGGAACAACGCGTACTGCTGAAACACCGTGTTGACGTTGCGCTTGTACGGAGGCACATCTGAGACGTCTACCCCATCCAACATGACTCGACCAGTGGTTGGCTGTTCGAACCCGGCGATCATTTTTAGGGTTGTGGTCTTGCCGCAACCAGAGGGCCCAAGCATGGCGAAGAACTCGCCAGTAGCGATAGAGAAATTGGCATCGTGAACTGCAACGAAGTCGCCATAGCGCTTCGAAACATGGTCAAGAACAATGACGTCGCTAGCTGATTCCCCCATTAGTGAAAAGACTAACTGTTGAGGTTGATCATCACGTGCTTGATGCGCGTGTAGTCATCGAGTGCGTACATCGAGAGGTCTTTGCCGTAGCCCGACTTCTTGTAGCCACCGTGTGGCATTTCGGCCACCATTGGGATGTGGGTGTTTACCCACACGCAACCGAAGTCGAGGTTCTTCGTCATGCGCATGGCTCGACCAAGGTCACGAGTCCAAACCGACGATGCGAGTGCAAACTCCACGCCGTTCGCCCACTTCAGAGCCTCTTCTTCATCACTGAACTTCTGCACCGTAATGACCGGTCCGAAGATTTCGTTCTGAATCATCTCATCGCTTTGCAACAGGTCGGAGACCACGGTTGGCTCAAAGAAGTAGCCCTTGTTACCAATTTGCGAGCCACCGGTGTTGACCTTGCCGTGCTTTGGTACTCGATCAAGGAAGCCTGCAACCTTGCTGAGGTGAACGTTGTTGTTCAACGGTCCGTACAGCACGTCTTCATCTGGTCGACCAGTTTTGGTCTTCTTGGCTTGCTCGGTAAGCAGCGTGACGAAATCGTTGTACACCTTTGGTCCGGCAATAACACGAGTAGCAGCGGTGCAGTCCTGACCGCCGTTGAAGTAACCGGTCATCGCAATGGTTTCTGCAGCAAGTTCCAAGTCGGCGTCATCAAAAATGATGACTGGAGCCTTTCCTCCAAGTTCGAGGTGCAAGCGCTTCAGTGACTTTGATGCGCCAGCAGCAACTTCCATACCTGCGCGAACAGAGCCAGTTACCGAAACCATTCCTGGAATGTCGTGATCGACCATTGCGCGACCCGTGTCGCGGTCTCCACATACAACGTTGAGAACTCCTGGAGGCAAAATGTCGCCAATGATCTTGGCAATAAGTGCTGTTGATGCAGGCGTGGTGTCGCTTGGCTTCAAGACAGTGGTGTTGCCAGCTGCAATTGCTGGAATGAACTTCCAAACACCCATCATGAGCGGATAGTTCCATGGCGCAACTTGTGCACACACACCAATTGGCTCACGACGTATATATGAGGTGAAGTTCGGTACGTATTCTGCTGCACTCTTTCCTTCAAGCATTCGCGCAGCACCTGCAAAGAAACGAATTTGGTCCATCATCGGAGGCACTTCTTCGCTGAAGGTAATTGCACGTGGCTTACCCGTGTTCTCAATTTCCGCTTCAATAAGTTCGGTCATGTGCTTTTCCATCACATCGGCAATGTCATTGATTGCCTTTTGGCGAACTGCCGGAGTGGTGTTCTTCCAAGACTCAGCAGCGACTGCCGCAGCCTTCATTGCATCATCAACATCATTTGCGCCAGACAACGCCGCAGTTGCATATTGCTCGCCCGTTACTGGGTCGATAACTGGGGTTGTGCGTCCGTCGCGGGCCGGTACTTCTTTGCCATTGATGAAGTTATTGAAGGATTTCATGACACAAGACTATCCAGTGGACTAGACATGGGGTATGGCTACAAGCAGCGTCGCTCGTGGGGTAAAAACAGTTGGAGTTCCTAAAGAGATCAAGACCATGGAAGGTCGGGTTTCGCTCACGCCAGATGGCGTTCGGGAGTTTGAGCGTTTAGGGATAGACGTCTTTGTTGAGACCGGCGCAGGCGAGGGAGCCTCAATTTCTGATGCTGAATTTGTGGCAGCTGGCGCAACCATCGTGAAGACCGCCGCTGACGCGTGGTCGCAGGAGATGGTGGTCAAGGTCAAGGAACCCAAAGAAGAAGAGTTCGGATATTTGCGCAGCGATTTGACGCTGTTCACCTATTTGCACCTTTCCGCTTATCCAAAAGTTGCCGCAGCACTCATTGCCTCGGGAACCACCGCTATCGCATACGAGACGGTGCAGTCTGCAGACGGTTCGCTGCCGTTGCTTGCACCAATGAGTGAAATTGCCGGACGACTTGCCACACAGGCTGGTGCACGATTCCTCGAACGTCCGCAAGGTGGCCGGGGTGTACTCATGGGCGGTGCTCCAGGCGTTCGTCCTGCAAATGTTGTCGTGATCGGTGCTGGCAACGTCGGCTACAACGCAGCATGGATTGCTGCCGGAATGCTTGCCAACGTCACAATCTTGGACAAGAACCTCGATCGACTGCGCCACCTTGATCAAATTTGTGTTGGTCGGACAACAACACTCGCGTCAAACCGCGGATCAATCGAGCGCGCTCTAGTTGATGCCGACTTAGTAGTTGGCGCAGTGTTAGTTGCTGGCGCACGCGCACCAATTGTGGTGAGTGAAGACATGGTTCGATCGATGAAGCCAGGCTCGGTCATTGTTGACGTTGCGGTAGACCAAGGTGGCTGCATTGCAACTACTCGCGAGACAACACACACCGACCCTGTTTATATGCAACATGGAGTGGTGCACTATGCGGTTGGCAACATGCCTGGCGCAGTTCCCTACACCAGTACATACTCGCTAACAAACGCAACGTTGCCGTATCAACTAGAAATCGCTCGACTTGGTGCACATGATGCAATTAGGAACAGCGAAGCAATTCGTCATGGATTGAATACTGCACGAGGAAACATCACGAATGATGCTGTAGCTCGCGAACTCAATCTTTCCTGTGTTGACCCACTAACTGCGTTGAGTTAGTCGCAGCACGAGTCGCGCCAACCGCACGTTGCGCAGCGAAAGTGTGCATGCTCTGCATACAGGCTTGATCCACAGTGAGGGCACTCGCTAAACACTCCGCGAGGAGACTCGCAAAAGGGAGCCTGTGACTTATCACTCAGTAATGAGTATGAAGTTGGTTGCGTTGTAGTTTGTTCTTGCTCCACATGACCGACATTACTCTCGACAACGACTCCACGAACCGACATAAGCCAGGTTCAGTTCAAGCCGCCCTTGCTTCGCGCGACTTTCGGATGGTGTGGTCGGGTTCGTTCGCCTCAAATATCGGCACCTGGATGCAGAACGTGGTGCTCCCTGCTTACGTGTACCACCGCACCGGCAAGGCCTCGCTCGTTGGCATCATGATTTTTGCCCAACTTGGACCTCTGCTCTTTCTGTCCATTTTCGCTGGAGTGCTTGCCGACAAATTTGATCGTCGCCGTTGGCTCATTTCAATGCAGATAACACAACTCACGTTTTCGATTGCCCTTGCTGTTCTTGCTCTTGGTGATCCCCGCTTCATCTATATCTTCCTTGCAGCGCTCGGAGTAGGAATTGGCAATGCACTGAATGCTCCTGCCTGGTCGGCCATGTTGCCATCGCTCGTCCGACCAGTGGATTTGCCCGGTGCATTGTCGCTGAACAGCGTGGTGATTAATGGTTCACGAGTTGTTGGCCCAATTATCGTCGCTGTTCTTTCACAGGTTGGCGTTACCACTGCAGGTTTCTTTTTCATGAATGCCGCGACGTATCTATTTGTCATCTTCGCACTGATGATGGTGAACATTCCTGGGTTCACGCCCGACACAACACAAGGTTGGCGAAGGTTTACCAGTGGAATATCTCTTGCCCGTCAAATTTCCGGTGTCAGCAGACTGCTCATCACACTCGCCACCTTTTCGCTGTTTTCACTTCCTTATGTTGGACTGTTTCCTGCAGTAGCACATGTCAACTTCGGAATTGCAGAAGACGGCGCTGTATACAAGTGGTTGTACGCAACATGGGGTCTCGGTGCTGCACTCGGTGGATTAGCTATCGGCACCAAGTTTGCACATCGAGACCAACGCAAGCTGGTGCAGTATGGATTCGCTGGATTTGCCGTGAGCATGGTGTTCTTCGCCATTTCACGCTCTGCCATTCCCGCATTCATTTTTGGATTCATTCTTGGATTCGCCTACTTCTTCACCACCACCGCAATGTCAATCGTGGTGCAAAGCAGATTGAAACCTGAAATGCGCGGACGCGTTATGTCGCTGTGGTTCATGTCCTTTGGCGGAACCGTTCCACTTGGCAACATGCTGTTTGGTCCAGTTGTCGATCAATACGGAGCACGTTGGCTGCTGCTCTTTGGGGCGGCGTGGGCATTGTTCTTGGCTTGGTGGTGCAACGTTTCTGCACTCGATACAAAAAACAAATATCTACTGAATCAGTAACTGAACAACTCGCTCAAGGGCCGCAACGCGGGAACCTTTCACCAACACGGCTACATCCGTGCCGCCGTTACGCACAATTTTTACTGCATCGTCAACAGAAAACGATGAAGTTGCATAATTGTCGGTTTCGCAGGCAATGAACTCGATCTTTTTGCTTCGCGCATACTCAGCAATCGCGCTGTGTTCTGCTGAGGAATCCGCTAACTCTGCCATCTGACCAGCAATCACGACATGGCGTGACGCCTTCATTCCCACCAACGTGTCTAGTGCTGCGCGCATTGAAGCTGGATTGGCGTTATAGGCGTCATTAATGATCGTCATTCCATCATCTGTTGTGATCACCTGCATGCGCATCGGCGAAACAAAGCTCTGTTCTAATGCCGCTGCTGCATTGTGAATACTCACTCCACAAACTCCTGCGATAGTGATCGCCGCTGCGGCATTCAATGCCATATGGGCTCCGGGAACCGACATCGCCCACGACACCGTTCCCCACGGAGTTGTTGCACTTACTGACGCTCGCGCCATCTCGTCAAGTTCGCATTTGATAATTCGAACATCAGCACTCTCATGAACGCCGTATGTCAACACATGGGCTTGCGTCACGTTACGCATATTGCGCACTCGCTCATCGTCGGCATTCAGAATTGCGTAGCCAGAACTTGAAAGTGATTGCACCATTTCAGCCTTTGCTTTTGCAACACCTTCAATACCGCCAACCCGCTCGGTGTGAGCTGCAGCAACCGCAGTAACCACACCTATCGCTGGGCGACCAATGGAACACAACCGAGTGATTTCTCCGAAACCACGCATTCCCATTTCCAAAACCAAGGCTTGCGAGTTGTCTGCCGCATTCAGCAACGTGACGGGAAGCCCTTGATCGTTATTAAAAGACCGCTCACTTGCAGAAACGACGAGTTCACTCGACAATGCAGCTGCAACAAAATCCTTTGTTGATGTTTTTCCAACCGACCCAGTAATTCCAATAACCCTGTTTCCAACCGATGACTCAAGACGAGTGCGAGCCCATGCACCAAGCTTCAGCAATGCAGAAAGCGTGTCATCAACAACAATGGCACTGCGACCAACTGGGTCGCGCTGAGTGAGATATGCACCTGCGCCAGACTTTAATGCGGCTTCAATGAACTCGTGTCCATCACGTTCAGCGACTATTGGAACGAACAATTGCCCAGGTGTAATGGTGCGCGAATCAAAACTGACACCCGATAAATGGGCATTTTGTCCGACAAGCGTGCCACCGGTTGCATTCGCCACATCGGCAGCCATAAAGCGCATGCACCGAGAATACTGATTATTACCTAGTACCGTGTTTCATAGTGACAACACAAACTCCAACACACGTAATCGTGTTGTTTGGTGGTGAATCCGCCGAGCACGATGTCAGCTGCGTCACAGCAGCACATGTGCTTCGTGCTTTAAACCCGCAGAAGTATCGCATCAGCGCAATTGGGATCACTCGCGAGGGCAAATGGAACCTGGCCACTCAAGCAATGGCCGATCTTAAACGCGGACCAGAACACGTTGGACCGAAACTTTCGACCGAAGGTGAACCAACTTCTGTTTCTGTAATTGTTGGCGAGGCTCGTGATGGTGTGCAAACAGTGGTGTTCCCTTTGTTGCATGGCCCGCTCGGTGAAGACGGCACAATTCAAGGATTACTTGAGCTTGCGAATATTGCTTTCGTTGGAACGGGTGTACTGGGTAGCGCAGTGTCCATGGACAAAGGTGTGGCAAAACAAGTTCTCCATGCCAACTCAATCCCCCAGCCAAACTATGTTTCGCTTCGCGAATCACACGTCAATGACGCATCTCTGAAACACGCAATTGAAACTCTTGGTCTTCCACTTTTTGTCAAGCCAGCAAACATGGGATCTTCGGTTGGTGTATCGAAGGCAAAATCTGCCGAAGAACTAAAAGTTGCAGCAGCGGCTGCATTGCAATACGACGAATGGATTGTGATTGAAGAAGCAATTTCGGGTCGTGAAATTGAAGTTGCAGTTCTAGGTAACGATGTAGCTCGCGCATCTGTTCCTGGCGAAATCATCCCTGGCAACGAGTTTTACGATTACGAAGACAAGTACATCACCGATGGAGCGACGTTGCTCGTACCGGCAGACCTCTCTGCTGACGAAATTGAGGCAGTTCAAAAACTTGCCATCGTCATTTTCCACACACTTCGTGCCGAAGGTATGGCGCGCGTTGACTTCTTTTACGAGAAAGACGGGCGTGGGTTTTTGTGCAACGAAATCAACACCATTCCTGGCTTCACCCCAATCTCGATGTACCCGAAATTGTGGCAAGCATCCGGGCTTTCATACGGCGAGTTGCTCGACGAACTGATTGACCTAGCAATTGATCGTCACTCTCGACGACGCCGCAACACCGCGCGCTAATTCAGCCCGAACCACGGCCCTTTCGCCAGATCTGCCTGCACAAGCTTTCGATCTTCCTCGTCGGCAACTTCAACACTCAATGCGAAATTTTTTGCTTCTCGAGCACCGTCACGATCGCCTAAACAGGCAAGGCTTCGAGCCTGCGCTTCATAAACGTAAGCCAAATCAAAGTCTTTAACGTTGTTTGCTAAACACAGTTCAATACACCGATCAGATACCGACAACGCAAGGTCTCCACGAGACTGATGGATCCAAGCTTTTGCGATAAGCCATGAAGCACGGATCTCATTGACGACTGTTGCATTTTCTGCGCGAGCCCAGTGATAAGCGGCAGCATAAGCGCGCCGCATCATTTCTTCGATTTCATGCGCAGTGAGAGAGGCTGGTTCTCGATCTAGAAATTCCCATGTTGCATTGTTGGCATCAATTGCCAACTTGCGATGTTCGGCAGGCCCAAACGAGCTCATGCTCTACGAGCCCGAGGCTGGAATGTTGATGATCTGGCCTGGGCGAATATTGACGCTTGAATTTGGCCAGTTATTTGCACCAAGCAATGAAGCAAGCGAGACACAGAACTTTTTGCGAATGACATAGATGGAGTCACCTGCTGCAATTTGATACGTGCCCGCAGGACGAGCATCGCAACCTGCTGCGGCAGGTCCAGCTGCAACGTCTGGCTTTGCCGTCACGATTGGGTTGAGCACCATTGCCGATGGAGGGATCTTCAGAATTGAACCTGCGAAAGGAAACTGCCCAGACGCAACCAGACCGTTGTACATGAGCAATTCAGACGGCGTGATTCCAAATATTGTCGCAACCAAACTCGGTGAGTCACCAGGCAACACCGTGTAGGTCTGCTCCACCCCAACTGCACCAGGGGGCAATGTGGTGGTAACGGGAACCGTGGTCGGACTGACTGGTGGAATGGTCTGGAAATTTGTTGACTCCACAGCCACAACGGTCGTTGCGCTACCTGAGACATCTGCACTGCACGCAGCAAGTACCGAAATTGCTGAAAGCACAGCAATTGCATGCACGATGGCTTTCTGGTGGCTCTTCATCACCTGTACAGAGTAATTGATGACTACACCATCGGGCGGGCAGATGAGGCAATTGGCACTGGGAGAGTTGTCTCACCCATCAACTGCATATCTACAGCAGATGCACATGCGCGACCCTCTGCAATTGCCCACACGATCAAGCTTTGACCGCGACCCATATCACCTGCAACAAACACTCCAGGAACATTTGTACGGTAATCATCAGTGCGCGCAATGTTGCCTCGAGCATCAAGGTTGACACCCAATCGCTCGATCCAATTCCCCTTATCTGGGCCTACAAACCCCAATGCAAGAAACACGAGATCTGCTGGAATTTCGCGTGAAGTGCCAGGAATGTTTTCAAACTTTCCATCAACCATCTGCACTTCGTTGAGTACGAGTGCTTTTACATTTCCATTTCCATCGTCAATAAAACGTTCGGTGTTCACACTAAACACGCGCTCTCCACCTTCTTCGTGAGCCGAAGAAGTGCGATAGATCAAACTCCACTGAGGCCATGGGTTGTTGCTGGCGCGAACCTCTGGTGGCATTGGCATAATTTCAAGCTGGGTAATCGATGCTGCACCTTGGCGAATGGCAGTACCCAAACAGTCAGCACCGGTATCTCCGCCACCAATAATCACCACATGTTTGCCATGAGCATCAATTGGTGATGACGGCATGTCGCCTTGTTGCACTTTGTTGGCTAGCGGCAAATATTCCATTGCCTGATGAATGCCGCGTAACTCTCGCCCTGGCACAGGCAAATCACGCGCGATGGTTGAACCGCAAGCCAAAACAATTGCATCGTGCGAGGCAACAAGAACGTCAATATCAACATTGTCGCCAACAGCAGCATTCGTACGAAACTCGGTTCCTTCTTCGCGCATCTGCTCTATACGCCGATCGAGATACTTCTTTTCCATCTTGAATTCTGGAATTCCATAACGCAGCAATCCACCGATACGGTCTGCACGTTCAAGGACAACCACTTCATGGCCTGCACGCGTAAGTTGCTGGGCTGCCGCAAGACCTGCAGGACCTGAACCAACCACTGCAATCCGCTTACCAGTTTTCGTGCTGGCGATAAACGGCTGCACCCAGCCTTCGTTCCATGCATGATCGATGATTTCAACTTCAACTTGCTTGATTGTCACTGGGTCTTGGTTGATACCTAATACACATGCGCTTTCGCATGGCGCTGGACACAATCGGCCAGTGAACTCTGGAAAGTTATTTGTTGCATGCAGCCGCTCAATTGCATCGCGCCAATGCCCGCGATACACCAAGTCATTCCAGTCGGGAATGAGATTGCCGAGCGGGCATCCGTTATTGCAAAACGGAATTCCACAGTCCATGCAGCGTCCGGCCTGATGATTCAACTCTTCTTTCGCAAAGGGTTCATACACTTCGCGCCAATCGGTTACGCGCACAGGAATTGAACGACGCTTTGGCGTCGCTCTTCCCCAATTCAGAAATCCGGTTGGCTCACCCATGAACTGACTCCATCACTCGTCGAGAGGTTTCCTCTTCCGAAACGCCCTCTGCTGAAGCTTTCGCTAACACCGCCATGACACGCGCATAATCTCGCGGCAAAACCTTGACGAACTTGACTGAGTACGCACTCCATTGCGCAATCATCTGTTTGGCGCGTGGTGAATCGGTCATTGCAATGTGTTCTTGCAAAATTTCGCACAACCACTGAGTGTCTTCTTGGTCAAGAGGCAAAACATCGACCATTTCTGGGTTGACGCGCGAAACAAACTGATCGTCCATGTCATACACATATGCAATACCACCCGACATACCAGCAGCAAAGTTTCGACCCGTTGCACCTAGTACCACTGCGCGACCACCCGTCATGTATTCGCATGCGTGGTCACCCACACCTTCAACAACCAACGTAGCCCCAGAGTTTCGAACAGCGAACCGCTCGCCAACAATGCCGTTGATGAACACCTGCCCCGACGTTGCACCGTAACCCACGACGTTTCCAGCAATCACGTTGTCTTCTGGAGCAAACTGTGCACGCTCATTTGGACGAATACTGATTCGGCCGCCAGATAATCCCTTACCAACGTGGTCATTGCTGTCACCAAAGAGCTGCATGGTTACTCCTCGTGGAATGAAGGCGCCAAAGCTTTGTCCAGCCGATCCTTCAAACCGAAGCGAGATGGTGTTGTCGGGAAGACCGGCGCCTCCCCATTTCTTCGTCACTTCGCTTCCCAACATGGTGCCCACGGTTCGGTTGACATTTGAAATTGGCGACTCGATAGAGATTGCCGAACCAGACTGAATTGCATCGGAACATTGCGCTATGAGCGACGTATCAAGCGCATCAACCAGCCCATGATCCTGAGCAACGGAATGATGTCGAGTTTGGTTATACGGATTTTGTGGAGAGACGAGGATCGGTTCAATATCGAGGCCTTGAGCCTTCCAATGGTTCACTGCATGCTTCACATCAAGCGCCTCAACACAACCAACTGCTTCTTGCAATGTGCGGAAACCAAGTTGAGCCAGATATTCGCGCACCTCTTCAGCGATGTATTCGAAGAAGTTGACTACGAACTCAGGCTTACCACTGAACCTCTTACGCAGTTCTGGGTTCTGTGTTGCGATGCCAACAGGACAAGTATCCAAATGGCAAACGCGCATCATGATGCAACCGCTCACTACCAATGGTGCCGTTGCAAACCCAAACTCTTCTGCACCAAGAAGCGCAGCGATGATGACGTCGCGTCCAGTTTTCATCTGTCCATCGGCTTGCACGACAATGCGATCACGCAAACCGTTGAGCAACAGCGTTTGCTGTGCTTCGGCAAGACCAAGTTCCCATGGCACACCGGCGTGCTTCAACGACGTAAGCGGCGAAGCACCCGTTCCACCATCGTGTCCAGAAATCAACACCACGTCAGCCTTTGCTTTGCTTACACCGGCAGCAACCGTTCCAATGCCAACTTCGGACACCAACTTCACGTGCACTCGCGCAGCAGGATTTGAGTTCTTCAAGTCGTGAATGAGTTGCTTCAAATCTTCAATTGAGTAAATGTCGTGGTGCGGTGGTGGCGAAATAAGCCCAACACCAGGAGTGCTGTGTCGCGTCTTTGCAATCCATGGATACACCTTGTGTCCTGGCAACTGACCGCCCTCGCCTGGCTTGGCACCCTGGGCCATCTTGATTTGAATGTCATCAGCATTGACGAGGTATTCACTTGTCACGCCAAATCGACCCGAAGCGACTTGCTTGATTGCTGAACGCTTGGAGTCGCCATTACTCATGACTTCATATCTTTCGGGGTCTTCGCCACCTTCACCCGTGTTGCTCTTTGCCCCAATGCGGTTCATCGCAATAGCAAGCGTCTCATGCACCTCTGCAGAGATTGATCCGTAGCTCATTGCGCCAGTTGAGAAGCGCTGCACGATGCTTGCAACCGACTCAACTTCATCGATTGAAATCGGCTTGCGATCGCTCGCAAACTGGAACATGCCGCGCAAGGTGGTGAGCACCTTTGATTGATCATCTACTGCAGCCGTGTACTGCTTGAACAAGTCGTAGCGACCAGCACGTGTTGCGTGCTGTAGGCGATACACGGTTTCTGGATTGAACAAGTGATGTTCGCCCTCACGGCGCCACTGGTATTCACCGCCAAGTTCAAGCTTGCGATGAATACGTTGATCTGGTCTACGTGGATGCGCAATTGCGTGGCGTGCGGCAACTTCTGCACTCACCTGCTCTAGACCAATTCCGTCAATTCGCGAAACCGTTCCCGTAAAGAACTCATCAATAAACGAATGGCTCAAGCCAATTGCTTCAAAAATCTGTGCACCGGTATAAGAAGCAACTGTAGAAACACCCATCTTCGACATCACCTTCAACACACCCTTGCCAGCCGCCTTGATGTAGTTGTTCACTGCCTTCTTGGGCTCCATTCCACCAAGACCGTGCATTCCTGCTCCATCGTCTGCTGCAATCAAATCCTCAATCGATTCGAACGCAAGATACGGATTGATTGCGCCAGCACCAAAACCAACGAGTAGAGCCATGTGATGCACTTCTCGTGCGTCGCCACTTTCAACAATGAGACCAACTTTGGTTCTCTGCTTCGTGCGAATGAGATGGTGATGCACTGCGCTCGTAAGAAGAAGTGACGGAATTGGAGCAAACACTTCGTCGCTATTTCGATCGGAGAGCACGACGATTCTCACACCTTCGTCAATCGCTGTGCTGATTTCGGCGCATATCTGGTTAAGTGCAGAACGTAATCCAGACTCGCCTTCAGCAACTCGGTACAGACCACTCACCACCATGCTGCGCAGGTGTGAGTATTCCCCATCTTCATTGATGTGAATGATTTTGGCTAGGTGGTCGTTACTGATGACCGGAAACGGCAAGACCAACTGTCGACAGTGTTCTGCGGTTGCATCAAGCAAATTGCCTTCTGGCCCAACCGCAGTTCCGATAGATGTCACTACTTCTTCACGAATTGCATCTAGTGGCGGGTTCGTTACCTGTGCAAACAATTGCTGAAAATAGTCAAACAACAAACGAGGTCGAGTTGACAAAACCGCTATCGGCGTATCGGTGCCCATCGAGCCAATTGCCTCGAGTCCGCTTTTGGCCATTGGAGCAAGGATGATCTTCAGTTCTTCGTGTGTGTATCCGAACACTTGTTGACGGCGCAACACGCTGTCGCGACTGAACACCACATGTTCGCGGTCGGGCAAGTCGGCAAGTTCTACAAGACCATCTGCAAGCCATTGCTCATATGGAGCTGCAGAAGCAAGTTCGCTTTTGATTTCCTCGTCATCGACAATGCGTTGCTGCGCAGTATCAATCAACAACATGCGACCTGGTTGCAGTCTGCCCTTCTTCACAATCTTTGCCTGATCAATGTCAACTACGCCTACTTCGCTTGCCATGATCACCACGTCATCATCGGTCACCCAATAGCGACTTGGACGAAGACCATTGCGATCAAGCACAGCGCCAATCAACGTTCCATCGGTGAATGCAATACATGCAGGGCCGTCCCACGGCTCCATCAACGAGGCGTGGTAACGGTAAAACGCGCGCTTTTTGGCGTCCATCGTTGCGTGGTTTTCCCATGCTTCTGGAATCATCATTAACACCGCATGCGGTAGCGAACGCCCGCCTAAGTGCAATAACTCCAGCACCTCGTCAAAGGACGCAGAGTCTGAACCACCCATTGCACAAATTGGAAATGCTCGCTCTAATCCTGGAAGCAGATCGCTTGACAACATGGACTCGCGTGTGCGCATCCAATTTCGATTTCCTTGCACCGTATTGATTTCGCCGTTGTGCGCAATGTAGCGATACGGGTGCGCGAGCGGCCAGGAGGGAAATGTATTTGTGCTGAAGCGACTGTGCACGAGAGCCAACGATGACTCCATGCGCTCATCTATCAAGTCAGGGAAAAACTGCGCAAGCTCGGGGGTTGTCAACATGCCCTTGTAAATCAGCGTGCGCGCAGACAGCGATGGGAAATACGTTTGCTGTTCCTGTGCAAGTTCGTGCTCAATGCGCTTACGTGCAACAAACAACAAACGGTCCAGCGCAATTCCCGACTCACCATGTATCGCGCGAACGAACATCAACGAGAAATACGGCATCACCCGGCGAGCACTCTCGCCCAAGCATGCGGGATTCACCGGAACTTCACGCCAACCGAGAACTTCGAGTGATTCTTCGCGAATGATGTTTT
>JACCDJ011359780.1_pt1 | contig 16593 bp, 18 predicted proteins | sample 7444481 | NCBI WGS metagenome assembly JACCDJ01 (sample SAMN15323435, study PRJNA562643) | freshwater metagenome | isolation source: river surface water | place: USA:Blue River Watershed | collected 2017-08-15 | reverse complement strand
CCCGGGTAGATCGGCGGCCAGCGGCGCGGCCATTCGCCATTGACGTAATCATCGGCGACCACCTCGGTGTCGCTCGTGTCGCCGCGCTCCATTGCCTGCATGGCGCGAGCGTTGGCAGCCCAGAATTTCCCGTTCCACACGCCGGGCAGCCACTCGGCCGCGCGGCTGAACTGCCCATACTGGTCCTCGTTGTCAACGGGGTCTCGGTCGCTGTTTTGGACCGATGGCTCGTAGCCGAGTATGCGCCATGCGTCCTCGTGCAGCTGCAGAATGAGACGAGCAGACGCCCACGGCCCGCCACTCCAATTGACATCCTGCGCGCGAGACCACCGGATCGTTATTCCGTCTTGCCCTGTGGCAGTCACGAACGAAAGAGATGATGACCCGAATGCGTCGAATCCGCTCGTGCTTGCCAGCGATGCGAGAAAAGCGTCCACTCCGGAAGCTACGTCGGCATACGTGGACAGGCCGTCGAGCGCCGCCGAGTCTGTAAGCTGGTCCTCGTATATGTATTCGATGACCGTCTCGTCGTGCAATCCTACGATGGCAAGCGAAGCGCGCATGAACGACGTGCCTTCCGACTGCGACAGCGTTGTCAGCCCGCGGACGCGCAGCGGCTCTTTGGGGAGCCCGGCCCCGATTGTGCCGTAGGCCCACGACTCGCGACCGGCGGCTCGCAGTGCCCACGAGCGTCGGGTCGGGGTCCCTCGTCCGAGCATCGTCCCCCACCACACCAGCGAGCTCGACACGTCGACTGGCCAGTCACCCGCGGAGTCCTGCACGAGCCGATAGAGCGCGAGTCGGCGGCCGGTCCACAAACGCGGGTCATCGGTGACGGGTGTTGCGTCGGCGCCCCACGCCCACGCCTGAGCGGCCGATGCGTGGTATTCGCCGATGTTCCACCCTGGTACGCACGAGCACTGCCGGCGCTCGCCGGCGGGGCCGATCAGCTCGACGCCAACGTGTTTGCCCCACTCGCTCGCCTGCGCGGTCGCGGTCGGCTCGAGCTCGGTCAAGAGCTCGTCAGCGTCGCCGAGGTCGGACCCGAACAACGCGGCCAGCGTGCCGTCGACGTCGTCGATCGTGATCGTCGCCGACGAGTCCGCGAGCATGCCCGACGCGAGGTCGAGCGTGTCGGCGAGCGAGCGCGGGCGCTGCAGCCCGTAGTGCATCGCCGTGAACTCGCCGAGGGTCTGCACGTAGGCCAGCGCCACGGCCTCGTCGTCGGCGAACGCCGTCGAGACCCCGTCGATCAGGAGCAGATAGGCAACGCGCTCGCTCGTGACGGTCATGGCTCGCGCCCTTCCAATCGGGCGACCCGCTCGGCCAGCGCCGCGAGGTCGTCGCGCGTGGCCACGTTGCGGGCGCGCATGTGCTCCAGCAGCAGCGCGACAAGCCCGACCGTGAGTGCGATTGCCTGGTCGCTCATGGGATCTCGCTCGTCTTGATGGCCGCGAGCTCGATGTCTGCCCCGACAGCATCGGTGTTCTCGACGGTTCGCCGATACCAGTCGTCCGGAAGCTCGCGCGCGATGTAGGGGCCCTTCGCGGTCGACCACGACACGGCCGTCGCCGAGGCCGCGTCCTCGCTGATCGCGGTGTAGAGCTTGAAGCGGCGCGCCGGCATGAGCACGTCATCGCGGAAGCGATGAAACTCGCCGCCCGCGTCGCTCGCCGTCCACACGCGTGCGGCCGCAACGGCCTGCCACGACCACGAGGCGTGCCGCTGCTCGGCATGGATCACCGCGCTCGCCGTGAGGCCGGTAGGTGAGACGAGCAGCGTCCGGTCGCTGACATCGAAGCCATCCGCGTGCGTCGGGTTGCCGGTCGGGGTCTCGGGCCAGCCGGGCGACCAGAGCAGCGTCGAGATCGCGTCGGCGGTGACGGTGGTCCCCACGGTTGGCGACGCGGCGAGCCCGGTCACGGCCTGCAGCGATGCCGGGATCGCCAGCGTGAGCGCTCCGCCGCCCGACACGATCCGCAACAGCCGGTCTTTGCAGATCGTCACGGTCGAGCCCGGGACGACGTCGTCGATGATGTCGGCGAGCTTGTCGACGAGCGAGCGCGCGGCCGTCGAGTCGCGCAGGTAGTAGCGACCAGCGGCGATCACCTTCGGCGTCGCGTTGACCGTCACGGTCGCGTTCGCGGCGAGCACGAACTCGCCGACCAGCCATGCCGTCTCGATCGCGCTCATGCAGCACCCTCGCGCGTGAGGCCGGCGCGTCGCAAGCCCTCGCCGATCTTCTCGGCCGAGTCCTCGTCGATCGCCCCGAGCACGTCGATTCGCTGGATGTTGATCACCGTGCCGCCCGACTGCTGGCCGGCGCCGAGCGTGTTGCCGGTCGAGCGCCTCGCGGCCTCGCCGGGCACGCTGCCGGGCGTCGAGGATGCGGCCGACGTCTCGCGCTCGCCGAATCCAGCGCCACCGCCTGCGCCCATCGACGCGCCGCCCATGCTCGCCCCGCCAGCGCCGGGGATGTTGCCCGCGAGCAGCATCCCGCCCTGGGCGAAATTGAAGGCCGCCGCAGCCGTGTATAGGGCGCCCTGCACGTAGTTGTAACTTGCATATGCGCTAATCGCCTTGGCCGTGTTCACGGCGCCGTCGATGAGCAGCTTGAAGCCCGCCCCGCGAGCCTCGATCTTGCGCTGCCGCTCGGCGTGATCGGCTTGCGCTTTTTCGACCTTGGCTTGTATCGCCTGCTGCTGACGCGCGGCTCGGCGGCGGATGTCGCTCTGCAGCGTGGCGTTGCCCTCGGCGGCCTTGATCTCCCGCTCGGCTGCGGCCTGCTCCGCGCGCCCGCGGGCCTCGAGGGCGGCCACGGTGCGCCCGAGCGCGGCGTCCTGCTCGGCGGCGCGCTGCTGGCCAACGAACGAAGCAAACTCGCTCGCCTGGCTGTACAGCTGCCCGACCGCGTCGATGCTCTGCTCGACCGTCGAGATCGTGGCGAGCACGCGTGCGCGTTGCGAGTCCGCGAGCCGCTGCTCCTCGGCATCCTTCGCGCGCGCGAGCTCGAGCTCCGTCGACATCCGCAAGAGCTGGCGCTCGTGCTCGACCTGCCGCAGCTCGCCAAGCCGCTGCTCTCGCTCGAGCGCGGTCGTCGGGACCATGGCGGTCGCCTCGGCCTCGCGCTGGTCGAGAGCGCGCGCGCGGGCGTCAGCCTCGGCCTTGATCTGCCGCAGCCGCACGGCGTGCAGGCTGGCCTCCATCGCGTCGACGGCGTCCAGCGACTCGAGCTCATGGCGAGCCGCGGCCTGCCGCTGCGCGCCCACGGTGCGAATCGCCTGCTCCTCGCGGGCCAGCCGGGCCTGCTGCAGGTCGATGATGTTGGCCTGCGCGCGGGCCTCTTGCCGACTTTGCTCGATCCGCAGCGCGGCCAGTTTTTCCTGCTCGGCGACAGCCTGCGCAACGAGTTCATTCGCGGCCGCGCGCTCTTCGGCCTGGTACCGGAGTCCGAGCAACTCGCGCTCGCGTTCGATCGCGTCAAGCCTGTTCTGGATGTTCTGGGCCTCGACAGAGTTCTTTGCGCGCGTGACCGATAGGACTTCGGCCTCGAGCTCTAGAGCGGCGTCAGCGGCTTGCAGCCTCAGCTTGGCGATCTCGCCCGCGTCTTTCTTTTCCGTGCCGCGGATGGCGGCGATCGCCTCGGCGTACTCAACTTCGGCCTGCATCCACTGCACGGTTGCCATGCCTGCAGCTTTGACGCGGTCCGCCTCGGTAGGCCCTGAGCCGCCGCCTTTCTTCTTGCCGAGCTTGCCCGTCTCGGCCTTGAGCTGCAGCAGCTCGATCTGGCGCTGGATCCGTAGCGCTTCGTTTTGCGCCTCGATCTCGCCGGTGAGCTCATACTCGGTTTCGGCCGCGAGCTTGCGCGCGGCGAGGGCCTGCAGCGAGATCTCGAGGTTGTCGGCCTCGGTCATGCCGAGTACCTCGCGCAGCTCGATCTCGTGCTCGAGCTCGGCGGCTTGGTCACGCAGGCCCTTGATATTGGCGCGGGTCTGGGCGTCCTGCTCTTTCTTGCCTTGCTTGTCGCCCTCGACCTTGCGGCGGCGCTCTTCCATGGCGATGAGCTCGTCATAGGTGATGCCCAATTCCTGCGCCAGCATCTTGACTTCGGCGAGGCCGACACCCGTGTCTTTCAGCGCCTTCGCCTGCTCGATCTCCGCGGCCGTGAGGTCAGAAACGGGCTTCTTGAGTTGCTTCGCGTATTCCTCGATCGCTCCGGCGTTGCCAAGCATCTCGTCAAATGCCCGACCGGCTTTCGTCGACCCGTCGATCGCGGCCATGTAGCCGAAACCGAGTTGCTCAAGCTCTTCGTCGGTCAATGCGCGCAGAACCTCGCGCGTCTTGCCAATCTGCGTGTTAAAACCGAGGATGCCCTGCCGGTAGTTCTCGAGTGCGACCTTGCCCTTTTGGACCTTGGCCGCGAATCCGTCAATGCTTACGGCAGCCTCGTCGCCGGCCTTCGTGATTAGGATCTTCGCCGCTTCGCTGAACGCGATCTCTTTCTCGTATGCAGTGAGCTGCGCGGTGGTTTTGCCGAGCGCCTCAGCATAGATCTTCTCTGCCCTCACGACGTCGAGGATGATGCCGAGGTTGTCGAGGATGAGCCGCGACTGTCGACCGACCGCCGTCACTGCGTTGTCGAGCAGCATGGTAGCGTCCTCGCCGAATTGCAGCGCGATCGCGTTGACGCCCTTTGCGAGCCGCTCGAACTCGGCGCCCGTCTTTACGACGCCCATCGCATAGGCCTTGTTGGCCGACTGCGCGAGCGAGACGTTGTCGACGTATCCACCGAACGCCTTGGAAGCCCCTTCGATGTTGAATTGAAGGCCAGCGCTCACCCGCTGCGCCTTGAGGCTGTCCATGGTCAGCTTGTCGACCGCGGCGACCGCTGCCCCGACCGCACCGCCGAGGGCCCCGACGCCCATCGCAGCGATGCCCATCGCCGAGCTGATCGCCCCTCCGGCTCGCCCTGCCGCCGCCCCGACCCCGCCAAACCCTTTCTCGCTCGACTTGGTGGCGGCGTCGATCGCTGCCATGCCGCGCGAGACTGTCGTCTGCGCCGCCTTGACACCCGCCGCCGTGTCGTCGGTGGCGGTGATCACCACCGTGCCTGTCTGGACGACGCCGCCACCCGATGAGAATCGGCCCCTGGAATCGCGCGCGGTCATGCTCCGCCCTTTCGCGCCTTCTCCATCGCCTTGCGCTCGCGCTTGGCGGCCTCGGCATCAACGAATGCGTGCCATCGCTCCTCTTCGTTCTCGAGGGCCATCACCGCCTGCTGCACGAGCGGCGGCGCCGAGTCGAAGCGAGGATTCGGCACGCGCCCGCCCGCGGTCGTGCGGCGGCGCGTGTATGGCCACACCGAATCCACGAACGCGGTGCGGTAGTAGCCACCGGGGCATCCGAGTGCGGGGTCCTCGAATGGCGTGTCGGTCCGTTGCTCGAGCCCGAGCACCTTCGCACCGGCGAGGCGCTTGTCAGGATAGCGACCCATGTACGCGGACCCATGCTTGAGCTGGTACAGCGCGCGGGCGGTCGGCTTGCGCTCGACGGGCTCGACGCCCACGAGCGTGCAGCCGCGAGCGCTGCGGGCTGCGGCGTCCCACGTCCCATCACGTGCCTGGCAATCACGAGCGCAGTCGTAGCCCTCGGCGATCACGAGGCGCTCTTGCGTCGGGCTGATCGTGCGGCGCCACGCGAACAGCCTCAGCGAAAAGACTCGTCGGGCGTGAGCGCGTTTTGCAGGCTCATGCACGCATAGGCGAGCGGAATCCATTGCTGATCGCCGATGCCGCGCCTGATGGTCTCGAGCTCGGCATCCGTCAAGCCGCGCGAGCCGGCCTTGAGCTTGAGCTCGGCGAACTCGTCGATGCCGTGTCGCATCGCAAAGACTAGCGTGCGCGTGCGTCCTACGATGTCGCCATCGGGTCCGCGCACCTCCGCCTCGACGAGCGCCTGCAGTTCGCCCCACTGCGGGAGGTTCATGCTCCGGAGCTTGACGATCGTCGGCTTCGCGCCTGGCTTGAGGTAGCCTGCGATCGTCGACTGGTCGAATCGCGACTCGCCGGAGTGGTAGCGCGCAACGGGATGGTCGCGCCAGCGCTCCCACGCGCAGGGCTCGAGCTCGGGCAACGGCTGCTGCTTCTCGCCCTTCGCCAGCGCCTCGACATTGGCCGCCTCGATCATGCGCCGAGCATGCCACGCCTCGATCAGCTTCCTTTCGGTTGCGATACGGTCGTGGTCCCATGCGTCGTCTCGCTCGAAAATGTAGATGGGGGTGGCGTCGATTCGATGGTTGAGCGGAATCATGGTCAGGCCACGAAGAAGATGTGAGCGGGCGCGTTCAGCTTGCGGGCGTTGACCGCCGACAGGCCCGTGGTGTCGGCGGTCCCGCCCAGGGCACGGAAGGTGAGCTTCGAGCACGTCAGATTGTTGACGTCCTCGCGCGTCGGCATGGCCGAGAGCTCGAGTCGAGGGAAGTAGAAGCCGATCGCGTCGGTCCCAACGCCGATCTGGATCATGAGCGCATAGGTCGTCTGCGCGTGGAAGCCGGTGGTCCAATCGTCGTCGAAATCGACCATGATCTCGATGGTCGTTTCGTCGCCGGTGTCGGTGTAGCCGTGGACGCCATCCCATCCGTTCGGCCCGATCAGCTGCTCATACTTCACGCCGAAATCGATCGTGATCGAGCCGTAGAAATCGGCGTTGGCGAGCGGCGAGCCGCTCGCGGCGATCTTGCACAGCGTCTGATCGCTGATGCCTGGCACGACGCCGGCCGACCCATAGATCGTGGCCGCGCTGAAATCCTCGGCGGTGTCGGTCTCGTGCGTGTGCGTCACCACGGGCCCTTCCATGGGCAACTCGACGGGCTCGCCGGCAGTGATCGTGATTTGCCCAAGCTGCAGCTTGACGCCCATCGCCGTGTACACGTCCTCGGCCGTGTCGCCCTGCGCTCGCACCCACAGCGTGGTGTGGTCCGAGCTCGCGCGGTCGGTCGTTACCTCGTCGTCGATCCAGCAGTCGATCACCGCGTAGGTGCGATCGGCTCCGCCGGCATCCACAGCGAAGTGCAGGTCCCGATCCAGGGAGATGGTGACGGGCGGGCCTGCGGCGATCGCATTGGTGATGTAGAACTCGCCACGCGTCGCCGACGTGTCATACACGAACAACGCGTCGCCGACTGCATAGCCCGGGTCCGAGTCGAGCTCGATCTCGTCGGCGCCCTCGGCCCCGCTGGAATCGAGGCCAATTGCGTAGCCCAGGTTCATGCCACCGAGCGCGCACTTGACCAGCGTCGACAAGTGGAACGTGGTCGCGGCCGCAGCCTCGGCCGCGTGAGACGGGGACGAGTGCGCGTAGAAGCTGAGCCCGATCGTAGACTCCGCGCTGCGCAGGCCTAGAATGTTCTTGTGTTTGTGGCGGCGAAGCGACCTGCGGATGTTCTTGTTTTCGATTACGGCCCGCTTGAGGCCGGTGACGTCGACCTCGGTCGCATGGCAGTAGATGCCATTGCTCGACCAGTCGGCAGGACCGCCCGACGAGTCGAAAGTCGTGGCGACGTAGAAGGCGAGTTCGCGGGGGACGATGTGAGCGGCGGTCATGGGCTGATCCTGCGCATGTAGCGAACGGTGAACACGTGGTCGATCTTGACGACGTCGGTCGAGTCGAGAGCCGGGACCATGGTCAAGTCGACCTCAGGCGCCGGCTCCCATCGCTCGCCGGTGACGAGGACGACGCCGCTGCTCGAGCCCGGCGCCTTGAGGCGCGAGAGCTCGTCTTGCAGTTGGAAGAAGTCATCCATGATGGCGAACTGCTGCTTTTCGTGCGACCCGGCGTAATCGGTTCGCACGCGCACCTCCGCGAAGCACTCGATGATGCGACCGCCCACGGCTCCGCCTGGCTGGATGCCACCGGACTGCCAGACGATGCGGAATCGTCGAGTCGTCGACGCGTTCGCGGCCTCGCGCGTGTAGGGCTTCCACGCCTCGCCGCCCTTGTAGGTGATGCGCGGCACGAGGCCGCGGATGGTGTCCACGAACACCTCCGACAACGCCTCTTCTGTGGTCGCGGCGAGGCTCATTGCGTCAACGCGTGTGCGCCTCGGTCTGGATCGCCTTGTATTCGATGAAGATCTCGAGCAGCCCGGCCGTGAGTCCGGCACACGTCCCGTCGGTGGTCGTCACCACGACCTTGGGCGCGTACGCTGCCTCATAGGTCCCGAGCGTGTAGGTGCCCGTCTTGGGCTTCACCCCGGTGCCGCCGGTGAAGATCGAAACGTCGGTGATGAGCTCGTCATCATCGGCCGCGTCGCCGAGCTTGATCACGACCGCCGTGTTTCCGCCACCGGCGAATGCCGTCAGCACGTTGATCCACGCGTTGCAGACAAACGACTTGGCGGGGATCGCCCGCTCGGGCGGCGCGAGTGCGAGGTCCGACAACGTGATCGTCTGGCTCGTGTCCGCATCGGTCAAGTCGCCGTGCGCGAGGCGATAGATCGCAACGCCGTGGTCGAGCGTGCCGGCGATCGAGTGAGGTTGGCGAAGATTGGCGGTGCTCATAGCGCGAACGTCAGCGGTTGGATCGAGTTGGGGTTGGGGTTGTCGGTCACGTCAACGCCAAGCGTTCCGCGCGAGCCAAGGCCCACGGTCAGGTTGGCCAGCTTTGCCTGATAGTCGCCGATGGCCCACCGCATGAACGACGGATGCTCGCTCGGTCCGGGCGAATAGCCCTGCACGCTGGCCCACGCGACGATGCGCGCCGCGAGCAGGCCACGACCGCCGGGCCCTAGCATGATCGCCGCGGGGTCGAGCCGGCGCGCTCGGATGTCGTCGCGCACCTCCTCGGCGAGCCGGGCTGCAGCGCGCTCGAGGTTGGCGCCATCGGGCAGGCGCGTGATGTCGGGGTAGAGCTCGCGGACGACGAGGATCGCCTCGGCGAGGTCGAGATCGCCGACGCTGTGACGCGACCACTCGATCAGCTCGGGCACGCGCCACAGCACGCCGCCGAGCGTGTAGATCCACGTCACGCGCAGCGGCGGCTCACGCTCGAGCTCGTCCTCGTCGGCAGCGTAGGCGTTGGGGAACGTGGCGCTGATCTTGATGCCGCGCAGCGTCGACCCGCTCGGGTAGGTGCCGGCGATCGGCGAGACCGTCTCGACGTAGCTGCCGGAGCTGATCGCCCCTACCACGACGAGCTCGGCATCGCCATCAGCCGCAACGAGCTGGGCTGGGTCGCCGATCGTCGCGCCCGTCGTGCTAGCGGTCGAGAATTTGCGCGGTGTCGTGGTGGTCGGCCCGCTCGTCGCCGAGCTCGTGAGCGACCACGAGGCAACCGTGGCCGAGCCGCTGGCAATCGTCCGCGACGCGTCGGTTGTGGAGAAGCGCAGATTCTCGATCACGTAGCTCGACGATGCGACGTAGCCCGCGGGCGTGTGCGCGAGCGTCTGGCCAGACTGGCCAAAGATGATGCGGTGCGTCGTCACGCGGGCGCCTCCTCGCGGGCGCGCGTGATAGTCTTGACGACCTCGGGCGCGACGACGCGACGCGCCTCGCTTGGGTCGTGCCCATTGAGCTCGAGCATGCCCACGTGCGTCGCGGTCACGGCCTCGACGGTGTCTCGCCAGCGAGCGTCTTTGTCGGCCGCCGTGCAGTCGCGCCAATCCTTCGCGAACGCGCCGCCGGTCGGCTGCGGCACCGCGCCGAGCTTGACGTCGCCGATCACAGGCTCGACGGATCGCCCGCCCATCCATGCCTCGCCGACTTGCCCGGGCTGCTCGTGCAGCTCGGCGACGTGCTCGTGGTCGCCGGCTCGCATGGCAACGCGCTCGCCCGCCCACACGTCGGGGCGCGAGGCCGCGAATCCGGAGCCCGCGTGCACGCCGTTGCTGTCTGGCACGACGCGGCCGACGACGCGGCTCGGCATGGCGCGACCCATCGCCACGCCGCAGCACTCGGGCGCCGCGAGGTCGCGATGCTCGAGCTGCTCGCGGGAGCGCGAGCACTTGCTGCAGGTGTAGCGATGGATCGGCATGGTCAGGTCCCGTCGTCCTCGTCGTCGATCAACGCCACGCCGGGCAGCAGTGCGCGGACCTGGTCGAGCGTGAGCGTGCCGGAGCCGCGGCCGGCCGCAGCGGCCTCGCGCCGGCGCGCGACCTCGGGATGCCAGAACGCGACATCGTCGATCGTGCCGCGCGGCAGCTCGCGCCCCGCCGCCCGGATCTTGCAGAGCGCCTGCCAGCGCTTGAGCGCGTCGTGGTCGGGCGCGACCCCTTGGACCCGCCCGCGACACAGGTCATCGTACAGGACCCAGCCGCGATCGGCGTAGTCGGCTTGGATCATCGGCCGGCCGCCGTTGCTGGCGATCGGGTGGTCGCCGAGCGCCTCGACGCGCGGGTCCATGTGACGGATCGCCATCTCGCCGTTGGGCCCGATGGCGAGCGCGGTCGGTTTCGCGTAGGGGCTGCTCGGCTGTGAGACCAGCTCGACGTCGACGACGTCGCCCAGGTATGAGACTTGCGGCGTGTCCATGGTGATCACGCCGCGGTCGCGAAGGTGTAGCAGCGCGCCTGCTCGGCGATCCCGGCCGTCATGGCGACGTGACCGACGACCCACAGGCCGATATTGCGAGCGGCTCGCTGGGTCTCGATCTGCGGCACGCGCGAGAAGGGGACCACGAGGCCGTTGGTCTTGTCGTCGATCGGCGGGCACACGATCATGCTCGCCTTGCCGGTCGTGTCGGCGGCCGGCATCAGGTCCGAGCTCGTCAGCATGTAGCCGCCGAAGGCGCCCCACTGCGCAAGGTTGGCCCCCTGCAGGATGCCGGTCAGCTGCGGGCCGACCGAGCTCGAGAAGATCGTTGCGCCGCCGCTCATGACGTCGGCGAGCAGCTGCGTGAACGCGGGCGCGCTCATGATCATCAGCGGCGCGGAGCCGTTGGCCTTGGTCTGGGTCCTGAACGCGGCCGTGGTTGCCACGAAGTTGTCGACGGTGTTGACCGTGAGCGCCGATCCGGTGCTGTTGGTCATGCTCGAGGCCGTGGCGAGAACGTCGGTCTCGATGCGCAGATACAGCGACTCGAGCACCTCCATCGTTGCGATCATCACCTCGTTCTGGTTGGAGAGACCCGCGCCCCAATCGGAGAGGAACGCGCCCTTGGCATACAGCGCAGTGTCGACGTTGACCGCCGTGGGCGTCGAGAGGGCCGACGCGACATCATCGGTCTCGGTGTATGCCGACGCCGCGCTGAACTGCGTGCGGGTCGTGACCGTGTAGCGCTTCGTCGTGGTCAACGTCGGCGTGCGCACGAGGTTCTGAAAAAGCTTCGGGGTGCGCGGCCCCATGCGGACGGCCGCGTCGATCCACTCGGTATTGATGAGCGGCGCCGCGGTGCTCGAGGTTTGGCTGTTTGCGATTGCCATGGTTCATCCTTGCTTGATCTGCAGCAGCTTCCCGCCTGCCCACGGTTGATCCGACGATTGGCCCGACGTGGCCGCATCGATGAGACGGCGCTGATGCTCGGGCGGTACATCCTTGATGAGCTCGGCCGGCACGTCCTCCATGCGCTGCACGCTGGCCCAATCGATGCCGTTGCCGGTGGGCAGGCGCGGGAGCGCGGAGCGGGGCGAGCCGGGCACGCGCCACAGCTCGGGCGCGATCGACTCGAGCGACGTGCGAACCTGCTGCGCGAGGGCGCCGATGTCCGCGGGCATCTTGTCGACACCGCGCTCTGCGAGCTCGCCACGCAAGAGCCGGCGGGCCTTCGGAGCGAGCTCCTCGGGCACGCCCGCGAGGGCGAGGCGCTCGAGCTCGTTGCGGCGCTCGCCCTCGCTCCGCGTCGCGTGCTGCTGCTCGAGGGTGTCGACCTTGCTGATCAGCACCTTGGCCCACTCGGGTGCGTCGTCGGTTTTGGCCTTCGGCGCCTCGGGCTTGGGCTGCTCGACCTTCGGCTCGGCGCGCTTGGCCAGCGCCGCCTCGACGCGCGCGTTGATCATCGCGTCGAGCTCGGCCTGCCATGCGCCGGCCGGCTGCGCGGGCTGGCCTGCCGAGGTGGCGGGCGCGGGCGCGGGCGCGGGCGCGGCCGGGCTACTCGTCGAGGGTGCTTGGGTCTCGCTCATTGTGACTCTGCTCCGCGCGGGTGGCCCCGCTTGCCTGGCCGCCAACGCGGCCCTGTAGTTGCGCTACCGTTTGTAGCTGGTTGCTGTCCCCGAGCGCAAGGTTTCGTGACGCGAGCGCGTCGGCCATCTTGGCCAGTTGCTCGACGTTCTCGTAGACCTCCGTTTCTGCGGCGTATTCGTCGAGTTCGGGGTGTAGTTGCTGGTAGAACGCAACCGGGTTGGTCGCCGCTACTTTTTGTTGCGCGAGGGCAGTTTCGACCTGGGCGCGCGGGTCATCGGCGGGCACGAACGGCGCGAAGCGCACGCGGAACCCCTTCCGAACGGCCTCGTCGGCGACTGCTCGAGCTGGGTCGTGCCGGCTCACGAGCGCGGCGATCCGGCGCGCGAGCTCGAGCTCGGCGCGAGCAAAGTGGCTGAGCTGTCGCGCGCGGAGCTTGCCGAGCTTGTCGGCCTCGGCCTCCTCGTCGACGAGGCCGGCATCGCTGACGCTGCGCAGCCCGTAGCTCGCGGCCGTCGAGGCGATCGCCTCTTTGATGTCGGTGAGGAAGTTGTGCGGCGGGGTCTCTGGGTCGATCACCTCGAGGCCGGCCGCTCGCGAGCCGCGGATCATGATCGCGCCATCGCCGTTGACTTGCTGCGGCGCGGGAGTCGGGTCGTTCTCGGCCAGCGTGAGCACGAGGGCTCGCTGCGCGCGGTGGGTCCGAACCCATCGCATGTGCGCAGCCATGCGACCGACATCGAGCGTGCAGTCGACAAGGTCCTGGCCGAGCTCGACGTCCCAGTAATCCGACGCGGGCGCTCGCCAGCGCCAGCACACCCACGGCGTCATGCCGAGCCCGTGCGGCTCGCTTTCGATCTCGGTCCACTGCCCAGCGCTCTCGCGGACCCAGACCCACCGCTCGCTGTCGACGAGCACACGATCGGCTCCGCCCGCGCTCGTGGCATAGGTCAGGATCGACGGGTACTTGTCGCCGCTGCCGGGTGCCCAAATCGCATCGCATTGATGCGGGCCGAGCACGAGCACGCGCGGCTCGTCTTGCTCCCACCGCACGAGCACATGGGCCGTGTTGCCCCACACCACGATGCGCCCCGCCTGCTCGAGAGCCTCGTCGACCTCGGCGATGCGGTACGCGTCGCGGATCGCCTCGGCTTGCGCGTCGGTGATGTCGCGGATCTTGCGAGTCGGCGCCGTGTTGTACGGGGTGGCGAGCGAATCGACGATGTATCGCAACACGTTGCGGTCGCGGCTCACGTGCTTCTCGATCGCTCGCTTGGCCTCCTCGGTCGTGTAGATCTCGCCGATCCGCATCAGGATCAGGTTGCGGTGCTGGCCCGCGTCGATCATCGCAGCGCGGGCGAATGTCGTGGCCTTGCTGGCCCACCGCGCGCCGGGGGCCTGCTGCTCGGCGAAGGCCTTGCGGATGCCGTCGAGGCCGCCCGGATATTCGCTGATCTTGATCATGCCGCTGCCTTTTCGGTCCAGGCCGTGACCTCGGCGCTGAACAGCGCCCATAGCCCGTATTTGAGCGCATCGGTGTAGCCGCTGCGGAGGTCGCTCGGTGAGTCGAGGCCCGAGCGCTTGAGCGTGACCTCCTCGTGGCGAAGCGCGTCGAGCAGGCCCTCGCACGAGTCGCTCACGAGCAGGCGCCCATGGTGCATCAGGTGGTGCACGACGTTGTGAGAGTCGGTCTTGCGGATGTGCACGTGACGGCCGTCGCGGTCGACACCGGCCGCAGGCCAGCAGGCGAAGCCGGCTCGTCGGAACTCGCCGATGTCGGTCGACTCCTCGGTCCCGCGAGCCTCGTCGCCACGAGCTCCATGTGGGTCACACCACACGGGCATGGTGCCGTATCGCTGCCGCAGCGTCGCCGCATGCTGTTGCGTCGTGCCAGTCGATGCCGACTCGCCGAGCACGTAGACATGCCAGCTGCGCTGGTTGGCAAGCGCCTCGGCGAGCGTGTTGCCTTCACCGAACAACTGCATGACGACCGCACGCGCGTGGTGGTTCCAGTCGGTCCCGGCCCAGCATTCGTGCTTGCGACCCTGCTCCGTCTCGCGCTGCCAGTGCCGCGCAAGAACGTGCGAGGTGATGTTGGTCAGCTTGCGCGCGACGCCGTCGCGGGTGATCCAAAGCGTCTGTTGCTTCCCGCTGGCCGGATAAACGAACTCGTCGGACCAGCGCGGCCACAGCAGCAGGCCCTCGTTTTCCTCGAGGCCGAGGTGTTCGAGTCGGCCGCGAGGCGTTCGCACTTCCTCGCGGCCGGCCGCAGCAATGTCATCGGCCGCGAGCACGCGCGCCGCCACCCGCTCGGTGTATGTGCCGTCGCTCAATAGGAGCTTGATGATCGCCGCGTAGGACATCCATGGGTTATCGAAAATGTCGATCGAGTGCACCCGGATCGCGCCGGCGCTCGTCGGCGCGAGGTCGTCGATCATCGTGCGCAGCCAATGCCCTCGCTTGCGCGTCGTCGCCATCGCGACGCGCCCGCCCGTCTGACTCACGCGAGCCTGACATTGCTGGTAGTTCTCTACGGCCTTGATCCGCGCGGCCTCGTCGATCGCAACATCGGTGATGTTGGCGGACACGAGGTTGTCGCCAGCGCTCGCGCCCGAGTGATGCCCGTGCATGAAGTCGATCGACGAGCCATCGATCAGGTCGAGCCGCGGCGCCAGCTCGTGCTCGCTCACGCCGGGGAGCGCCGCGAACACAGCATCCGGCCAGATCCCGCCACCGAGGGCGTTCGGACCCGCGAGCAGCTCGACGCCGTATTTGTACGCATAGGCCTGGCTGGGCGCGACCCACCAAAAGATCGCCGCCGTCACGAGCCCGCGCTGCTCGTCGTGCTCGGCACCGTGGCCGCGCAGCATCCATCGCCGAAAGAGCCACCATGCGAGCACACGGGACTTCCCAGAGCGGTTGCCCCCCGTGAGCGCGAGCGTGGGGGCGTCGCTCGTGATCGGCTCGACTTGCCCGGGGTGGCACTTGATCTCCACGTCGACGAGCCTGGCCGAGCAGGCGATCGCATCGAACTCGGCGCGCCCGTCCGCGTCGAGCTCGTGTCGCAGCACGCGGGAGCCGGTGACGGGGTGCAGCAGTAGCTGCAGGTCGTCGCGCCGCTCCAGCTCGACGAGCAGCGGCGGCAGGTCGGCGGCCTCGATCGCCTCGCGAGGCGACGCGTAGCGCGGCTCTTCGCCGCGCCCGACGATCACGAGCGTCGTGCGGATCAGCATCAGCTCGCACGCCCCGATCGCGCCCTCGAGGTCGGCGATGCGGCGCTCGATCGCGACGTTCTCGCGGGTCGTCACCCGGCAGCCTCCTCGGCCGCTGCGGCGTCGATGGCCATCCGCTCGCAACTGTGCGGGTGCGTCGAGATGGTCAGCCCGCCCACGGCAACGCGCTCGTCGACGAGGCCGCAGTGCGGGCACCGATGCGCGAGGCCGGCTCGCGTGCGCTCCCCGAGATCGTCGAGTACACGCGCGAGCTCGCGAGCGTCGAGAACCCGCTGCGCTGGCTCGAGCATGGCGAGGGTCTCGCGGGCGATCACTGCCGACCCCTTTCGCGGTCCGCCAGCACACACGCCACACACCAGGGGATCAGCGCAACAAACGCTGTCAGCGTGGCGATCGCCACGACGTCACCGACTAGTCCAACGACATCGGCGGCGTTCACGACTCCACCCAGATCCGGTAGTGGGTCGCGCTCCCGGGAGTGGTCGCGGCTGCGCACGCGATCGAGATCGAGGCGCACTCGAAGCCCAGGTCGAGCGGCTGGTACTTGCGCTCGGGCTGGGCGCTCGCGCTTGCCCCCTCGATCTCCATGGTGAGCTTGTCGGAGCCGGCGGCCGAGTTGGCCGACACCGTGATGTCGCGCGTCCCCGTGCTCGCGGCGAGGGCTGCCCCGTTCGTGTCATAGAACACGACCGCGACCGCCACGAATCGGCGGGGCGACGTGAACGTGAACGTGGTTGCGGTCGCCGCAGCGACAGCGATCAGGCCGGAGCGTTGCGCAGGCATCTACGCCCCTCCCGTCCCTCGACGTCGGGACCGCGAGAGCGCCTGCAGCCGGGCACCGGCGAGCCCCTGCTCGCGGACCAGCTGCTCGAGCTGCGCGACGCGGTCTGTGAGACTCGCGCGCTCCAGCTTGGCCGCGAGCTTGGCGAGCTCGTCGGCCGTGCTCGAGGCCTTGCGGCTCGCGTCCCAGTCCTCGTCTTCGTGGTGCAGCAGCGCGCGCAGTCGCCACGCTCGGACCGAGGCCACCGCGACGTCTCGCTGGTGCTGCGCGCTGAGGTCGTGCCTCGCCAGTAGCGCAAGCTCTGCGCGCTGCGCGTCCGCGAGCTCTTTTTCGAGCTCGGCGATCCGCTCCGCGTCGCCGCGGCTGTGCTTCGCCCCGCGCGCCACACGTCGGCCACGCTACCCCGGCGCTGGTAGACGCGCAAGGGCAAGCGTGCCAATCCGAATTCGTCTACCTAAATTTGCCGTGG
>JACCDJ010562574.1_pt1 | contig 16595 bp, 14 predicted proteins | sample 7444481 | NCBI WGS metagenome assembly JACCDJ01 (sample SAMN15323435, study PRJNA562643) | freshwater metagenome | isolation source: river surface water | place: USA:Blue River Watershed | collected 2017-08-15 | reverse complement strand
TACTCGTTCTTCACGTAAGTGGTGAGGAGGAAGGATTGTTCGGAAGTGATTACTACACGAGACATCCTGTTTATCCGCTTGCAAACACGGTTTGTGACTTGAACATCGACATGATTGCACGAGTAGACGAAGCGCACAAAGACAATGAGAAATATGTTTACTTGATTGGAAGTGATCGCTTAAGCATGGATCTTCATAATATTTCCGAAGAGGTAAATAAGCAAACATCTAACCTAGCCTTAGACTACACCTTCAATTCAGAAGATGATCCTAACCAGTTTTACTACCGCTCAGACCACTACAATTTTGCGAAGAACAATATCCCTGTCATCTTTTATTTCAGTGGGGTTCATGAAGATTACCATAAGCCTGGTGATGATCCTGAAAAAATTCTTTACGACAAGATGTGCAGCATTGCTCAATTGGTTTTCTCGACAGCGTGGGAAGTGGCAAACGCACCAACGCGCATTCAACTGAAAAACTAATTTTCTTGTTTCGGAAGGAAGAAGAAGAATGTACTGAAGAAGGCAAAGAACGCCACTCCCGGTTGTGTTGTGAGCGTGTCTTCTGTTAAACAAGAAAGGGAGGCTAATACAACAAATGAGAGTGCAATAGCACTTGTTCGAGCTTGTTTCCACATGAAAACGAAGTATAGGATAAACGCTATTAAAGCGAATATTCCTGAGGATATCCAATAGGATAAAAATTGGTTGTGTACCGCATGTTGCACCTTCTCATCAAGGTTTGGTGAAATACGTTCATAAGCCTTATGATAAGCCTCTTTCACACGGCCTTGTCCGACTCCAAGAATCGCATTTTTTTCGATAATGAATGTCGCGACTTTGTAATATTCTAAACGTTGAAAAACGGAATGTCCGCTTGGGTTTTCACCACTTTGAAAGGTTTGATATTCAAAAGCAAGCTGGTGCCATCTTTTTTCCAAAGCGTTCCATTTAGGTTCATTGCAGTTGGTGTAACCGGATTGAATATTTTTTATATCATCATCCGATAGTTGTTCAATACCAGCGGCGTCCTTCGTTAATCCTTTGCTGGTTAAATAACGAATGAGTGTTGTTTGAATGAGTTGTCCCCGCGCATCTTTTTGAAGCATAGATACACCTGTTCGAGCAGACCAAGCGCTGTCTAGTTCAATAGGCGCGATGTTTATGAAAATCTTGTTTCCGTTTTCGGTTTGAGTGTTTGCCGATTGATGAACGTACTTTTCACCTTTTGCTGATTGCACCAATTCTGTTTGAAAGGAAACGGATTGCGCTGTTTTTGAAAGAGAAAAGAAAAGAATTCCAACCGCAACGGCAGCCGATCCAACCACAACAAATGCGTTGCGTTTCGATTTTGAAGCGAAGAGAAATAGAACGAGAAGAATCAAAAAGCCCCAACCGGTTAGTGTTCCAACAAAAAAGAAAAAAAGAAAGACGAGAGCGGTTAGAATTACTTTCAAGTTCAAAGGAAGAATACCAGGTATCCACCAGGCGCCAATAAGCGCCAATACAGCCATTAAACTGAATCGGATGTGTGAGATAAACAAAGAAGCGCTTCGGGGCTCAGGAAGAGGGTATTTTGCAATGGCATAAAGCACACACACCAAAGCAGAAATTCCAACCGCACCGAGGAAGACTCTCCAGATGAGAACCTCGTCTTTTTTTGTAATCGGATTTAGATTTTGAAGGAAAACAGGAGCAAAGATGAGCGGGAGCAAAGTTTTGACTTCTTTCCATACGTGATTACTTTCCCCACCACGCAAGAGACCGAAGAGAATCAACCCCCAAATCGTCAGAAAACAGAGATAGATGGGGTTTTTAAAAACAGGAAGAAAGTGAAACTTCTTTTTTTCGAAGGCGGAAACAATGGATACAAACAAAAGAAAAAACATGGCCACAGACATTCCCACGTTCCACAACGGGAGCATAAATGCCCACAGCGCGATTGCTACGATTTGGGTTTTAGGAAGACTGAAGAATTTCAGCACGTTTTATTTTTTTTCACCCTTTGCTGGTCCAGCAAGAATGGTTGAATAGTTTTTTTGAAATACCTCTTGCGAAGCTCGAATGAGCTCGTCGTTGGTAAGGGATTGCTTAATAGCAGCCGATCTGAAATAATACATCTCAACAATTTTAGCCTCTATTTTCGGTGTAATCTCATTTTGAAGTTGAAGCAACGAACTCTCAAAAGCAGCAGCAATTCCGTTTTGTAGACTGCTTATTTGTTCTTTAAGTGCAGGGTTCACAACAGATTGACTTGCCAGCTCTTTCTCTAATTTTTCAATGTGATCAAACCACGTTGGAACGAAATCTTTTGCGTTTGTCTTCGCGAATTGAACGAAGTCCGTGTAGTCTTTGCTTGTTATCTTGAAACTTCCCGCAGAATCAATGGAAGGATGAGTTTTCTTGAATTCTACACCGAATCTGAAATAAGCGAAATTCTTTTGTAATTGTGAGAGTATTTCCTTCGAAGCGCTTGGGGCGATAAGGACATCGGGATAAATACCACTTCCGTCTTTCACTGGTCTTCCGTTGGTAGTGTAAAAGGTGCGGATTTTAGTCGTGTCTATTTGCGTAGCGTGTCCGTCTTTCTTGTTGCCATAATCGAGCTTCTGAATACACCTTCCGCTAGGGGTGTAGTACTTAGCGACAGTCACTTTCATTTTGGCGTTGTACGAAAGATCTAAGGTTTGTTGAACAAGCCCTTTTCCAAAAGAAGGTACACCAATGACAACAGCTCGATCTAAGTCCTGTAAACTGCCACTCACGATTTCAGAAGCTGATGCCGACATTTCATCTACGAGAACAACGAGCGGAATAGTCAGGTCTAGCGGTTCGTATTGCGCCACGTAAACTTGCTTCCAAGATTCCGTTTTGCCCATGGTGCGGGTGATTTCAGTGCCTTTTGGGACGAAGAAGTTTACAATTTTTACCGCTTCATTCAACAATCCTCCGCCGTTTCCACGAAGATCAAGAATGAGTTTATTCATTCCTTTTCCTTTCAAATCGTTGAAACTGTTTTTGACATCTTCGGAAGCTGTTTGTGTGAATTCATCGAGTTTGATGTATCCAACATTGTTTTCCAAAAGTTGGAAGTGGGGTACATCTGGAGTCTTAATGCTTTCGCGGGTTACAGCTAATTCACTGGCATTGGGTTTACCCAATTGAATAACCGTTAAATTCACGACACTCCCTGGCGTACCCGTTAATCCATCTTCGAGATTGTCAAGATCAATTCCATCAATAGATTTTCCGTTGATGTGGGTGATAATGTCACCCGCGCGCAAACCGGATTTGTACGCAGGAAAAGATTCAAAAACTTCCAGAACTGTGTTTCTTCCGTTTACTAAATCCACTCGAGCACCTACACCACCGTATCTTCCTGTTTGAAGGTACATAGCGTCTTCGATTTTCGACTCAGGGTAGTAAACGGTGTACGGATCTAGCGATGCTAACATTCCTGAAAGAGCAGTGTTGACAAGGTTTCCGGGTGTAGCCTCTTCCACATACAATTGATCGAGCTGTCGGAACACATCGGTGAATATCTCTAGGTTTTTTACAACTTCGAAATAGTTTGTAGATGGGTTGGGTTGAGCGAAAGAAGAAAACGAAGAGAGAGATAATAGAAGAAAAAGAAGAGAAGTCTTAAGTATTTTCATGGGTTGAAGGCTCTTGGTTCGTAACGGAAATAAGTTGTCGAATAAGGTACTTAATTTTTTGTTCCACATAGTCATAATCGGGAATGCGGTTACCTGTAAAGATAAAGGCTAACGATAATTTTTCACCCTTGTTGTTGAGGTGGTCATAAAGCGTTTGTTTTTCTTTTCGATAAACCTCTTTCATGAGTCGCTTTATTCTGTTTCTATCATGTGCACGAGCGAAACGACGTTTAGGAGCGGTGAAAAGCGCTTGAACCGGGAAGTCTGATTCATCCGATAGGTTTTGATACAAACAGATAATTGCCGGCGTTTTAATGCTTTTTCCATGAGCATAAAGCGACTCGATGGTTTTTCTTTTATAGAGCCGTTCCTGTTTGGAAAGCGTTTCCATTAGTTATGATAGAAGTAAGCGTTGTAGTTTTTAGAAATCTCTACAGCCCTAATCAATTCAGGGTCTTCCGCGTTCATAATTCTAAACATAGCGTTTTCGTCGAACAATGCACGAGCAATTTGCGCTTTGAATCGAAGGGCGCATTGCGACTTTAATTTTGCAACTTCTGCCTTTGTGTAAAGAATGTTATTCTCTTTCGCTGATTGAAGTGTTTTCTCTAAGAGAGCGTCTTCAGTTTTATAGTTTTTTTGATAAAGGTCGAAGGACTTCCAGTTAGAGAGTTGCGCTCTGTTTTGATCGACATAATCAAAGCACAAGTGACGCAGAATACCGAAGTTCACAATATCAATTAGGGCGAAAGAAGTCGAAGTAGAATCGAATGGAATGAACACATCGGGAGTAATTCCACCGCCTCCATATACAACTCTTCCAGAAGGTGTATAGAACTTAAGGGAATCAACGTGAGTGATTTTTTCTTGTTTGAACAGCTCACCACTTAACCAACGTTGATGAGTTTCGTTGAAATACTTCGAGGAGTCGCCGTAAGGTTTTTGTATACATCTACCTGTTGGGGTGTAGTAGCGTGCTGTTGTTAATCGAAGAGCGCTTTTGTCTGGCAGTTCAATTTCACTTTGAACCAAACCTTTTCCGAAAGAACGCCTTCCCACAACGATAGCGCGATCCCAATCTTGCAAGGCTCCTGCAAGAATTTCGCTCGCAGAGGCACTGTATTCATCGATAAGCACCGTCACTTGTACATCTGCGAATGTTCCGCGTTTCTGTGTGTTGTAGTCGTTTCTTCCAGAATGAGTTCCAGCAGTGTAAACCATTAAACGGTCTTTTTCCAAGAACTCCTCTGCGATGCTTGTTGCCTGATCAAGCAATCCGCCACCGTTTCCTCGAAGGTCAAGAATAAACTTATTGCACCCTTGGTTTCGAAGTGCGTTTCCTGCAGTAATAAACTCGTTGTAGGTTGTTTTCGCGAATCGGTCAATCTTTATGTAACCTAATCCCTCTTCAACTTTGTAGAACGAAGGAACACTCGGCAGTGGAAGAGACCCCCTTTCCACGTTGAAATTCAAATATTCCTTTTTACGCAGCACGCTAATGTTGACAGTGCTTCCCGCTTCACCTTTTAGCATTTTCATTACGCCGTCGTTGGTGAGAGATTTTCCTGAAATATCTTTTCCATCGACTTGCACAATGCGATCCCCAGATTGGATTCCGGCTCGGAAACTAGGACCAAAAGGAACAACGCGATTCACCATTAACGAATCGCGAAGAATGAGAAATTCTACGCCAACTCCTTCATAAGAACCCGACATTTCTTCTTTTGCTTTGGCGTATTCTTCGGGGTTTAAATAATAACTGTGTGGATCTAAATTTTTAAGAATAGACGCAATGGCGTCATCAATGATTTTCTTTTTATCAACGCTATCAACGTAATTGTCTTCAATGAAATCAATAAGACTAACCAATTTGTTAGGATTGTCTTCCGTACCTGTTTTAATACTGAGCAAGTTCTTATCTGCGAGCAAAGTACCGAGCAGAATTCCGACAATTAAAACCGCAGCATAATACAGGGGCTGTAAAGGTGATTTACCAGATTTTTCGTTTTGTATTTCTTCAGACATGTGTGTGGTTCGAAGTTGAAAAGATAGCGTTATTCTGGTAATTCTCGTTGTACAACTTCAATCCCTGAATTTTTTAAGAAATCGATGGCTGTAGTGTCTTTATAAGCATCAAGGTAAACCATGCGTGTAATTCCAGATTGAAGAATGAGTTTGCAGCAGTCTTTACATGGGCTTAATGTGATGTAAAGCGTTGAGCCGTGTGCATTGTTGGTTGACTTAGCTACTTTGAGAATGGCGTTGGCTTCTGCGTGTAAAACATACCAATGTGTTTCGCCCTCATCGTTTTCGCAGGTGTTCGGAAATCCACTGGGGGTACCGTTGTATCCATCGGAAATAATTACTCCGTTTTTCACAAGAAGCGCACCGACTTGTTTTCGTGTACAATGCGAAAGTTTAGCCCATTCTTTGGCCATGCGCAAATACGCGAGGTCGTACCTCAGTTGCTTTTGTTCTTCAGCTGTGGGCATTGAGAAAGGCTACGAAAGAGAAATTAATATTCGTCTTCGTTGAAGAAGAAATCTTCTTTTGTTGGGTAGTCTGGCCAAATGTCTTCGATACTCTCGAATACTTCTTCCTCGTCTTCTAATTGTTGAAGGTTTTCAACGACTTCCAATGGTGCGCCAGCACGCATTGCGTAATCGATTAATTCTTCTTTTGTTGCAGGCCAAGGTGCGTCTTCGAGATATGAGGCCAATTCTAAAGTCCAGTACATAGTATTAACGCTTAAGGGTTTTTTCCGTTACGCGAATATAACATTTTTGAGCACGTGTGCAAGAAATGATTATTTCGTTAGTTTCGGCATACGTCCTTTCTTATATACATTGCGAACTACAGGCGTTTTCTTACGCAGTTCTTTTTGCTCTTCTTCGCTTAAATGCGTGATGCTCTGACATTCTTCTGAGCAACAATTTTCGTATTTCTCTTTGCATTTATCGCATTGAATGAACAAGATGTGACAGCCTAAGTTCATGCAATTGGTGTGGTGATCGAACGGTTCGCCGCATTGGTGACACGTTGCAATGACTTCATCGGAGATACGCTCGGCAAGTCTTTCATCGAACACGAAATTCACGCCCTTGAACTTGATGTCAAGGTCATTTGCTTTCGCGTCGCGAGCGTATTTAATGATTCCTCCCTCGAGATGATAAACGTTCTCAAAACCTTTGTGCTTCATGTAAGCCGAAGCTTTTTCACAACGAATACCACCGGTGCAATACATGAGCACTTTTTTGTCTTTATCGTTTTGAAGAATATCTTCAACCACTTGTAATTCTTCACGGAAGGTGTCGACGTCTGGACAAATAGCCCCCTCAAAATGCCCCACCTCACTTTCGTAGTGATTGCGCATGTCTACAACTACCGTGTTCGGATCGGAAAGTTGTTGGTTCCACTCTTCGGCAGTCAAATATTTTCCGGTGTTCGATGGGTCGAAATCTGGATCTTCAATACCGTCTGCAACGATTTTATTTCGAAGTTTTACCTTCAAAGCGTAAAACGATTTTCCCTCGTCAACTGCGGTGTTCAAACGAACGCCATTCAGAAAATCAATCGAATAAAGGTCTTTGACAAACCGCTCGAAATTTTCTGTAGGAACAGAGATTTGAGCATTGATACCTTCAGATGCGATATAGGTTCTTCCCAATACGCCTAGTTCACTCCAATTCAGAAACAGATTGTCTCTAAACTCTTGCGGGTTCTCGATTTGATGGTATTTGTAAAATGAAACTGTTGTTCGCGGAGTATTATCGGCGAGCATGCGTTCGCGCAGGATGCGCTTATCTTCTGTGTTGTATAATTTTTTCATCTGAACAAGTATAGATTATTCTAGATGTCGCGAAGTTAAGCGAAGAAGTTAGACTTCGAGATGAGCAATGTCATCTAACTTTTTACGAATGAAATCGATATCCATGGAAGTAACTAAATCCATTCGATACGGTTTAAAATTCGGAATTCCTTTGAAGTAATTCGTGTAGTGTCTTCTCATTTCGAGAATACCTAACTTTTCTCCTTTCCAACGAAGCGAAAATTCGAAATGACTTTTGCATGCAGCAATTCGTTCTTCAATGGTAGGAGGCGGAAGTAATTCTTGCGTTTTGAAGTAGTGTTTGATTTCTCGGAAGATCCACGGATAGCCAATGCTGGCGCGTCCTACCATGATTCCATCTACACCGTATTTGTTTTTATACTCCCACGCTTTTTCAGGAGAGTCTATGTCACCGTTTCCGAAGATTGGAATATGAATGCGCGGGTTTTCTTTCACCTTCGCAATAAGTTCCCAATTGGCTTCGCCCTTATACATTTGAACACGCGTTCTTCCGTGAACGGTTAATGCTTGAATGCCGATGTCTTGCAGGCGTTCAGCAACCTCTTCAATGTTCTTCGAACCCTCGTCCCACCCTAAACGAGTCTTTACTGTAACAGGAAGTTTTGTTGCTTTCACAACAGCTTCGGTCATAGCAACCATTTTCGGAATGTTCTGTAGAATGCCCGCCCCGGCGCCTTTGCAGGTGACTTTGGAAACAGGACAACCGTAATTAATATCTAAAAGATTGGGATTTACCGACTCGATAATCTCGGCACTTTTCACCATGGATTCAATTTCACTACCGAAAATTTGAACACCGATGGGGCGCTCGTATTCGAAGATATCGAGCTTCATTCTGCTCTTTGCAGCATCTCGAATGAGGCCCTCGCTGCTAATGAATTCAGTGTACATAAGGTCTACGCCTTGCTCTTTGCAAACCATGCGGAAAGGCGGATCGCTCACATCTTCCATGGGAGCGAGTAGCAACGGAAATTCAGGAAGTTCAATATCACCAATCTTTACCACGTGCTTGGGTTTAGATGGTCATAATGTCTTTGTCTTTCGCGGCTAAGACTTCATCTACTTTTTTATTGAACTTGTCGGTAAGCTCTTGAACTTTTGATTCACCCGTCTTTGCCTCGTCTTCAGGAAGTCCGTCTTTTTGCGCTTGCTTAATGAAGTCTAACGCTTCCTTGCGAGCCGTGCGAATTCCAACACGTGCATTCTCGCCTTCCGAATGTGCGCGCTTCGATAAATCGCGACGACGCTCCTCGGTAAGCATAGGCACTGCAATCATGATTACATCGCCGTTGTTTTGCGGATTCAAACCCAGGTTTGCTTCCATAATTCCTTTTGCAATAGCGTTCAACATACCTTTTTCCCAAGGCTGAACTGTTAATGTTCTAGCGTCTGGAGTGGTAACGTTTGCAACGTTTTTCAGCGGTGTCATGGTTCCGTAATAGTCAACACGAACACCGTCTAACATGACAGGACTTGCTTTTCCTGCACGTACTTTATTCAATTCGTTTTCTAAGTGAACAATGGATTTGGTCATTGCTTCAGCGGCTTCATCAAGAGCCATTTTAACTTCTTCAGACATCTTATTATTCTGCTTTAAAATTCTACTTTAGTTCCAATGTTTTCGCCAGAAACAAGCTTCAGAAGGTTTCCTTCTTTGTTCATGTCGAAAATGATAATCGGCAATTTGTTTTCGTTGCACAACGTGAACGCCGTCATGTCCATAACGTTCAATCCCTTTTCGTAAACTTCGTTGAAAGTAACGGTGTCATACTTGGTTGCGCTTGGATCTTTCTCTGGATCTGCAGTGTATATACCGTCTACGCGCGTTCCCTTCAACACAACATCTGATTCAATTTCGATGGCACGAAGTGAAGCGGCTGTGTCTGTGGTGAAGAACGGATTGCCTGTTCCCGCACCGAAAATCACAACGCGATTTTTTTCTAAGTGACGAACAGCTCTGCGTTTGATGAACGGCTCACATATTTGTTTCATCTCGATAGCGCTTTGCAAACGGGTTGGAACCCCAGCAGACTCAAGAGCACTTTGCAACGCCATGCTGTTAATCATGGTTGCTAACATACCCATGTAATCGCCTTGTGTGCGCTCCATTCCGCCTTGTTCAGCTTGAACTCCGCGGAAGATGTTTCCACCACCGATAACAATGGCTACTTCAACTCCTTTTTCCCAAACAGCTTTAATTTCTTGCGCGTATTGAACTAAACGCGAATTGTCAATTCCGAACTGTTTGTCGCCCATTAAGGCTTCACCACTTAATTTTAGAAGAATGCGTTGATATTTCATACTGCGCGAAGTTAGTGAATTAGGTCTTTCTAAGCCCTATCTTCGCGAACGATTCTACACGATTTATGGAATACGATTTTAGAAATATTGAAGCAAACTGGCGCAAAAAATGGGCCCAAGACGAGTCTTACAAAGTGACTGAAGACCCGAATAAGAAGAAGTTTTACGTGTTAGACATGTTCCCTTATCCGAGTGGTGCAGGACTGCACGTGGGACATCCACTCGGATACATCGCCTCAGATATTTATGCACGCTACATGCGTCACAAAGGATACAATGTGTTGCATCCGATGGGTTATGATTCGTTCGGGCTTCCGGCTGAGCAATACGCTATTCTAACCGGGCAGCACCCCGCAAAGACGACAGAACAAAACATTGCGCGTTATCGCGAACAGCTTGATAAGATTGGCTTTTCTTACGATTGGAGCAGAGAGGTTCGAACCAGCTCACCAGAATATTACAAGTGGACGCAATGGATTTTCGGGCTGTTGTTCAACGCGTGGTACGATTTAGAAACGAACAAAACTCGTCCGATTTCTGAGTTGATTGCGAAGTTCGAAGAGAACGGTTCATACGGCGTAAATGCGCACATGGACGAAGAGTGGTGGAAGACTTATTTGTTGGAAGCTGATCATATTTTCTCTGCTCATTTCGAAGGTGAATTCACCGACACCGATTGGAAAAGCATGACCGAAGCGCAGAAGGAAGCGCTTCTTATGAATTACCGAATTGCTTATTTGGCCGACTCTGTGGTGAATTGGTGCCCTGCTTTGGGAACCGTTTTGGCCAACGATGAAATTAAAGACGGTGTGAGTGAACGCGGCGGTCATCCTGTTGAGCAAAAGAAAATGCGTCAATGGAGTATGCGTATTTCGGCTTATTCGGAACGATTAATTGCTGACTTAGACACTATTGATTGGCCGGATAACATTAAAGAAATTCAACGCAACTGGATTGGAAAATCTTCCGGAGCACGCGTGCGTTTTCAAGCGGAAAAGGAAGTAACAATTGAAGTCTTCACAACACGTCCGGACACCCTTTACGGCGTTTCGTTTTTGACCTTAGCGCCTGAACACGAAAGTGTTGAAGTTCTAACAAGCGAAGAGCAGCGCAATGCTGTCTTGGAATATGTTGCGAATTCAAAGTTGAAGACAGAACGTGAGCGTATGGCCGAGAAGAAAATCTCGGGCGTATTCACCGGAAGCTATGCGCTACATCCTTTGACTGGCGAGCAGATTCCAATTTGGATTGGCGATTACGTGCTGGCTGGATATGGCACCGGTGCGGTGATGGCTGTTCCAGCGGGAGACCAACGCGACTACGATTTCGCGAAGCATTTCAACCTAGAAATAAAAAATATTTTTGCTGAATCTGATTTATCAGAGAAGGCAGAAACCTCGAAAGACGCGCTTCTTGCGAATTCAGATTTTTTAAATGGAATGAATTACTACGCTGCATTTGATGCGGTGTGTGAGCGTTTGATGGAAATTGGTGCGGGTGAAAAGCGTGTGAACTATCGCTTGCGCGATGCGGTGTTTAGTCGTCAGCGTTATTGGGGAGAGCCGTTTCCGATCTATTACGAAAACGGAATTCCACGCTTGATAAACACCGAAGAACTTCCAACCGAATTACCTGATGTAGACGCTTATCTTCCTACGGAATCAGGCGAACCACCTTTGGCGCGTGCAACGAATTGGGAGCGAAACGGCATGCCCATGGAATGCAACACCATGCCAGGATGGGCAGGATCTTCTTGGTATTTCTTGCGCTACATGGACCCGAACAATCATTCGGTTTTTGCTTCGGAAGAGCGAATTAAATATTGGGGACAAGTAGACTTATACATGGGCGGTGCAGAGCACGCAACGGGTCACTTATTGTATTCTCGTTTTTGGACGAAGGTGTTGTTCGACTTGGGATACATACCGTTCAACGAGCCGTTCAAGAAAATGATTAACCAAGGGATGATCCTTGGACGAAGTAGCTTTGTTTATCGCATTAAAGACAGCAACACTTTCATTTCTTTCGAACGAAGAAAAGAGTTTGAAACACAGCGTTTGTACGCCGACATTTCTTTGGTAGACAACGACAAGTTGAACATTGAAGGCTTCAAGAATTGGCTTCCAGAATACGCAAACGCAGAATTCATGTTGAATGAAAACGGCGAATACACCTGCGGTTGGGAAGTTGAGAAAATGTCAAAGTCGAAGTACAACGTTCAAACTCCGGATGAATTAATAGAGAAGTTCGGAGCAGATACCTTGCGTTGCTACGAAATGTTCTTAGGCCCTGTTGAGCAAAGCAAACCTTGGGACACCAAAGGAATTAACGGCGTGCACAATTTCTTGCGCCGCTTCCACCGGTTGTTCTTGGAGAATGAAACATTCTCTGTTTCGTCTGAAGAAGCCACTGCAGCTGAGATGCGCGTGGTTCACAAGACCATTAAGAAAATTACCGAAGACCTCGAGCGCTTCTCGTGGAATACCGTTGTAAGCGCATTTATGATAGCCACCAACGAATTGACAGATCTGAAGTGCAACAAACGTCAGGCGTTAGAGCCATTGGTTGTTATGCTTTCGCCGTACGCTCCTCACTTGGCGGAAGAGCTTTGGAAGAATTTGGGTCATTCCTCTTCAGTTATGAATGAATCTTGGCCTGTTGCTGAGAGTAAATATTTGGAAGACGATAACTTCGAATATCCGATTTCATTCAATGGAAAAACAAGATTCTTCTTGTCGCTTCCTGTGGGTATGAGCGGCGCAGATGTTGAGGCGCAGGTACTGGCACACGAGAGCACAGCGAAATATTTGGAAGGGAAAACCCCGAAAAAAATCATTGTTGTTCCAAAACGTATTGTGAATGTAGTCATGTAGCACTACCTTTGGTAGTCCCATGATTTCCCGTTCCACCATAGATCGAATTTTCCAAGCCATCATCGTTGAAGATGTCATTGGAGAGTTTGTTCATTTGAAAAAAAGCGGGTCTTCGTATCGCGGTCTTTCTCCGTTTGTGAATGAAAAAACCCCGAGTTTTTTCGTTGTTCCATCAAAAGGGATTTACAAAGATTTCAGTTCTGGGAAAGGTGGAAACGCCATTGACTTTCTCATGCAGCACGAGAAGCTTACCTATCCGGAAGCCTTGCGCTGGTTGGCCAACAGGTACAATATTGAAATTGAAGAAGAGAGTCAGACCGAAGAACAAAAAGCTGAAAAAAGCGAGCGCGAACAACTTTCTGTTGTCACTGAATTCGCGAACAAGTACTTCCAGGATCAGATGTACAATACCGAAATGGGCAGAGCCATTGGCTTGTCTTATTTCGAAGCACGCGGTTTTCGTGAGGACACCCTGAAGAAATTTCAACTCGGATATTGTCCGGACGGATGGGACAAGATGTCGCAAGCAGCGCTGTCTGCAGGGCATTCTTTGACGTATTTGTTGAAGACGGGATTAACCCGTGAGAAGGACGGATCGCCGTATGACTTCTTCCGTGGACGTGTGATGTTCCCGATTCACAATGTGAGTGGAAAGGTGATTGCGTTTGGTGGAAGAACACTGAAAGCAGAGAAGGACATTGCGAAGTATTTCAACAGTCCCGAAAGCGATCTCTATCACAAATCGAACACTCTGTATGGTCTGCACCTCGCGAAGAACGCGATGGTGAAGGAAGACAATTGTTTTTTGGTTGAAGGGTATACCGACGTGATTGCGCTTCACCAAGCAGGCGTTGAGAATGTGGTTGCGAGTAGTGGAACGAGTTTGACGGAAGGACAAATTCGCCTCATTCGTCGATTCACCCAGAACATTACGATTTTATACGACGGAGACAAAGCTGGAATTAAAGCCAGTTTCCGAGGTATTGACATGATATTGAAGGAAGGGTTGAACGTTCGCGTTGCAACATTTCCAGATGGCGATGACCCTGACAGTTATTCTAGAAAGCACAGCAGTGAAGAGATTCAGCTGTATGTGAAGGAAAATGCGAAGGATTTTATTCGATATAAAACCGCATTACTTCTTGAAGAAGTAGGAAATGATCCGATTAAAAAAGCGGGGTTAATTCGTGGAATTGTGGACAGCATTGCACTAATTCCAGATGCAATTAAGCGTTCGGTTTTTGTGCAAGACTGCTCGCAAATCATGGGCATTGGCGAATCTGTTTTGCTTTTAGAGCTGAACAAATCGCTTCAAGAAAATTTAAAGAAAGGCCCGTCAAAACCCGCTTCTACTGAAGAGTCGGGGGCGGTTCATGCACCGGCTGAAGCCCAACCCTCAACGCCGTTTGACGAGACGGTTCCTGTTCCGGACACTCTGAATGCAGATGCTCAAGAACGCGATTTCATGCGCATACTGTTGATGTATGGGGAATTTGAAATGCCAATTGAAATTATTACGGAAGAAGGAAAGCGTGAGGTAATCCATGTTTCGGTAGCCGATTATTTAATTGGAAATTTGGAGCACGATTTTATGACCCTTCAGTCCGAAGTTTATTCGAAGATGTTGAAGGAATATTTAGAGTTGGTTCAAGAGAACACGATGCCAAATCACACGAATTTTATTTCTCACGAGGAAGAACAAGTTCGAAGTGAAGCGGTTAATGTGTTAACACAGAGACATCAAATAAGCGAGAATTGGCAAAAGAAACACGGTATTCTAACCGAGTCGGAAGAGTACATTGTTGGGAAAGCCGCAAAAGACTGCTTGTTTCGCATGAAAATGCGGCACGTGCAAATTGCTGCGAAGGCCATAGAATCTCAATTGGAAGTGGAAACGAATGAAGACGAGGTGATGATTTTGTTGGCGGAAAAGAAACGGTTAGATGACGTGCGCAAGCAGTTGGCAGATAATTTTGGAACGGTAGTTTTATAAACAATTACGATGGAAAAAGCGATGAGGTATCCAATGCCGGGCGAGCGTTGGAAACATTACAAAGGTGGAGTTTACGAGATAGTAACCTTGGCCAATCACAGCGAGTCAAAGGAGCCTTTGGTAATATACAAGTCCATTCCTTTTGGCTCTGTATACGCCCGCCCACTTGCTATGTGGGAAGATGAATGCGAGTTGGGCCGCATCAAATTCAAACGATTTGAATTTTTAGGATAAGTTGAAAAATCATCAAGTTGAAGGCAAGGTTTCCAATTGAAAACCGCTGTATCTTCGACACAAATATTACAGTATGTTTGAACGTAAAGAATTTAAAAAATATGCTACTGGTCACCTCGGTATCAATAGCACAGTGGTGAACGATGTGATCTCTCACATGTATGGTCCAGAGAACATGACAAGAACAGTTATTGAAGAGCGTCACATGCCTTTCCGTGAGGTAGATGTATTCTCACGATTAATGGCTGATAGAATTATTTTCTTGGGAACTGAAATCGATGACTACATCGCGAATATTATTCAAGCGCAGTTGTTGTTTTTGGAAAGCACAGACTCTAAGAAAGACATTCAGATCTACATCAACTCACCAGGAGGAAGTGTATACGCTGGTTTAGGTATTTACGATACCATGCAATACATTAATCCAGACGTAGCAACGATTTGCACCGGTATGGCTGCATCTATGGGAGCCGTTTTGTTGTGCGCTGGCCAAGCGGGAAAACGCACTGGATTGAAGCACTCACGCGTTATGATTCACCAACCTTTAGGTGGTGCACGCGGTCAAGCTTCAGACATTGAAATCACCGCACGTGAGATTCAAAAATTGAAGAAGGAATTGTATGACATCATTGCTACACACAGCGGTAAATCATACGATCAAGTGTGGGCAGATAGCGATCGCGATTATTGGATGATTGCTTCTGAGGCGAAAGAGTATGGAATGATTGACGAAGTATTGGAAAGAAAACCATAAGAATTTCAAACCGAAAGAAAGTAGAGACACGACCTTCGTGTCTCTATTTGTTTATAGACGATGAAGACTTTTTTTGTTGATGTTGTTGTCCCACTAGCACTTCCGCAGGTGCTTACCTACAGGGTTCCTGTGGCCTGGGAAAACTACGTTCAGCAAGGGGTTCGCGTGGTGGTGCCATTGGGAAAATCGAAGCGTTATACCGCAATTGTTTGGCGGGTGCATGAAGAGGTTCCGAAAGATTATGCGGCGAAGTATTTTGAAGAAGTTTTAGACGACGTTCCTGTTGTTTCAGAAACACAAATGAAGTTGTGGGAATGGATTTCGAAATATTATGCCTGCACACTCGGGGAAGTCATGACAGCCGCACTTCCTAGCGGATTGAAATTATCGAGTGAAACGGTTTATACAACCAAAGATTTGGCAGTTGAACTCACACCGAATGAACGTTCGGTTGTGGATGTCATTCTTGAAAAGGATCGTGGAATGGGCGTTATGTCGAAAGACATACAACACGCGCTGCCAAAGGTTTCCATTCATTCCACATTAAAAAACTTATTGAAGAAGAACGCCATTGCGTCGTTCGAAGAGGTCAAAGAGAAGTTCATTCCGAAGCGTGTTTCGTACGTTACCGTGGGTGAAAATGGAAACACCGATGAGCAACTGCAGCAGCACTTCACCGCGTTGGAAAAGCGTAATGCAGACAAGCAAATTCAAGTGTTGATGACTTATTTGCAAATGAGCAAGTGGGACGGAAACACGGGCGAACCGGTGAAGAAAAAGGAGTTGGAGTTGCAATCGAAAACGGATGCTTCTGCCATTTCTGCCTTGGTGAAAAAAGGAATTCTTGCAATAGAAGAACGCTCTGAATTACGCATGATTAGCGGTGATCAAGAGCTTCAGCCTTTACCAGTATTAAGTGACTTGCAGCAAAG
>JACCDJ011334393.1_pt1 | contig 16607 bp, 12 predicted proteins | sample 7444481 | NCBI WGS metagenome assembly JACCDJ01 (sample SAMN15323435, study PRJNA562643) | freshwater metagenome | isolation source: river surface water | place: USA:Blue River Watershed | collected 2017-08-15 | reverse complement strand
TTTGGGGTGGATTTGAGTTTGACATTTCCGCCAAACGATGGAAATTAGCCCCCACATTGGTTTTTACCGAGTGGAGTGGTTTATCTTCTCCCGCCGGAACATTTCGGGCTGGAGTAGCTCAGTTGGTAGAGCAACGGTTTTGTAAACCGTAGGTCGTGGGTTCGAGTCCCGTCTCCAGCTCCATTTCGGTCTGAATCAATGGATCGCCTCGTTTTTTAGTTCAGATCCGGAGAGATACCCAAGCGGCCAAAGGGACCAGACTGTAAATCTGGCGGCGTACGCCTTCGAAGGTTCGAATCCTTCTCTCTCCACCATCCGAAACAAAATCCGAACGATCAGTCTCAGTCCACCAAAGTTGAATGGTTTTTGGGTCTCTAGTTTTTTGGGCGGGAGTAGCTCAGTTGGCTAGAGCATCAGCCTTCCAAGCTGAGGGTCGAGGGTTCGAGCCCCTTCTCCCGCTCCAAAAAAACGAGAACCCTTTGCCAATTCAACAAAAACGTGGGAAGAGCGGCGCTAGTTCCACCAAGAATCGCTGTCTCAGACCCACGTTCAGGGTGCTCCGAATTGCCGGAAAGTCCTGAAAAATCAGTATCTTCTTGGAACGCTCTTGTAGCTCAGAGGTAGAGCACTCCCTTGGTAAGGGAGAGGTCACGGGTTCAAATCCCGTCAAGAGCTCCAGAAATTTTATAACCGGTTGTAGGTGCCGGAACCCCACCTACCCAAACATCGGAGGCCTAGAAGCTGTATGTCGAAAGAGAAATTTGATCGGAGTAAGCCGCACGTCAACATCGGCACCATTGGTCACGTTGACCATGGTAAAACCTCGTTGACCGCTGCCATCACCACCATCCTGGCAAAGTCCGGTTTGGCTCAGGCTCGCGCCTATGACCAGATCGACAATGCTCCGGAAGAAAAAGCCCGCGGCATCACGATCAACACCACGCACGTTGAATATCAAACCGCGAACCGTCACTACGCTCACGTGGACTGCCCAGGCCACGCTGACTACGTGAAGAACATGATCACCGGCGCTGCCCAGATGGACGGCGCGATCTTGGTGGTTTCGGCCGCTGACGGCCCGATGCCCCAGACCCGTGAACACATCCTCCTGGCTCGCCAGGTCGGTGTTCCGGCTGTCGTGGTCTTCATGAACAAGTGCGACATGGTTGACGATGCTGAATTGCTCGACCTCGTCGAAATGGAAGTTCGCGAACTCCTCTCCAGCTACAAGTTCCCCGGCGACAGCATTCCGGTCGTTCGCGGTTCGGCAGTGAAAGCCCTTGAAGGCGATCAAAGCCCGATCGGTGAACCCGCTATCCTGAAGTTGATGGAAGCTTGCGACAGCTACATCCCGCAACCCAAGCGTGAGAAGGACAAGCCCTTCCTCATGCCGGTCGAAGACGTGTTCTCGATCTCGGGTCGTGGCACCGTGGTCACCGGTCGCGTCGAACGTGGCGTGATCAAAGTCGGCGAAGAAATCGAGATCATCGGTCTCCGCCCGACCACCAAGACCACCGTCACCGGCGTTGAAATGTTCCGCAAGCTCCTCGATCAAGGTGAGGCTGGCGACAACATCGGCGCTCTGCTTCGCGGCACCAAGAAAGAAGAAGTGGAACGCGGACAAGTGCTGGCTCACGTGGGCAGCATCACCCCGCACAAGAAGTTCAAGGGCTCGGCCTACATCCTCACCAAAGAGGAAGGCGGCCGCCACACCCCGTTCTTCAAGGGCTACCGCCCTCAGTTCTACTTCCGCACGACCGACGTCACCGGCGTCGTCACCCTCCCGGCTAACGTCGAGATGGTGATGCCTGGCGACAACGTCCAGATTGAAGTCGAATTGATCACCCCGATCGCCATGGAAAAAGAACTGCGCTTCGCTATTCGCGAAGGCGGTCGTACCGTGGGCGCCGGTGTGGTTGCCGAGATCATCGAGTAATCAAAGCCGGATCCGAAAGGATCCTCGCTAGGTTCCGGGGGTCGGGCCGGGAATGGCCGGTCCGACCCTCGTTTGGTTCCTTTTTCCATTCATGCTAAGGAAGTTTTATGCGCGTCATCGTCAGCCTGGACTGCACCGAGTGCAAGCGGAAGAACTACTCGACGACCAAGAACAAGCAGAAGACGACGGACAAGCTGGAGTTCAAGAAATTCTGCCGCGCTTGCCGCAAGCACACTGCGCACCGCGAAGGCAAATAAGTTTCGAAGTCCCACGTAGGCCAGTAGCTCTAACGGTAGAGCGGCGGATTCCAAATCCGTAGGTTGGGGGTTCGAATCCCTCCTGGCCTGCCACTTTTAACCTCGTCATCTCAAGATCGAGTGAACGATATGGAAAACCAGCATCAAAAATGGGTCAACCTCAGCTACCTCGCAGTAGCTGCGTTGCTGGGCTATATTGTGTTCTCCGGATCACAGCAGCTGGTCGCAGTTTACGACTTGGAAGCGCGGGTTCGGCAGATCGACTGGATCATTCGGATTGGTTCGATCCTATCCGGGGGTCTTCTTTTTGCGGTTTTGATTCGCAATGAGAAGGCGAATGAGTTTATGAACGAGGTGGTCCTGGAGCTGCTTCGGGTCACTTGGCCAACTCAGAAGGAAACTTCGCACGCTACGTTCCTCACCATCGTGATGGTGCTCGTAGCCGGGTTGATTCTGGGTTTCCTGGATTATTTCTGGACCAAGCTCATCCAGTGGATCGTTTGACGGAGGGAGAAATGGTGACCGAAAATCGTCCTCAAGACGGAATTACCGGTGCAGCGCCAGAGGCGGCTGCTCAGGCTTGGTACATCGTTCACACCTATTCGGGTTACGAGAACAAGGCGAAGTTGGCTTTAGAAGAACGCATTCGTTCACTGAAGAAGGAACCCTTTTTCGGTGAAGTGATCGTTCCTGAAGAGAACGTGGTGGAGCTGGTCAAGGGCCAGAAAAAGACCACCAAGCGTCGTTTCTTCCCGGGCTACATTCTGGTGAAGATGGTGCTGAACGACGAGACTTGGCACATCGTTAAGAACACCCCGAAAGTCACGGGCTTCGTCGGTGACAAGATTCGTCCGATTCCGGTGCCGGAGTCGGAAGTTCAGAAAATGACCAACCGTATCGCCGAGGGCCAGGTCAAGCCGCGCCCCCGGATCTCGTTTGCGGAAGGCGAAAACGTTCGCGTGGTGGACGGTCCTTTCTCCAACTTCAGTGGTGTAGTTGAGGACGTGAACCCCGATAAGGGCAAGGTGAAGGTGCTTGTGAGCATCTTCGGCCGCTCCACTCCGGTGGAGTTGGACTTCATTCAGGTTGAAAAGATTTAACGGCTCGTGTTAGAGGGGCCCTCTTATGGCAAAGAAGGTAGTTGGTCAGATCAAGCTTCAGATTCCCGGTGGTCAAGCGAACCCCGCTCCCCCCGTGGGTCCGGCGCTCGGTCAACGTGGCGTCAACATCATGGAATTCTGCAAGGCGTATAACGCCAAGACCCAAGACCAGAAGGGGATGATCATTCCGGTCATCATCACGGTCTATTCGGACCGGTCTTTCACCTTCATCACGAAGACCCCGCCGGCTTCGGTCTTGTTGTTCAAAGCAGCGAAGATCGAAAAGGGCAGCGGTACCCCGAATAAAACCAAGGCAGGCAAAGTCACCAAAAAGCAGGTCGAGGAAATCGCCAAGCTGAAGATGCCTGACTTGAATGCCGGCAGCGTGGAAGCTGCGATGCGCACTGTGGCCGGTACGGCCCGTAGCGCAGGCGTTACCGTCGAAGGATAATTTTTAACGCAGTAGAGTGGGAGCTCGCTTCGTGCGAGCGCTTGAACCACGGAGGATCCATGGCAGAAAAGAAGAAGCCGATGGGCAACCACGGCAAGAAATACGCAAACTCGGCAGCCAAAGTGGAAGCCGGAAAACTGTACCCGGTGAAGGATGGTTTCGATCTCCTTCTCGAGGTGGCCTACGCCAAGTTCGACGAGTCCGTCGATGTGGCTTTCAATCTCGGCGTTGACCCGAAGCACTCGGACCAGATGGTTCGCGGCGCTTTGGTGCTTCCGCACGGCATTGGCAAGACCGTCCGCGTTTGCGTGATGGCCAAAGGCGAAAAGGCGAAGGAAGCCGAAGCCGCCGGCGCTGATTTTGTTGGCACCGACGACCTGATCGAGAAGATTCAGGGCGGCTGGTTGGAGTTCGACAAGCTCGTCGCTACCCCGGACATGATGGTTGCCCTGTCGAAAGTGGCAAAGATCCTCGGTCCCCGCGGCTTGATGCCGAACCCGAAGCTCGGCACCGTCACGGTCGACGTGGCCCGCGCTGTGAAAGAACAGAAACTCGGCAAGATCGAATACCGCGTCGAGAAGACCGGCATCGTTCATTGCTTGATTGGCAAGAAGTCGTTCGGAGCCCAGAAACTTCGCGAGAATTTCGCTGTGTTGACTGGCGCTATCCAGAAGGCCAAGCCGCCCACTTCGAAGGGCGTTTACCTGCGGAACGTCACCGTGTCGACCACCATGAGCCCCGGCATCACGCTGGATCCGCTCGATGTGGCTGCCGGCGGCGCAGCCTCGAACACCTGATTCGGAAGTTGAGGACGAAAAATGAATCGCACTGAAAAAGCCTCTTTGGCTCAGACTCTGAAAGAGAAATTCCTCAAGGCCAACGTCGCCATTTTTGCCGACTACAAAGGCCTGACCGCAACCCAAGCCGACGATCTTCGTAAGCTTCTCCGCGGCCAAAACACCGAAGTGAAAGTGTTGAAGAACAATCTGGGGCGTTTGATCGCTCAAGACGGTTCGATGGGCGCAGGCGCTAAGGATGTGATGGACGGTCTCGTCGGTCCTTCTTTGGTCGCGTTCTCCTACGGCGACCCGGCTGCGACCGCAAAGGTCATCGCCAAGTTCGCTAAAGACAACGAAGCTTTGAAGATCAAAGACAGTATTTTGGGTAAGGCCCGCATTGACGCCGCAGGCGTGCAAGAGCTGGCTAACTTGCCTTCGAAAGAAGTCTTGATCGCCAAGATGCTCGGCACGATGAACGCGCCGATCACGAATTTCGTGGGTGTCCTTGCTGCAGTGCCGCGTAGTCTGGTCACGGTTCTGTCTGCAATTGAAAAGAAGAAAGGCGAAGCCCAGGGTTGATGTCCCGGGGATTCGACAGTTTCGTCTGAACTCCAGGATGGAGTTTCAGAAAACAGGTCCTGTGACTCAACCAGAGCAAAGGACCAAAGCCAGTAAGGCGCACAGGGTTAACTGAGGTAAGATATGGCTACCGTTACTAAGGAAGATGTTGTTTCCTTCATCGAAAATATGTCCGTTCTCGAGCTCTCGCAGCTCGTGAAGGACCTCGAAGCTAAATTCGGCGTGTCGGCTGCTGCCCCCGTGGCAGTCGCTGTTGCTGGTGCTGGCGCAGCCGCTCCGGCAGCTGAAGCGAAGACCGAGTTCAACGTGGTTCTTGCCGCTGCAGGCGACAAGAAAATCAACGTGATCAAGGTCGTTCGTGAACTCACCGGCCTCGGCTTGAAAGAAGCCAAGGACCTGGTCGAAGGCGCACCGAAGACCGTGAAAGAAGGCGTTGCTAAGGCTGACGCTGAAGAGATGAAGAAGAAGCTCGAAGCTGAAGGCGCCAAGGTCGAGCTGAAGTAATCTTCAGCTGCCTGGTTTCCTGATCTTTCTGGTTGAGTCCAAGCTGCCCCTGAATCCGCCCCCAAGAAATGGGGGAGTGGGTTTAGGGGCAAGCTCGGGTTCGGCTTGCGTTTTTTTATTTGTGGGCTAAGGTCCGGCTACCTTCCTCCTCCCCGGTACTTAGGTAGGTCCGGTCCACGTCGTTTTCCACCCAGGATCTGTGGTGTGCGCACGCCACACGTCCGAGTTTCTAAGGAGTCAGCATGGCCTCTCTCTTCTCGGAGAACCGCCGAATCAGGAAAGAATTCTCGAAGATCGCGACCCCGGTCGAGATCCCGAACTTGATCGACTTGCAACGCAAGTCGTACGAGAAGTTCCTCCAAGCGGACATTCCTCCGCAGAAGCGTGAGACGATCGGTCTCCAGTCGGTGTTTAAATCGGTATTCCCGATTGAAGACTTCAACAAGACCGCTTCGCTGGAATTCGAGAGCTACACTCTCGAGCGCCCGAAATACGACGTAGGTGAGTGCCGTCAGCGCGGCATGACCTTCGCTGCCCCCTTGAAAATCACCGTGCGCTTGGTGGTTTTCGAAGTCGATGAAGAAGCGGGCACCCGCAACATTCGCGACATCAAAGAACAAGAAGTTTACATGGGCGAAATCCCCCTCATGACCGAGGCGGGTTCGTTCATCATCAATGGCACCGAGCGTGTCATTGTGAGCCAGTTGCACCGCTCGCCGGGCGTGATCTTCGATCACGATCAAGGCAAGAGCCACTCCAGCGGCAAGATCCTCTATTCGGCTCGGATGATCCCGCACCGCGGTTCGTGGCTCGATTTCGAGTTCGACCACAAGGACATCTTGTATGCCCGTATCGACCGCAAGCGGAAGTTGCCTGCGACCATCGTCCTGAAGGCGATGGGCCTGTCGACTCAGGAAATCCTGTCTTACTTCTACCGCACCGAAGTGCTCTCGTTCGACAAGGACGGAAAGTACTACAAGGCAGTCGATCTCGAGCTTCTCTCGGGTCAACGCGCCGACGAAGACATCCTCGATCCGAAGTCGGGCGATGTAATCGTCAAGAAAAACCGCAAATTCACTAAGGCCGTCATCAAGAAGATTCAAGACGCAGGCATCAAGCGTTTTGAAGTCGCTCTTGAGAACGTTCTGGGCCGCGTGGCTGCAGAAGACTTGGTCGACGAGAACACTGGCGAAGTGCTGATCGAGTGCAACCACGAGCTCTCGGAGGCCAAGCTGGAAGAGCTCAAGGGCAAAGGCGTCAAGGCTGTGAAGGTGATCTACACCGACAACCTGACCCACGGTGCATTCGTTCGCGAAACCCTGCAAATCGACAAGGTTTCGAGCCCCGATGAAGCATTGATCGAAATCTACAAGCGCATGCGTCCGGGCGATCCCCCGACCATTGAAGCTTCGAAACAGTTGTTTGAGAACATGTTCTTCAACCCCGACCGCTACGATCTGTCGCGCGTGGGCCGTTTGAAGTTGAACTACAAGTTCCCGAACAACGGTGTTTCGCAAGAGATCACGACTCTGACCAAGGAAGACATCCTGTCGACCTTGTTCTACCTCTGCGAGCTGAACAACGGCCGCGGAACGATCGACGATATCGATCACTTGGGCAACCGCCGTGTTCGTCCGGTGGGTGAATTGATCGAGAACCAATACCGCATCGGCTTGGTTCGTATGGAGCGCGCCATTAAAGAGCGCATGAGCATTCAAGAAATTGAGACGCTCATGCCGCACGACTTGATCAACCAGAAGCCGGTTTCGGCTGTGGTGAAAGAGTTCTTCGGTTCGAGCTAGCTCTCGCAGTTCATGGACCAGACCAACCCGTTGTCGGAAGTCACGCACAAGCGTCGTCTTTCGGCACTTGGACCTGGCGGTCTGACCCGCGAGCGCGCAGGCTTCGAAGTCCGCGACGTTCACAACACCCACTACGGCCGGATCTGCCCGATTGAGACCCCTGAAGGTCCGAACATCGGTTTGATCGCGAGCTTGTCCACTTACGCTCGCGTGAACGAGTTCGGCTTCATCGAGACGCCGTATCGCATCATCGGCGAGCGCAAAGTGACGGACGAAATCCGTTTCTTCACCGCGACCGAAGAAGAGAACAAGATCATTGCTCAGGTTTCGCCGGAAGCTTTGCGTACCGGTAAACTCGGAGCGGATCACGTCTCGGCTCGTCGTAAAGGTGAATTCGCACTCGTGAATCCGGACGACGTCGAAATGATGGACGTTTCGCCGAACCAGCTGGTTTCGATCGCTGCTTCGTTGATTCCGTTCCTCGAGCACGACGATGCTAACCGCGCCCTCATGGGTTCGAACATGCAACGTCAGGCTGTGCCGCTCATTCGTACCTCGGCGCCGCTGGTCGGCACCGGTATCGAACGCGTCGTTGCTCGCGACTCCGGTCAGGTCATCCTGGCCCGTCACGACGGCGAAGTGATCATGGTCGACGGTTCGAAGATCGTCGTTCGTCGCTCGGGTCGCAATGACTCGGTCGGTTCGGATGTCGATATTTACAACCTCACGAAGTATCAGCGCTCCAACCAGGGCACCTGCGTGAACCAACGTCCGGTCGTGAAGGCTGGCGATAAGGTCAAGGCAGGCGACGTGCTCGGTGACGGTCCTTCGACCGACGCTGGCGAGTTGGCCTTGGGTCAGAACGTGCTCATCGCGTTCATGCCCTGGAACGGCTACAACTTCGAAGACTCGATCCTCATCTCCGAGCGCATCATCAAGGACGACACTTTCACCTCGATCCACATCGAGGAGTTCGAGTGTGTGGCCCGCGATACCAAGCTCGGCAAAGAAGAGATCACCCGCGACATCCCGAACGTCGGCGAAGAGGCCCTGAAGGACCTCGACCAGAGCGGTATCATCCGCATTGGCGCCGAAGTGAAGCCGGGCGATATCTTGGTCGGTAAAGTGACTCCGAAAGGCGAAACTCAGCTTTCGCCGGAAGAGAAACTGCTCCGCGCCATCTTCGGCGAAAAAGCCGGCGATGTCCGCGACTCCTCGCTGCGCGTGCCCTCGGGCGTGCAAGGCGTCATCATCAACGCTCAGGTCTTCGCTCGCGAAGGCACCGAGCCCGATGAGCGCACCAAGCAGATCTTGGAAGAGCAGATCGCCACGATCCGTCGCGACGAGAAGATTGAAGTCGACGCCATCCGGTTGTCGGCATTCAATAAGATCGCCAAGACCCTCGATGGTGCACTGACCACCGGCAAGCTCCTTTCGGAAGACGGCTCGGAAGAGCTGCTCAAGAAAGGTCAGAAGCTGGAGCGCGCAGTCCTCGAAGTCATCCCGTTCGATCTGTTGGCCTTCATTCCGGTGAAGGAAGACCTCGAGCAGGAAGTCACCCAGGTGATGAAGACTGCCAAAGAGAAAATCGAAGCCGTGCGCTTTGTCTTCAAAGAGAAGACCGAGAAGCTGAAAAAAGGCGACGAACTTCCTCCAGGCGTCATCAAGATGGTCAAGGTCCAGGTCGCGATCAAGCGCAAGCTTCAGGTCGGCGACAAGATGGCAGGCCGCCACGGCAACAAAGGTGTGGTTTCGCGGATCGTTCCGATCGAAGACATGCCTTTCATGGCCAACGGCAAGCCGGTCGACATGGTGCTCAACCCGCTCGGCGTTCCGTCGCGGATGAACATCGGTCAGCTGCTGGAAGTGACCTTGGGTTGGGCAGCTCGCGGCATTGGTGAAAAGATCACCGACGCCCTCGAGCAGTTCAAGCCGGAGAACCTCCGCAAGGTCCTGAAGGCCACTTACTCGACTCCTGAAGTCGATAAGTACGTCGATCAGGCCAGCGAGGCCGAGCTGAAGAAGATGGCATCGCATCTGCGCAACGGCGTGCACTTCGCCACTCCGGTCTTCGATGGGGCTTCTGAAGCCGACATCGAAAAGGCCTTGGGTGTGGCCGAATTGCCGGCACGTGGCCAGACCACGTTGTACGACGGCGTCACCGGCGAACCCTTCGCCGAGGATGTCACGGTTGGCGTGATGTACATGCTGAAGCTTCACCACTTGGTAGAAGAGAAGATCCACGCTCGTTCGATCGGCCCGTACTCGCTCGTCACTCAGCAGCCGCTGGGCGGCAAGGCGCAGTTCGGTGGTCAACGCCTCGGGGAGATGGAAGTCTGGGCATTGGAAGCTTACGGCGCTGCCTACGCGCTGCAGGAATTCCTCACCGTGAAGTCGGACGACGTCACGGGCCGGAACCGGATCTACGAAGCGATCGTCAAGGGCGAACAGTTGCTGGAGCCGGGCTTGCCCGAATCCTTCAACGTCTTGGTCAAAGAACTCCAAAGCTTGGCGTTGAACGTCGAGCTGATCGAGGACGATGGCAAAGGCGCAGAAGGCCTGACCGGACTGAACTGATCTCCACTCTCGACCCATTTTTTGCCCCCGGGAGGGCTAAACATGAAAGACCTGCTGAACTTTTTCGATAAGCCGAAAGATCCCTTAAGCTTCACCGGAATCCGGATTTCTCTGGCGTCGCCTGAGAAAATCCGCGAGTGGTCCTTTGGTGAAGTGAAGAAGCCAGAAACCATCAACTACCGGACTTTTAAGCCGGAGCGCGATGGCCTGTTCTGCGCCAAAATCTTCGGTCCCGTGAAGGACTACGAATGTAACTGCGGCAAGTACAAGCGCATGAAGCACCGTGGGGTGGTTTGCGAAAAGTGCGGCGTCGAAGTCATCCAGTCGAAAGTGCGCCGGGAACGCCTCGGTCACATCGAATTGGCGACTCCGGTGGCTCACATCTGGTTCTTGCGCTCGCTTCCTTCGCGGATCGGCGCAGTTCTCGACATCAGCTTGAAGGATCTTGAGAAGGTCCTTTACTGCGAAGCCTACATGCTCACCGACGTGGGCAACACCGGCCTCGAAGAAAACACCGTTCTGAGCGAAGAGAAGTACTCGCAGCTCATCAAAGACGGCATGACCTTCTCGGCATCCATGGGTGGCGAGTCCATCCGTGACTCGCTGAAGCGCGTCGACGTGGAAATGCTCTCCCGCCAACTGCGTCGGGAAATGCGTCAAACCACTTCGGAAGCTCAGCGCACCAAGATCTCCAAGCGCTTGAAAGTGGTCGAGGCCCTCAAAGTCTCGAACATGAACCGCCCCGAGTGGATGATGCTGGAAGTGATTCCGGTCATTCCGCCAGAACTTCGTCCGCTCGTTCCCCTCGATGGTGGCCGTTTCGCGACTTCGGATCTGAACGATCTGTATCGCCGGGTCATCAACCGGAACAACCGTTTGAAGCGCCTGATGGAACTGAACGCTCCGGAAATCATTATCCGGAACGAAAAGCGCATGCTGCAAGAGTCGGTCGACGCATTGTTCGACAACGGCCGCCGCGGCAAGACCTTCACCGGCCCGAACAAGCGTCCGCTGCGTTCGTTGTCCGACATGCTGAAGGGTAAGCAAGGTCGCTTCCGTCAGAACTTGCTCGGTAAGCGCGTGGACTACTCGGGCCGTTCGGTCATCGTGGTCGGTCCCGAGCTCAAGCTGCATCAGTGCGGTTTGCCGAAAGTGATGGCGCTGGAACTGTTCAAGCCCTTCATCTTCAACAAGCTGTCCGAGTACGGCTACGTCACCACCATGAAGTCCGCCAAGAAAATGGTGGAACGTCAGCGCCAAGAAGTCTGGGACATCTTGGAAGAAGTGGTTAAGGAACACCCGGTTCTCTTGAACCGCGCTCCGACCCTTCACCGTTTGGGCATCCAAGCGTTTGAACCGGTGTTGATCGAAGGCAAAGCCATTCAGCTTCACCCGCTCGTTTGCGCGGCTTTCAACGCCGACTTCGACGGTGACCAAATGGCCGTGCACGTTCCGCTCTCGATCGAAGCTCAGATCGAAGCTCGCGTGTTGATGATGTCGACGAACAACATCCTCTCGCCTGCCAACGGCAAGCCGATCATTGTTCCGTCGCAAGACATCGTTCTGGGTCTGTACTACATGACCCGCGAACGTCCGTTTGCACGCGGCGAAGGCAAAGTGTTCAGTAACCCGAACGAAGTCCAGATGGCTTACGACGCGGGTGTGGTCACTCTTCAAGCCAAGATCAAGTGCCGGATTCAGGGCAAGATCTACGACACCACCGTCGGCCGGGCTCTCCTGTCCGAAGTGGTGCCGACCGACATCGGCTTTGCAACCTACAACAAGGTGTTGGGCAAGAAGGACTTGGCCGAGCTGATCGACACTTGTTACCGCCTGACCGGCAACAAAAAGACGGTCATCCTGGCTGACCAGCTGATGGCAACTGGCTTCAAGCAAGCCATGCGCGCCGGTATCTCGATCTCCGTCAAAGACATGATCATGCCTGTCGAGAAGAAAGAGCTCCTCGATAAGGCCTATGCTCAGGTCCACGAGATCGATAACCAGTACTCCGAAGGTTTGATCACCGACGGCGAACGCTACAACAAGGTCATCGACATCTGGGCACAGACGTCGGAACAGATCGCCAGCGCCATGATGAAGCGCTTGTCGGTTCAGACCTTCAAGGCACCGGCTCACTACAAGGGCCCGAACAAAGACGCCGAACTCACTGGCCCGTCCTTCAACTCCATCTTCATGATGGCCGAGTCGGGCGCCCGGGGTTCGAACGCTCAGATCCGTCAGTTGGCCGGTATGCGGGGCTTGATGGCTAAGCCGTCCGGCGAGATCATCGAGACGCCGATTGTGGCGAACTTCCGCGAAGGTCTCTCGGTTCTTCAGTACTTCGTGTCGACCCACGGCGCTCGTAAGGGCTTGGCCGACACCGCACTGAAAACCGCTAACTCCGGTTACCTGACCCGTCGTTTGGTCGACGTTTCGCAAGACGTGATCGTGACCGAGCCTGACTGCGGCACCTTGGATGGTCTGACCATTCAGGCCCTGGTCGAAGGCGGCGAAGTGATCGAGAAAATGGGCGATCGCATCTTGGGCCGCGTGGCTCTGGAAGAAGTGATCGATCCGGTCTCGAACGAAGTGGTGGTGAAAGCCGGCGAAGAGATCGGCGAAGACTTGGTCAAGCGGGTTGAAGAATCCGGTATCGACCGCGTCCGCATCCGCTCCGTGCTGACTTGCCAAGCGAAGAAGGGCATTTGCGGCCTGTGCTACGGCCGTGACCTGTCCCGCGGTCGCATGGTGAACATCGGTGAGGCCGTCGGCGTGATCGCCGCTCAGTCCATCGGTGAACCGGGCACCCAGCTGACGATGCGTACCTTCCACATCGGTGGTGCGGCTTCGCGACGTGCAGAACAATCCAGCCTCGAGGTGAAAACCAAGGGTACGGTGAAGTTCTTGAACTTGGTCACTGTGAAGAACAAGGAAGGCCACCTGACGGTCATGAGCCGGAACGGTGAAATCGCCATCCTCGACCAGAACAACCGCGAGCGCGAAAAGTACTCGATGGTCTACGGCGCCAAAGTCCTCGTGAAGGACGGCGACTCCGTGGAAAAAGGCAAACTGGTTGCCGAGTGGGATCCTTACTCGACTCCGATCATCACCGAGGCCGAAGGCCGCGTGATGTTCGAAGACATCGAAGAAGGCGTCACGATGCAAGAGCAGTTCGACCCGGTGACCGGCCTTTCTACGAAGGTCATCACCGAGACGAAGGCTTCGGACAAGCGTCCGAAAATCATCATCGTCGACGAGCGCGGCATGCCGAAGAAGATCGAGGGCACCAACCGCGTTGCGCGGTACATGCTCCCGGTCGGCGCCAACCTGGTGGTCACCAACGAGCAGGAAGTCAAAGGCGGCGATTCGCTGGCTAAGATTCTGCGCGAAACCACCAAGACCAAGGACATCACCGGCGGTCTTCCGCGGGTTGCCGAGCTGTTCGAAGCTCGTAAGCCCAAGGACTCCGCAGTGGTTACCGAGATCGACGGCCACGTTTCGTTCGGTAAGGACACCAAAGGTAAGCGCAAGCTGATCGTGACTCCGGAAGAAGGCAGTCGCGATGCGGGCGAGCCGAAGGAATACCTCATCGGCAAAGGCCGCCACTTGGCAGTCAACGAAGGCGACTACGTGAAGGCCGGCGAGCCTCTCATGGACGGTCCGGTCAATCCTCACGACATCTTGCGTGTCTTGGGCGACAAGGCCCTGGCCAAGTACATGGTGGACGAAGTCCAAGAGGTGTACCGGTTGCAAGGCGTGAAGATCAACGACAAGCACGTCGAGGTCATCGTTCGCCAGATGCTGCGTAAGGTGAAGGTCAAGGAAGTGGGCGACAGCACCTTCCTGGCAGGTGAACAAGTCGAGCGCGCTGCATTCGACGCTGAGAACCAGCGTGTTCTGCAGACGGGCGGCGTCCCGGCTACGGCCGAGCCGTTGCTCCTCGGGATCACCCGTGCGGCACTCACCACCGAGAGCTTCATCTCGGCAGCGTCCTTCCAAGAGACCACCAAAGTGCTCACCGAAGCCTCCATCGCCGGTCGTGTGGATTACCTCCGCGGCCTGAAGGAGAACGTGATCATGGGTCGTCTGGTTCCGGCAGGAACGGGCTTGGTGAAGTACAAGCACCTCCAGTCGCGCATCAGCGAAGCTGGCGCGGAAGAAGCAGCAGCTCCGATGGAAGCGGCTGCCACTCCGATGGCTCGCTGATCCGGGTTACCGGACTCGGTGAAAAGAAAATCGAAGTGGGGTCGGTAGCGTGATTCGCTGCCGGCCCCCTTCAACAAAGTCCAAAAGTGCAGTCAGAGAAGTTGTCAGTGCGGGATTAGCTCAGCGGTAGAGCAAGGTCTTTACACGGCCAAGGTCGGGGGTTCGATCCCCTCATCCCGCACCATCTTCAGTCTCACTCTGTCAGAGCGTTGAAACTCGGGCCTGTTGCCTTACGGTGGGCATGAGGCGATCGAATGTCCTGCGAGTCTCGCTCCAGGTCGCCCCTGCCGTGGCCGGCAGGCACTCCTCTGTCGCGTCGCTCTCGGACACGCGCCGCGATCACAACGTGCCTGTGTGGCACGTTCTGCCGCGTTAGCGTCCCTCATCCCGCACCATCTTTCGTTCAGTCTCTGTCAGAGCGCCCGGGCCGGGCGTTCCGGAGGCGGTTGGCCTAGCGGTTGGCCTCAGTGAGCAGTGAGCCCTTTACTTAGCAACGCCGCCTTCGGCTGGCGCCAGGTTGCGCCTGGGGCGCTCCTGTGTCCCTTCGCTCTTGGATACGCGCCTCGACCTAATTCGCCCTCCGCGAATAGCTGCGGACGCCGACGGACCACATCTTTTCAACGTAAAACCAGCTCGCAGCGGCTGCAGCTGCTGCACCGAAGATCCAAGTGAGTCCGAACTTTCCGGCCAAAATTTGCGCAGGAACCCCGGTCAGAAACAGTGCGGGGAATGCCGTTAAAAGAACGAGGCGAATGGCCCCTGAAAACGAGTCGTAGGGGCGAACCATGATCTTGAAGCTCGGGTTGGCGTTTCTGACTTGGATGATCGAGCGGGTCCAAAACGACGTGAGTCGAAACAAGAAGGAAATCGAGTTCAGGATGAAAACCCCGATGAGAGACGCAAGAAACGAGACCCCCTGCACGTCCCAGGGAACATGCGCGGTGATGCCGTAGACGATGAAGATCACCCAGCTCAAAATCGCTATGGGCAGAAAATTGAAGTTAGGGCTCAGAAAAGCCAGCATTCTGAGAGCGTGTCTGGGCTGAAGTAAAACGGAGTCGAGCTCTAAACGCATGATCTTGTCAGCTGCGCGCAGGCTGCCCGGGCCCAGAAACAACAGATCAGTGTTATCGACGAGCGACAGCGTCACTAAAAAAGAGATCATCTGCTCGTCAGTGGCTAAAGCTTGTCCAGCAGGTTGGCTCCGAATCCCCAGCCAGAAAGCAAACTGCGCCACGTAGTAAAACCCCTGCATGGCAGAAGAGAACCAAACTGCGCGTGGGTTCTTCATGTAGACCAGCAGCGAAGCTCGGTAGTGCGCGCGCGTGAGGTCCCATAAGTCTTGAAGTTCGGCCCACGACTTAGCCCCCATAAGCTTGATACCTCCGTACCCCGAAGAACCAGCTCCACTGCGCGATGGCCCCCAATACGCCCAGGTAAAGAAGTTGGCCCGTCACTAAGGAACTGAAAGAGGCTTGGCCCAGGGCCACTTTGACGGGAAGAAATCCTAGATAAGCACTGGGCAGGATCGATAGGACTGCTGCAACGGGTGAGGGAAAGAGGTCCAGGGGGATCAATGCACCACTTGCGATCCAAAAGAGGGTCTCTTTAAAAACCACTAACGAGTAGCTGTCCCGAAAATAGAAAGTTCCCGTCGCAAGGATCTGATTGATCAAAAAATTGATCCCTGCGCCCAGAGGAAGCGTGACCAGCATCGAGAGGAGCCCCGGTACTCGGATTTGGCCTAAGCAAAATGCTTCGACTGCGGCCACTAAGGGCACTAGCCAGAGCAGGCGGGCCAGGCTGATTCCGACTTGGTGCCAGAACATCTGCGGCAAATAGCCGTAGGGGCGGATCAGGAGGGAATCGAGCTGGCCTGATTCAATTTTCTGCGAAGTCCCATCGGGCTCGCCCGTGCAGGCAACGACTTGCGACACGACGAGCGAGATAAAAGCGTAAGCTAAGATCTCAGAAGAAGAATAGTTTCCAACGGTGCCTAGGCCCGAGAGCTGACTCCAAAAAGAGCCTTCGACTGTAAACATGATGGCGAGAAAGACGCTGGGCCCAAGAACCCCGCCTCGCACGCGAAACCAGCATCGAAAGGAGTACTCCGCGACTTTTAGCCCGGTCATTGGAGGAGCCTTTCTTCCAGGCTTTGCAGGAAGTGCGCTGACTCGGTCCGGTGGGCTTGAAGGCGTCCATTCTCAAGGAAGTACACTTGATCGGCCAGTTCTGTGACGTCGCTCAGATTGTGAGACGTCAGAAGAACGTGGCAACCGGTGTCGGCCACATAATCGCGAATGGCTTTTCTCATGGCGAGCTGCGACTGCAGGTCGAGCCCGATCGTCGGCTCATCAAGGAAAACCAATTTGGGTGAGCAGATCAGGACATTCACCAGCTCTGCTTTCATGGCTTG
>JACCDJ011135749.1_pt1 | contig 16616 bp, 16 predicted proteins | sample 7444481 | NCBI WGS metagenome assembly JACCDJ01 (sample SAMN15323435, study PRJNA562643) | freshwater metagenome | isolation source: river surface water | place: USA:Blue River Watershed | collected 2017-08-15 | reverse complement strand
GATCTTATTATTGTTGCAAACTCAGGATCTTCAACTGATGTAGGTAATTTATTTAATAGTAATTCATTTAGTGAAATTACAAACTATTTAAATGAAGAAGTTGCTATGAAATTAAAATCAGGTAATTATTTCATTAAACTAAATCATGAAGATAATAATACCGTTAATTTCATTTGTGGAACAAGTAAAGATTTGAATTTTGATAATTTTGAATTTGCCATTGAATTCAATAAATAAATTACAATAGGGGGCATTGAACTGCCCCCTTTATTTTATTGTTATGAGATATATACTGATATTTTTGATGTTATGTTCATGTACGATGCAGCATGAGGAAAAGGGTGCTAAGGTAAAGCGTGTAGATTCTTTTTATCTATGTGGCATTTATGATTTTAGCGATGTGATGAATTTAGATTATGTAAATGATTCCACTTTTTATTCGTTTAATTTTAATGCAAATACTTTAGAAAAGTTCTCAAAAAGAGATGATCATAATTATAAATTTATTTATGAAAAACAAATACAAATTGAGGATGTTTTGCAGACCTTTTGTGTTTTAAATTCTAATCTTTTTTTGTTAGTTGATTTTGAGAATAGGCATTATGTATTTGATACCTCAATGCGCATTCAAAAATTATATATACAAGATATCAAAGAACATTTAGGTAAAAATTATATCAACGCTAGTTTAAAATATCATCCTATAAGTTTTAAAAACAATAAATTTTGGTCTATCTATTATTTTATGCATCTTGATAGTTATACTCAATATTTTCAAGAGCCTTCTTTGTGTGAATATGAAATAAAACAGGATAGCATATTTAAAGTAAATAGTTTTATTGACAAACCTAAAGATTTAATCAATTATGAATCCCCTTATCCTATTTTTTGTGATAATGGAGATAGCATTGTTTTGGTTTATCCTTGCTTTGATAGTTTATATATAGTAAATAAAACCACTAAATACCTTAGTAAAATGAAAATAGGTAATTTATCCTATAAATTGCCAGCGCGATGGGATTACCATCAACTATTTGCAGATACCTTTAATGCATATAAATCAAGATACGAATTACAGAATTTCAAATATCAAGCAATAGTATATAACCCAATTACCCATCACTACTTATTATTTTATACGGAGCCTTCAAAAGATGCGTTTACGCAACCATTAAAGTTGTTAGTTTTAGATAGTAAATTTAAAACTATTGATTATTATAAATTCGATGAACATTTTTTCAATGTTACTAATTTAGTTGTTATACCAAATAAAGGAATTGCGTTACCCTTATACCCTAAAGATCCAGAACATGAAAAAAATATTTTATATTATATCTATAATTTTTAGCCTCAGTTCATGTTCTACTCATGATACTTTATATGATGATTTGCAATATTATCTGAATAATAATTTCAAATATACTATCGGAGATGAAAAAACCTATTTCTTTTTATTTCCTAGTAATCAATGTGCAAATTGTATACAATTAAAAGATCTAAAATTAACTGATTCACTAAATCGACATATATTCATTGTAACCGGATTAAGAAAGTCCTTGTTTTCTCCATTTAAGAATGTTCTTTATGATCAATCTAATGAAATGTTTTTGATTGATACCCTGAAGTATTCTAATACACTTATTATAACTCAAAATCAAAAAGTAATTTATGTCAAAAACCATCTTGAGTTAAACTCTGATTTATTTAATCTCAAATAATGAATAAGATTTTTATTTTACTATTTTTCTTTTTAAGTAGTTGTGTTTTGTTGAAGCATAAAAACAATAGAAAGTATATACACTTTGTAAAAACAGATTATAATATAGATCAATCGTTTGATTCATCAAAATTTGTACTCAAAAATTTTGATAAGAGTATGATCAAAGAAAATAGTTTTTTAGAAAATGGGAAACATGTTTTTGCAACAATATGTACTGAAGATTTGATTCATTTTAATGACAATAAGGATACTGTTTTTTTTTATTTTTGGTATCAGTTTTGTCCGAGTATGAAAATGAAAGTTCGAATATTAGATTCTTTAGTGCGGACTGGAAGCAAAATTATACTCTTGTCTTCTGAAACTAATTTTGCTCGAATAGATGCTATGCTAAAACATACAAATTTCTATAATAAGCCTTATTTGGTATTGTTTTCTGATCGATATGGACGCTATATTGACCTTAAGGAAATTAATTTTTTGAAAGAATTGTTGCCACAACATTATCAAATATATAAGGATGATATTTGGAATTTAAAATATATTTATTTGTATAGAGCTAAATTTGGTTTGAAATTCTATCGAAAAGAATGGGATCTTTAAGGTTGATTCTAGTTTTTCGTTTTATATAAATAATATTAGGGATTGCAATTCAAATAGTTTGATTGTAAATGTAATTGATTCAAATAAGTTTACGCTAATTGTTTTTTGGAAGAACTATAATTGGAAAGGTTTTCAAAAAATTGGGTTTGATACTGTGTTATCTAATTTTAAAAGACTTAATAATTTTAATTTATTTTTTGTAAATGCTGATATAGCTCCCTATTGGAACGCAGATACATTATTGTTGAGAAAACAAATTGAAGCAATTCAATCTAAACTCTGGAATTAAATAAAAATCTATAGCTATGAATATTAAAATATTAATAATTTGCTTTACCATATTATTTATTATGGCAAAATGCAATTCAAACCACAATAAAAATAGTGTATATACTTTAATTGAATTTAGACCTAGGTTTAATGATTCAAACAATTTAATGTTACCATTAATTAATATGGTTGGAGGTGAATTACATGATTATACAGCCCAGATTAATTCAACTCAATTAATGGTTTCATATAAAGATTCAATAATGTATAAAGCGGAATTACAGGAAAAAGATAATAAACTCAAGACATCTGATAATACATATGAAGTATTAAAAGATCCTAATAGGCTTATCTTAATAAATCTTAATAATGATTCTATAATATTTCAACACAATTAATTTAATTGTTAGCGTCTTTTGTATTCATTGAATTTTAAAGATAATACTAAATTTATTTTAGCACTATTACTTTTATTAAATTGATTTTAAAAATTTTTATTGTAAGCCTTTTTTGGTATTACTCCTCTTTGTTCTAATATTCTCATTTTAAATTTTACGAACATTTTTAAATTAGGATTGATATTATAATTGTATTTTGAATTACACGGACTGGTTATTTATTAAATTTGTATTCTTTTTGCTCAGTGTATAGAAAAAAAGGACATTGAAGTAATATGCTCTTTCACTAAAACAAAAAAGCAACTCCTAAGAGTTGCTTTTTTTTGTTTGCTTGTTGTACTAATTTATTTTACTTCTTCAAATTCAGCATCAGCTACATTATCATCTTGTTTTTCATTTGCTGCTTCTTCGGTAGCTACTCTCTATTGTGGGTTGCCAGCATACATATGTTCGCTTGCCGCAGACCATGCTGTATTTAAGGTTTCCATAGCTGCGTCTATACCTGCTAAATCTTCTGCTTTGTGTGCGTCTTTCAATGCTTGTAGTGCTTTTTCAATAGCTTCTTTTTTATCTGCAGGTATTTTATCTGCATTATCTTTCAATTGTTTTTCTGAATTGAAGATTAAGCCATCAGCCATATTTAATTTTTCTACTCGCTCACGAACTGCTTTGTCGGCCTCTTCGTTTGCTTTAGCTTCGTTTTTCATTTTTTCAATTTCCTCTTTGCTCAAACCAGAACCCGCTTCGATACGGATATTTTGTTGTTTGCCAGTGCCTTTGTCTTTAGCCGTTACATGCAAAATACCATTCGCATCAATATCAAAGATGACTTCAATTTGAGGTACGCCTCTTTGTGATGGTGGAATACCATCTAAGATGAAACGACCTAATGATTTATTGTCCTTAGCCATTGGGCGCTCACCTTGCAATACATTGATTTCTACACTTGGTTGATTATCTGCAGCTGTAGAGAAGGTTTCGCTTTTCTTAGTTGGAATAGTTGTATTTGATTCAATTAAGCGTGTCATTACACCGCCCATGGTTTCAATACCTAAGCTTAATGGAGTAACGTCAAGTAATAAAACGTCTTTAACATCACCACTTAATACACCACCTTGAATAGCGGCACCAATTGCTACCACTTCATCAGGATTCACCCCTTCGTTTGGTTTTTTACCAAAGAATTTCTCTACTACTTCTTGTATTTTAGGAATACGTGTAGATCCACCGACTAAGATAACTTCATCGATATCACTTGTATTCAAACCAGCATCTTTTAATGCTTTACGGCAAGGCTCTAATGTACGCTCTACTAAGCTATCGGCTAATTGCTCAAATTTTGCACGAGACAATTTGCGTACTAAGTGCTTAGGTACTCCGTCTACTGCAGCGATATAAGGTAAATTGATTTCTGTTTCTTGAGAAGAAGACAATTCAATTTTTGCTTTTTCAGCCGCTTCTTTCAAACGTTGCCAAGACATAGGGTCTTTACGAAGATCAATAGCTTCATCATTTTTAAATTCAGCAGCTAACCAATCCATGATCACTTTATCAAAATCATCACCACCTAAGTGCGTATCACCGTTAGTTGATTTTACTTCAAATACACCATCGCCTAATTCTAAGATCGATACATCGAAAGTACCACCACCTAAGTCGAACACTACAATTTTGCTATCAGTATGTTGTTTGTCCATACCATAAGCCAATGCAGCTGCTGTAGGCTCATTAATAATACGACGCACATTCAATCCTGCAATTTCACCAGCTTCTTTAGTTGCTTGGCGTTGTGCATCGTTAAAGTATGCCGGTACGGTAATAACCGCTTCGCTAACTTCTTGACCAAGAAATTCTTCAGCTGTTTTCTTCATTTTTTGAAGAATCATAGCAGAAATTTCTTGCGGTGTATACATGCGATCCTCAATTTGTACGCGTGGAGTATTATTGTCTCCTTTTTGTACTTGATAAGAAGAATCGGCAATATCAGTGCCTACTTCATCAAATCTACGTCCCATAAAACGTTTGATAGACATAATGGTGTTCGTAGGGTTGGTAATCGCTTGACGTTTTGCAGGATCACCTACTTTACGCTCGCCATTTTTAAGAAAAGCAACAACGGATGGGGTCGTACGACGACCTTCGTCATTTGCAATTACAACTGCTTCATTGCCTTCCATTACAGATACGCAAGAGTTGGTGGTTCCTAAGTCAATACCAATAATTTTTCCCATAAAATATAAATTGTTTGTTTGTTTACAATGTTTGCTCTATCTATTTCAAAAAATGTGCCAAAATGGATATTGTGCAAATATGTCAGCAATTCTGACAAAGCATAACAAAAATGCCTCAACTAGAAGCAGTTAAGGCATTTTTAGGATATAAATTTATGCAAAGATGTCAACGGTCAGATAGTCCTTTGATATTCAAATTAATAGTTTCTGGATGTGTTTTTAGCGATTCGAAGCTGAAGGCATCCATGCCAATATTGAATTTTCTTTTTACTGCCCTGCTGGTAAATATGCCGATTACATCGCTAGCAGTGCCGCTCGATTGTAAATTAGACCAGGTTGGTTTGATTTGGTCGGCCGTTAGGCCCCCGGTATTATTATTAATGAGGTTGTAGGTATACAAATCATTGCTTCCCGCCCAAATGAAAATATCGCTACTGTCGATATAGCGCTCAATATTTGCTGGTGCAGGGCCTATAGCATTTCTTATAGCCGTATAAAAAGAGGTTTTATAAGTGCCCATGACGATATTCTCTCTGGTATTAATGGAAGAAATTACACAGTTGTCATTGAAAACCCAATCTCGGAAATGTTCTGTAGTGGTGCCATTGGTAATATTTTTATCTATCCAATGAAAACGAATAATGCCATTATAGAATTTTGCAAAATTAGGAGAACCAATACCTAATTCGTAACGAGCAAATTGATTGACATCTCTGAAGCGAATTAAATAACTAGGGTCAAAATCAATTTCATTAACAGTAAATTTTGTGCTGTCTTTAGCAATGATTGGCGTTACGCCGGTAATGATTTTGCCGTTAGAATTAATGCGTAACATATAGTCAAATCCATCGCTAAGTGCAGTTTTAAATTTGTATGCGATATTCGGTAATTGACTAAATGTACCAGGTTCTTTAGGATAGCCCTCTAGGCTCAAATCTACACGTTGTAGTACAAAGGTTTTATTGATAGAATCTACTGGACGGATGCCTGTATTCGGATTCGGTTTTTTTAATTCATATACCGTTACCGACATGTTTTTGTAATAAATAGAATCGGTTTGCGTAGCCATTACTAAGGCACTTTTAGTTTCATCTAAAAAAGCTTTGTGTATTCTAACATAATGGGCAGTATCGCTAATATTGAGTAAACCATATACAATGGTGATGTCTTTGTAGGGAGCATCAATTTTAAAATCCTTTGAACAAGAACTTACTAATTGCATAACGCAGAGGAGAACAAATAAACGACTTAAAGTAAAACGCATGATAATAAATTTTCGCTTCAAAGATAGGTAATTATGTAGCTTCTCCTTCAAATTTATACAGGTATTTATCTGATTTAAAGGGCTACTGAGATAATACATTTATTAATTGTATTTTTGCATAAATTCATTGCCATGAGCCAATTGGTTGTTACATTAAAAAAGTGTGTATTAGAAGTATTGACAGCGTCTTATCCTGAGCATTCCTTTTCGCTTGATCAAATTACGGTTAACGAAACTAAAGCGGAGTTTGAAGGTGAATATACCGTAGTATTATTCCCATTCGTAAAATTGTTGAAATGTAAACCAGACGAAATAGGCACCCAATTAGGATCAACATTACTAGCTCAATTTCCTGATTTTATTGCACGCTACCAACTTGTTAGCGGTTTCTTAAATATGAGTATTCAAGATCGCTATCTTATTCACTATTTACAAAGTAGTTTTTTACAAGCGCCTACTGCGGTAACTAGTAATAAGCGCGTAATGATAGAGTACTCTTCTCCTAATACCAATAAGCCGCTTCATTTTGGCCACTTAAGAAATAATTTTTTAGGAGCTGCTATGGCTTCTATTCTTAAAACGCAAGGGCATGAAGTGGTAAAAGCTAATTTAATTAATGATCGCGGTATTCATATTTGTAAATCTATGATTGCTTGGATGCGTTATGCCAATCAAGCTACGCCAGCCAGTACAGGTATTAAAGGAGATCACTTAGTGGGCGATTATTATGTGAAGTTTAATGATATATATAAAGAAGAAGTAGCGCAATTGAAGGCTTCGGGAATGGAAGAAGCCCTAGCAGAAAAGCAAGCACCCATTTTATTAGAAGCTCAAGCATTACTTTTGAAATGGGAACAGGACGATGCAGATACTCGTGCTTTGTGGAAACAAATGAACGATTGGGTTTACGAAGGATTTAAAGCTACTTATGAACGCTTAGGTATTAGTTTCGATCAATATTATTATGAAAGCAATACCTATTTGTTAGGTAAGGCCATCATAGAAGAGGGTTTGAAAAAAGGAGTATTATTCAAAAAAGAAGATAACTCGGTTTGGATAGATTTGAGTAATGATGGTCTTGATCAAAAATTGTTATTAAGAGGAGATGGTACTGCTGTGTATATTACACAAGATATTGGTACGGCTAAGTTAAAATACGATGAACATCAGTTAAATCAATCTATTTATGTCATTGCAGATGAGCAAAACTATCATATGCAAGTGCTTAAATTAATTTTATCTAAATTGGGAGAACCTTGTGCAGATGGTATTTTCCATCTATCCTATGGTATGGTTGAATTGCCAAGTGGCAGAATGAAAAGTAGAGAGGGAACGGTAGTTGATGCAGATGATATGATTGATGAAATGATTGCGCTAGCACAAAAGCAAACTGAGGAAGCTGGTAAGACAAGTGGATTTACAGAAGATGAATTGGCTACGTTATACAAACAAATTGGTTTAGGTGCATTGAAATTTTATTTGTTGCGCGTAGATCCTAAAAAGAAAATGATTTTCGACCCTAAAGAGTCAATTGATTTACATGGCTATACGGCTACTTTTATTCAATATGCACATGCACGTATTTGCTCTATCCTTCGTAAAGAGGGTGTTGCATATGATGCACCTCAACTCAATAAAGAAGCTGTATTATCATTAACTACATTAGCTAAAGCAGAAAAACAAGTAGTGTTATTATTAGAGCAATATGATGGACTTCTAGCTGCAGCTGCAAATGAATATAATCCATCTTTGGTAGCTAATTATTGTTTCCAATTGGCGCAAGCATTTAATACTTTTTACGATGCGCATAGCATTGCACATGCCGATACAGAAGCGCAAAAACAATTTAGATTATACCTCATTATACAAACTGCGCATACGCTCAAAAGAGGCATGTCCTTATTAGGCATTGAAGTGCCGTCGAGAATGTAATTATGATTTTAATTGGTTAGGCGCTGTCTGTTTGCTGCTTTTAATAGCAGGTATCAATGAAGCGATGGCGCCTACGGACAATACGGTAACGAAGATGAGTGCTACATCGCTCATTACAAATTGTACTGGATAAGATTGGATAATGAAAGAGCCTTCCAATTTCACCCAACCAAATTGTTGTTGTCCCCAAGCTATTAGTCCGCCTAATAATAAACCCAAACTACAACCTACAAAAGACCAGAGTAGTCCTTCAAGCAAAATAATAGTTTGAATTTCTATGCCCTTAAGTCCCATGCTGCGAAGCATGGATAAGTCTTTTTGTTTTTCTAAAACCAACATAGAAAGGGCGCCGGTAAGATTGAAAGAAGCGATGACTAAGATTAGTGTAAGTAATGCAAAAACAATCCATTTCTCACTTTGCATAATGCCGTACAGCGTTTTATTTTGCTCGTATCGAGTGGCAATGGTATAGGTATTGCCTAATTGTTGCTGTAATGTTTTTTTAATAGCAGCAGCGTCTACATCGTTACTAATTTTGATTTCTAAACTACTGATTTGTTCCTCTTGGTTCATTAGGGTTTGTGCAGTAGTAAGAGGAACTAATACATAGGCATTATCAAATTCGTCTTGTATGCTAAATGCCCCATCGGGTTTTACATATTGTCGCTGAAAGGCATTAGCATCTTGCACTTGAAGCAAGTCGTTTTTTGCATTAGGATAAATCAATTCTAAGCTTGAAAAATTATTGAGTACATCTATACCTAATTTATTGGCAATGCCATTGCCAATTATAGCGGATGGATAGAGTGCATTATTGGAATTTGAATTCAATTGATTATTACCCGCTATGATATACTCTTTATTAAAATTATTGACCTTAAAAAATTGCGTATCAATTCCTTTTACGCTTGCAATAATTTGTGTTTCACCATTGCTCACTAAAGCATTGTCTTCTATGCAGGTACTGATGAATTGAATGCCTTTTGTTTGTTGAATTTGCTGAAGCAGTTGAGGCGAATAGGAAAAGAATTTACCTTGTGCAGCAGTAATCTTAATATCGGGATAGAAGGTAGCGTAAAGGTTTTTTACAAGGGATTCAAAACCGTTAAAAACAGAAAAGAGCAGAATCATAGCAGCAGTACTCACTACCAGTGCTCCCATGCTTATCTTGGATAAAATACTAACAGCTGTTTGCTTTCGCAAACTAAATAGATAACGTTTTGCTATTAGTCCGTATAAGCTCCATTTGCTCATTTAGCCTTCCTTTTTTTTAGCTGCTTCGCGTGCTATTTTTTCTTCTTCAATTTGTTTAAATATAGCTTCCATTTTGAAAACATAATCTAGAGTATCATCTAGGAAAAATTGAAGATCAGGTACTCTTCGTAATTGATTTTTAACTTTAATGCCAAGGGCGTGACGAAGAACGCTTTTTTGTTCTTTAATGACTTGTAAAAATTTAGCAGTATCGGGTACTTGAAATAAGCTCAAATAAAAGCGCGCTTCTAGCAAATCTGGGGTAACGATAACTTTGGCAATAGAGACCATGCCTCCTTCAAACATGGTAAGGCCTTCTTTTTGAAATATTTCATTCATCTCATCATGCACTAATCGTGCAACCTGCTTCTGGCGTTTACTTTCTTCCATGCTAATTTTAGGTATTTAAAGCGTAAAGTTAACCCTTTTTCAATTTACAGACTGCATTCCTTGCTTTTTGAGTATAAATTGTTTTAAAGCTATTAGAATTTATTAACTTCGTATAAATGTTTACGTCAATGAAATTCGCTTTTTTTATTCCTTTAAGTGTTATTGTTTTATTTAGTGCATGTACCAAAGAAATTGGTCCGGCTATTGATTTTAGTAAAGTGCAAGCAAAGGATACGTTTTATATGGCACCAGTGGAGAATGCCCAATTAAAGAATGTATTGATAGAAGAATTCACAGGCGTTAAGTGCCCTAATTGTCCAGATGGTCATAATATTGTAGCTACTATTCAAAATGCTAATCCTTCAAGAGTAATTGCAATAGGCTATTATCCTTTTGGTCAAGCTCAGACAGAGCCATTAAAAGACTTAACTAAGGCAGATTTTAGAATAGCAGATGCTACAGAGTTGTCAACTTTGTTGGGCGGCATTCAGTTTTTACCAATTGCTGCAGTAGATAGAAAAATGTTTGGTGGTGCAATTTTAACTGCTCGTACCCTATGGTCGAGTAATGTACAAGCGAGATTAGCGGTAGCTACTCCAATTAATATGCAATTATCTGTAAGCTATGACGATGCTTCCCGTGAAGCTATTATTAAAACGACCTTAAAGTATACAAGTGCACTTTCAACAAAACATAATATAAGCTTGGCTATTTATGAAAATAATTTAGTAGATGCACAAGAGTATCCTACTTACATAGATTCTTCCTACACGTTTAAGCATGTATTAAGAGATGTGATTACACCCGTTGGAGGGGCTTCTGTTTTAGATTCTTTAACGACTAAAGCGGCTGGTTTAGTTTTTGAAAAAACTATTTTATATACTTTGCCAGCAAAATGGAATCCATCTAATTGTAAGATTGTTGCCTTTGTTCATGATGCAGCTGCAACAAAAGAAGTTTATCAAGTTATTGAAAAGAGTGTTAAATAAAAAGTTATGAATAGGCATATCAACAAGTTGTTCTCCATTATTATTAGCTCCATTCTTATTTCTTGTAATTCAGATGTTGCTGAAAAGCAGACGGATGCTATGCCAACTAATACACCTGTTGCTACAGCACCCCCTTTCGATGAGCAGTTAGCTTACTCATTTATAGAACAACAAGTGTTGATTGGTCCGCGCTATCCAGGAAGTGAAGGGCAAAAAAAATGCGCAGACTATCTCCAAAAAACATTAGGTTCTTTTGTAGATACGATATATATGCAGTCGGTTAGTGTAAAAGCTGGAGATGGATCGTCTTTACCCTGTATCAATATCATTGGTGCTATTCGCCCTAAAGCCAGTAAGCGTATATTGTTGTTAGCGCATTGGGACTCTAGGAAATGGTCAGATGAAGATCCTGTAAATCAAGAAACACCCATATTAGCTGCAGATGATGGAGCCAGTGGAGTTGGTGTATTATTAGCCTTAGCAAAAGCGTTGAAAGAGCATCCATTGCCAAGTGACTATGGAGTAGATATCTTGTTAGTTGATGCAGAAGACTATGGGAAAACAGAGTGGGGTGAGGATTCTTACGGATTAGGCACTCAGTATTGGGCAAAACATCCGCATGTGGAGCATTACAAAGCGGAAGCAGGAATTTTATTAGATATGGTTGGCGCTAGCAATGCGCGATTCCCACAAGAAGCTTATTCTATGCAGTATGCTTCAAGTATAGTAACAAAGGTGTGGCAAGCGGCAGCAGATGCAGGCTACAGTTCTTATTTTGTATATGAAGATGCAGGGAATATAACCGATGATCATTTCTTTGTAAATACACTTGCCGGTATTCCTACGATTGATATTATTCATTTACAAAAGACCGGATTTGCTTCGCATTGGCATACCCAACAAGATAATTTAAACCGTATTAGTAAAAGTACCCTTAAAGCAGTTGGACAAACGCTTTTACAATACCTTCATCAATTACCAAAATCATAATACTTGTGAAATATAGTAAGCTCCTTATTTTAATCATTTTTATTTTATTAGTAGATCAGTGTTTGAAGATTTATATCAAAACACATTTCTATTACGGACAAGAAGTAGCGCTATTGGGCTCTTGGTTTAGGTTACATTTCATAGAAAATGAAGGCATGGCTTTTGGTATGAAATTTGGTGATGCCTCTATTGCAAAATTAGTCCTAACACTTTTTAGATTAGTAGCTGTTGGTTTGGGGTTTTATTATTTAAACGTAATGATCAAAAAAGGATTTAAAAATGCTACATTGATTTGTGCCGCTTTAATTTTGGCCGGAGCATTTGGTAATTTAATCGATTCTATATTTTATGGTAAGTTGTTTTCAGAGAGTAGTTTTTGTTTAGCACAATGGGTGCCTTGGGGAAAGGGTTATGCTAATTTATTTTATGGTAGAGTAGTAGACATGCTTTATTTTCCTCTGATAGAATGGACTTTACCATCGTCAACTCCTTTTATTGGCGCCTACACTATTCGTTTTTTTGAACCGGTATTTAATATTGCAGATGCATCGATATCTATTGGCGTTTTAACTTTATTATTTTTTCAAAAGCGTTTACTCACACTTCCTAAAGAAGTAAAAACAGATTAATTATGGAAGAAATGATTACCATTAATGTATGGATATCAGGTAGAAGTTACCGTATTAAAATTAACCCAAACGAGGAAGAGCTTGTTCGTAAAGCAGTAAAGGTTGCTGATGAAAAAGTGATGGAAATGCGTAATGCATACGCTGGTAAAGACGATCAAGACTTTATAGCCATGGTATTATTGATGTATGCTGCAGATACGGCTATAGAGCCTAATCACAATCCAATAGCGTTGAATCAAATAGTAGAAATCAGCAATAAAATTGATTCGGCATTAGCATCAGGAGATAGCCTCGAATAATAATTCCATTTTACTAGCTCTGGATCCTTTAATTAGGATTGTCTTATTTTCTATTACTTGCTTTTTTATGTAATCTTCAGCCATTGCAGTATTTTCAAACCATAAATACGGATGTGTGGTTGTTTCAAATTCTTTTCCAACTAAAATTACTTGTTCCCATGGATGTGCGTTTAATAACGCAATGAGTTGTTGATGTTCTTTATGTGCATCTTTACCCATTTCTTTCATTGCACCAAGCCAAACTATTTTATGTTCGTAGGGCATAGATGCGAAGTTCTCTAAGGCTACTTTCATACTACTAGGATTGGCATTGTAGGCATCTAGTATGATCGTATTCGTTCCTTTCTTTGTTAATTGAGACCTGCTATTATCGGGTTGATAATTTTCTATAGCTTCTTTTATAGTGTCTATTTTAATTCCAAAATGCATGCCGATGCATACGGCAGCAAGGATATTTGGAAAATTGTAAGCGCCTACTAAATTAGAATTAATAATGGTTTCCGCATCTTTATTCAATATTGCAGCGCCAATAAACGTATTCGTCATGATGGGTTTTGCTATGTAATTGGCGTTTTGAGAACCGTAAGTGATTTTGTGTTTTGAAGCCGCACTCATATCTACCAGGTAGTCAAGATCGCTATTTAAAAAGATAGTGCCTTCATGTGCTATTAAAAAATCGTACAATTCTCCTTTACCTTTACGAACACCTTCTTCGCCACCAAATCCTTCAATATGTGCTTTCCCACAATTATTGATTAATCCATAATTAGGTAGTGCAATATCGCAGTAAGAAGCAATTTCTCTTTGGTGGTTAGCACCCATTTCTATGATGGCCATTTCAGTATCTAAGGGTATGCTTAGAATGGTAAGGGGTACGCCAATATGATTATTTAAATTTCCAACTGTAGCAACCGTTTTAAAGCTTGTTTTAAGTACGGATGTAATGAGTTCTTTGGTCGTTGTTTTGCCATTAGATCCTGTTATAGCAATGAAGGGGATATTTAATTGTTTTCGATGGTAAGTAGCTAATTGTTGTAAGCAGCTTAATACATCATCTACTAATATACATTGTTCGCTTATTTTATAGGCTTCCTCATCTATAATTACCCATTGTGCTCCTTTTTCTAATGCTTCTTTGGCAAATGCATTGCCATTAAAATTAGGTCCTTTCAACGCAAAAAAAAGACAGCCTGGAGTAATTTTTCTGGTGTCTATACATATCATTGGATATTTCAAATAGACTTGATATAAGGAATGCAATTGCATAGTATTAGTTTTATGTAAAAATAAAAAAACCTCTTCAACGAAGAGGTTTTTTTTAGTTAAGCTATTAAAGTTTATTTATTTTTTTTACCAAAGTAGTTGCCTCTTGAAGCGTTAGCTACTGGAGGACCTAATTTGTCTTGAACGCAACGGAAACCAATTTTAGAACTTGCATGATTTGCTTGTGCATAACGACGTGTGCCAGGCGATAACCAATAAGCTCTATCTGCCCATGATGCACCTTTGTAAACTCTTGCATCGTCATTAACTAAAGTTGTTTTACCATAATCATACGTGTATTGAGAAATAGTATCACCATCTTTAAAGTTGCGTAAATCAGTATTTCTGTAAGAATTTCTTTCAGCAATACTTAATTCGTTGATATCTAAAGGACGTGTAGATAAATGACCTAAGCTATCTTTATCTTCTAAGCTGTTATCTTCAGCTATTCGCTTATACGTATCATAGGTATTACCACGGAATGGTCTAAAATCATTTACATCTTGAGGAGATGTTGGACGATATGTATCTAAAACCCACTCAGAAACGTTACCAGCCATATTGTATAGGCCATAAGCGTTTGGTTTGTATGAATAGATATCAGCAGGAATATCAGCATTGTCGTTTAAGCCACCAGCAACACCCATTTGGTCGCCTTTTCCACGTTTGAAGTTGCCTAAAAATTGACCTTGATATTGGTTTCTGAAACCAGAACGAGTAGTGTAAGCATCGCCCCAAGGGAATACTTTACGATTGGTAATAACCTCTTCACCACGACGACGTTTTGTTCGTGGTTCAGGATTATTTTCAATTAATCCTAAAGCTGCATATTCCCACTCTGCTTCTGTAGGCAATCTGTATTCAGGAACGAATACGCCATCAGACATATTATACGTTCTTGTACCTGCACCACTTGGATTTAAATCTTTTCTTGGGTTTTTACCAACGGTACCTTGATATTGACCGTTGATGTATGTGTCAGTAGTGAATACGTCTTCGTTAGTTTGATTAGGATTTTTTCTTAATGCACCTAATTCAATTAATATTTTTTCATTTACACGGTCTGTTCTCCATTTGCAATACTCTCTTGCTTGATTCCAATTTACGCCAACAACCGGATAGTAGCTGTAAGAGTTGTGACGGAAATAATAATTAACTAATGGTTCATTGTAAGACATCGCTTCTCTCCAAGATGCAGTATCAGGTAATGCTTGAGCTACTAATAAAGGATAGTCGTTGACATATGCACGCGTCATCCAATGTATGTACTCACGATAGTGAACGTTAGCAACCTCAGTTTGGTCCATATAAAATGATGAAACAGAAACAGTTCTAGCAATATTGTTTCTGTCCATAGTTAAATCTTCCTCTGTTTGACCCATTGTAAAACGGCCGCCTTCAATGAATACAGTACCAGGACCATTAGGAACGTAGTTTGTTGGATTTTCAAATCCACCAAGTTTAGAGTCTCCATATGACCAGCCTGTTTTTGAAGATCCGCCACCTGCTTTTCTATTTGAAGAGCAAGAGCTTAATAACGTTGCAGCTCCTAACACGAGCATGCTCATTCCAAAAAGTGTTTTTTTCATAATAAAAATTATTGCTACGAATTGGGTATAAACCTAAAAACTACTACAATGATAAAGCATTCTTGTTAAAATGTCAAGAATTATCTAAAATTGTTTGCTAAATTTATTTAAAGCTATAGAAAAATACTAATTTTCAAGCCCATTCGTTAAAAGATTTTAGAAGTTTATGGATTAAAAAATCGAGTGTTTTAATACTATTTGTAACTTTACTTAATTATGAAACATCTATTGCTTGGAATAGTGGCCTTTTTTGGTGCTTTAACGCTCACAAATGCTCAAGGAATTGAGCAAAAGACTATTGTTATAGATGCCCATCAGATTAACCAAGGTTATTATACCTTAAGGTTGCCCCTTAAGCAATATGCTATTCCATCTATCCAATTTGATAAAGCAGCTTACATTAAACTTACTGACAAAATAGCAGATTCGCTTTTTCACACTTTAAGTGACTACAAAGTCATTTTAGGTATGGAACGAAAACAGGCATTTGCCTTTGTTCAAATTCCTGTATATCAATCGGTTAATGGTGATAAACAACAACTAGTTCGGGTTACTCTTGCTATTCAGGAGTCAATTGCTGCTGCGCCAGCTAGAAAACTTTTAAAAACTACAGCTGCTCATTCTGTTCTAAGTCAAGGTGATTTTTATAAAATAAGTATATCAAAACGAGGTGTTTATAAAGTAGATTATGCCTTTTTAAAAAATACTCTTGGTGCAATAAATGGAGCATGTGCTAGTAATACTATTCATTTATTTGGTAATGGGGGCACCATGTTGTCGGAGGATAATAGTGTCTCT
>JACCDJ010760982.1_pt1 | contig 16624 bp, 17 predicted proteins | sample 7444481 | NCBI WGS metagenome assembly JACCDJ01 (sample SAMN15323435, study PRJNA562643) | freshwater metagenome | isolation source: river surface water | place: USA:Blue River Watershed | collected 2017-08-15 | reverse complement strand
GTGCATCGTATTCCAATGCTTTTTGTTCATGTGAAATCCAGGAAAAACAGCATCTGGGAATTCCTCTCTTTGGGCAATAATATCCTCCGGAACGGCCTTGTAATTAATTGTCGTCGGCGAAGAAACTAAGTCTAAAAGCAAAAACATTTTTCCTTTCGTCTTAAATACCAGGTGATTAGGCCCAAAAGGCTGGCATTCTTCCGTATCCGGAAGCCTCAAGGCAAAATCGCGGAGATCTAAAATGTCCATTTTACTCAACAGTGACGGACTTACATTGATAGGGGGTATTACTTTTTTACCTTCCTAATTTGTTGATTATCAATTGATTTTCTTCCAACTTTTGTTTTCTCAACTTCCTTCTCAATGTAATTAGTCCCATTTAAAACCTGATATTTCCGTTGTTTTGAATTCGATTTCTTAACAACATATTTATCATGTACAATTGGTAATTTTAATTGAATCTTCAATTTATGTTGATTCAATTTGGAATCGAAATTTACATCTATTTTTTCGATATAGGTTTGAACTATTTCTATTTTCTCTTTTATTGAGTATTTCTTTTTAATATCGTTCAACCATCCGGTATGTTTTTCTAACCAACTAATCCATTGGTTAGTATTCTCAACAGAGGTAATTTTAATATTCAAACTCTCTAAATCTTTGAATACTTTATCCTTTGATACTTTTATTACCTTTTTGTTGTCTTGAAAACTGTCGTTATCAATTTCTCCACTTAAATACCATTCTCTATTATCCTTTTCTCTTTCTTCAAATCCACTTATCTTTTTAAGGAGAATCTTTTTCTCTTTCTTTAATTCTAACAATTCCTCATCCTTTTCAATATTATCTTCGAGTTTCAGTTCCAACATTTCTTTCTTGAAACTTTCTTTTATTATGTGAGAATTAGTTAGGATATCAATCAAAGTATTCCACACTAAATCATCAGTATTTTTAATGTTTATTGATTTTTTAACTTTACAAGGGTGTTTTTTAGATGGATTCACTTTTCTCCATTTGTTCTCTTTACTTCGACAATAATAGTAGAACTCATTTTTCTCATCCTTAATCCTACAACCATAGATTTCTCCACATGAACCACAATATAATAAACCTCGTAATAGAATGTTATGATGTTTAACTTTGGTTAATTGGTTCCGTTTTTTAAGTGTATCCTCAATTTTCAATTGAACCGTGTTAAATAGTTCATCATCAATTATTCTTAAATTTTCATTTCTTGAATTTAAAATAACTGGATTTAATGGGGAAGTGATGTTATCTGTCATCTCATCAGTCCCTAGATATAAATCATTCTTTAACATTACCAATATTGTACCTGTATTCCAGAATTGTCCCCTTCTAGGTTTGATTCCACTTTTATCTAATCTTTTCCTTATTTCATTTATTGTTACCCCATTGTTGTACCAATCGAATATTTTTCTAATCAATTCACTCTCTTTGGGTTCTATTACCAATCTTTTGATTCCATCTATTTTACTACCATAATAACCAAAAGGATATGTTCCCCCTCTCCAACCTCCTTTTTGAAAGTGAGAAACCTTACCAATCATACTTTTCTTTCTCTGAACTCTTACAAAAAATTGATTTATTGATGAAAAGAAGTCGTACATCAAAACTTGTTCATCACTATTAAAGTCAACATTACTATCGTTGGTGTATAAAAGGACTTGATTCTTTTCAAGTTCCTTTCTTAACATAGATGAGACTATTGGGTTTCTTGATAACCTAGATAAATCAAAAACATATAGATGTTTAATGTTCCCAAGTTGTAGTTGGGAGTATAATTCAGTTAGTACTTCTCTGTCTTCTATATTCTCACTACTTCCACTGGTACCTTCTTCGTTCCAATCCTTATAATCCATCCCAAGTTCTTTCGATTTTGAAATCCCAAAATCTAATTGGTTTTGTAACGAATACTTCGTTGATTGTTCGGTTGTGGAAACCCTCCTATAAATGTGTAATACTTCTTTTTCCATAAATACCCCCTATCGTGATAGTTTGTATAAATGTAATAGATTTTATAATATCTGTTACAATAATCTATAATATTTTGGATTAAGATTACCCTATCAACCCGTATAGGTGGAAAAAATGACCTCGACAATAAAATGGGTTCGATTAGGTTTTGAGGAGAAAGAAACTTGTCAGTTACAAGAAACTCCATCTGGTGGTCAGGTAGAACACGGACTTCCAGTATAACTAATCTAGGAAAAATTCATGATTTATCCAAATGTCACAACCATTTGATGTGTTTCAAATATTCAATGTTTTTGATTAATTTGAATAGTTAAAAACATCTTATTTTATGAGTATTCTATTAAATAGTGGAATTCGTAATGAATTGTATTTTCAAACCCAGGTTACCCTCCATCAGTTTATTTCAATTGGAGAAAAGATAAGAAGAGGAGATGTTGTCAATGAAATTTTGAACAATAATTTCTTTAAGAGTAAAATTCAACTTCACCATAACCCTGATTTGAAGATAGTTGGACAATATTTAAAAAACTCATGGAATACGGAGAATGTTTTAAATCTAAATAAACTGATTTTAGAAAATACAAACAACTCATTTATAGTACAATGGGGTATACCTCAAACCTACTATTCAATATTCACCTCTCTTTTATCTTTCTACAAATCAATGGGATATCCACAAGAGTCTCATACAAGTGTATTAAGGAGATATGGAGACCTTGTCCAAGAAGGTAAATTCCCTGAATCCATGAGTATGTATCTTACTGGTACCAAAAAGGATAAAACATTCGTGAATATTGAAAAACCGAAAGGTTTGAGAACCTTGGAGTTTAATATCAGAAATGAGGAATCTATTGATAATAAGATTTGTCAATTACTAAACTCAACAAGAGAGTTTAAATTAAGTGAATCTGGGAAAGATTATAAGAGAAATTCAAAGAAAAAGGTTAAAAAACTAAATGAAACCCAATTAAGGGAGGTTTCAAAGAATGTAGGGAATACCACGATACTAGATTTTCTATATAGAAAAAGGATAAAATCAAACTATCAAGATACCGATACTTTTACCTCTGAATTATTGGATGGTAAAACCATTATTGATGAACTATGTCATATGGTCTACAATTATAACCTAGTAACTGAATCTTACATTTATAAAAGAATTGGAAAGAAAGGATTTCAAGGAATAATTGATAGTCAGTTAAAACTGAATGGAGAACAGGTATTTTCAAATAGAATTGAAATCATTAAATCCTTGAATAGTTAAAATCGATTTCCTTTAATTCAAAGAATACATTACTACATCAAATGTTTGAATTTGTTTGGTAATATCAGTAAATTGTTGTATATTTAAATTGAAAGTTAAAGGAAAACATTTCAATATGAAAATTAAATACAACAGAACTTCGACAATCAATCAGGATGGGGAAAGATTCAAACTTGATAAGGATGTTTATGATTTAACTCTTTTTGATAAGGGGGTGAGTGGTAAAGTACCTTTTAAGGAGAGAGAGAATGGTAAGGTATTGGTTGGATTAGTATCAGAAGGGAAGGTTTCTGAATTAGTAGTAGAGGAACTATCCCGTTTGGGAAGAAATACTGTGGATACTCTTACTACCCTTAAATGGTTAGAAGATAACGGAGTAAATGTGGTTGTTAAAGGAATGGGGAATCTACAATCCCAAGTAAATGGTAAAAAGAATCCCATATGGAATCTGATTACTTCTGTAATGAGTTCCCTTTATGAATTAGAGAGAGAGAACATCATGGAGAGAACAGAAATGGGTAGGAAGATGTTCGTTATCAATGGAGGTAAACTAGGTAGGAAGGTTGGTACGGTTGAGAATCGTCAAGAATTTCTTCAAAAGGAAACTAACCAGAAGATTATATCCCTATTGGATAAAGGTAAATCTGTAAGGGATATTTCTGGTAGGTTAGGGGTTTCTACAAAGACCATTGTTAAAGTTAGAAAGTATCACTTTAATTAAATTTTAATGTAAGATTTAATTCAGTGTTTTTTTCAACTTCTGAAAGTATATTATCGATTTCTGATTCAGAAAGTTTATCATAAAATCCATTTTCATAATCATCAAGTATATAAAAATCGAATACTTCATTTGTTGAGATACTTTGAATCATCGATTCTATCTCATTTTTTAATCCTGATTTTACTGATTGTTTCAGATATTCAATTTGTTCTAATTTGTTCATTTTTATTTATTTTAAATGTTTGATAAAAAAAGTATTAAGAGGAAAAAGAAGAAACTAAAAGAGGTTTATTTAGAATCAGAAATGAAAAGGATTCTGACCGAGGTTGATAAACAACCTTCTGTTTCATTAGTTGAATTCGTCGATTATATTCAAAAATTCAAAAAGTACTAACCCATATTTTGAATTATAAATTTCTTATTCAAATTCAATTCTAATTTTCTAATTCTCATTTCCAATTCATTTATTTTAGATTCATATTTCTCTAACATTGAATGTTTGAAAGTTTCCTTGGGAACATTCAGATAGGATTTCTCCCAGTTATCTTTTAAATCAGGAACTAGACATCCATACTTTTCATACATGTCATTCCAATAGTCCAATAATTCAAAATCGGACAAACTACTATCTAATTTGGTGTCAATTCCTTTGTTCATCTTTTCTTCGGTAGACCAGGGTAGTGAATTACTTATACTACACAAATAATTCTCTGATTTTAGTAAAAAGTAATTTCTGTTTTTCCTTGATAATTTACCATTACATTGAAGATAGAAATTGAAACCTAGGAACTTCCTTTTAGAGGGAGTTCCATCGTTTCTTACATATTTAGAGGAACCTTTCATGTTCTTAATTTTGATAGTTTACAGGAAACATCCTAAATCCACTTTTATTTTTAGGTTCAAGATATCCCATTTTAACAATACCAATATCTACTCTTAATAAATCTTGTGTTTCAACTGTATAATCATCAAAAACATTTATAAGATATTCTCCCATTTGTTCTGATAAATTATCAATCCATTCTAAATACCTTGGGTTAACATCTTTACTACTAAACTCTTTTTCCATGAATTTTGTAGTTGATTCTTTGTCTTTGGTTATACTTGTAGTAATTACTTTTTTGTTAGAATCAATTGATACAATATCATATGATAATCCAATTGTTTCATCCTCATAATCATCTAAATTAAACTTTGTAAGGTTTGTGACACCTTCCTTTTTGAAACCTATTACGGTTTTCAAACCACCATCAATTGAAAGTGATTTTACCAGAGAATATCCATCTTTAAATCTATTTTTAGAATATTCATCCAGGAGATTAGATAATTCCATTCCAATTTTGGATTTCGGTTTTTGTGAATTATACTCTTCTTGGTAAGAATTGTAGTTATCATTTGATTGGTTTTTCATTTTTTGATTTTTCATCTTAATTGATTTTTTAAATTGATTAGTGTTTCTTTTGTTTTGTTTGTTTGGTTTTTTGTTATTCTTTTTCATTTTCTTAAAATTTATTTGTTTGAACTTTATTGATGTATTCTTGAATCTCCTCATCAGTAGGAGTGTTTTCTAGAATTGATTTATATAGACCTTCCGTATACTTTACGTCTATGGTTTCTCCTGTAAATGGATTTTTTACTTTAATCCCCATTGGTTGACCAATTTTTCTTTTAAACATTTCAATCCATTGTTCTTGAAGTGGAGATAAGTTGTTTTTTAATTTTTCTTTTACTTTAATTTTATTTTTCATTTTGTTAAAATTTATAGTTTCACCACTCTGTTTGAATTTTATAATTGTGTAGTGAATGAGTAGTGAAAATTCAATACACAATTATTTTCCTATTTCTACTATTAGTTCCCTGAACCTTTCATAGATTATTTTTCTCTTTATTTTCTCATACTTCTTATTGTTTTAATAAATTCAATTGTACCATCTACATTTCTTAACCATCCCTTGGAATTAGTACAGTTTTTCTGTTCTGATTTTGACAAGGAATTGTAGATTATCCTAGATTCAATCACTAGGTCATTGTTACATTTGTCACAACACCTTTCACCATCTTTTTTCATAAGAGGAATTGGGTTGTTTCCGAACTCATTTTGTTTGAATGGATTTCCACACAAACAACATTTTTGATTCATTTCTTTCGAATCATTTTGTAATACATTTAACTTTTTCATAATGAATAAAATTTAATTTTTCCCCTCATTTGTTATTATCAGATTGATTGTTGGAGAGAGGATTAACCAACTCTCAATCTCTACTGTAAATTTCCGAAATGATATACCATAGGTTATAATTTTGTTCTTTGTATGGTAGAATATTTTTTCTTCACTTTATTTCACTTCCGAAATCTATACAATTATAAAAAACAATGTACCATACAAATAATATTGAAATAAAGTATGGTAGAAAATCAACCAAAAAGTGAAAAAAGTTTCTATACAATTAAATCCTGAAAAATGTATGGTAGAATTTTCTCAAAATGGAGTAATTGAGAATCGATTAAAAATTTGTACCATACATAAGAATTCGACATCTTTGTATGGTAACCAAATTGTCTATGAAGAATTTAAGAAACTTCCGATTACGATTTATTGAGAAAGAATCCTATGATTTACTTCCTGAAAATATCATGAGGAAGAAGTTAGATTACCACTCTCATATCTCGAATATTAAGAAGAGAGAAAAGATGATTGAGAGAAGGGTAACAGAACTTAATTTATTAAAGGAGGAGTTAAGAGAAATGAAGTTGAAAAGAACTGATTTATATAATGAACTTTTTGAATTCCACGATACATTCATACCAACTATTTCGATTACATATAGTGGTAAACCTAAAGGTGATTCCAAAAAAACTGATTCAGGTGGAGTTTACTATCATAGTAACAATAGTTGGAGTATCACTTTGAGGATGAAGAAAAAGGTGAAGAATATCTATATTGGAACCGATAAGGTATTAAAGGAAAGATTAAATGAAATTTATGAAACTGATAGATTCAGTAAGTTGAAATCCCAATATGTTGAGGAGAAAAAGAAAATTCAATCAGAGGTAAAAAAATTAGTTGAGGGTAATATTATTAAGGAATTAACTCAATTAGTAAATGAAGGGAAGAGTATTGATGAATTCTTGAACAAAAAAGGAATTAAAGGTTTAGATTACGTCAAATTGAGATAAATAAAGTATAAATGTCAAATCATAACGAAATATCATCATTCATCTGGAATGTATGTGATGATGTATTAAGGGGGTTATTTAAACAACATGAATATGGTGATGTAATTATCCCATTCGTTGTATTGAGAAGGTTGGATTGTGTATTAGAAGGTAAAAAGGAAGATATTATTAAGATACACAACGAGTATAAGGATAAGTTTGACGATACTTCAAAAATTATCAATACAAAGTTGAATTTGAAGTTTTCAAACTATTCAAGATATGATTTGAAAAAATTGAAAGATGAACCAAATAAGTTATCAGAGAACTTCTATGATTATTTGAGTTCCTACTCTTCAAATGTTCAAGATATCATTCAAAACTTCGGTATTCAGAAACATATTGATAAACTTGATTCTAATGATAAACTATACATTCTAGTAGAAAAGTTTACCGATATCAATCTTCACCCAACAGTAGTTGATAATCATGTAATGGGTAACATCTTTGAGGAACTTCTTCGTAAGTTTTCAGAGATGAGTAATGAAACTAGTGGAGAACACTACACTCCTCGTGATATTGTAAGATTGTTAGTTTCACTTGTATTCACACCTGAAAGGGAGAAGTTATCTCAACCTAACAAAATCATTTCAGTTTATGACCCTTGTTGTGGTACTGGTGGTATGTTGACTATCGGTAAGAATTGGGTTCAGGAAAATATCAATTCAAATTTAGAGGTGAACTTATTCGGACAAGAGTTGAATCCTCAAACATATTCAATTTGTAAATCAGATTTCTTGATTACCGATGAAGAACCGGATAATATAAAATTAGGTAGTACACTTACCAAAGACCAACATACAGGAAGAGGATTCGATTATATGATTACCAATCCTCCATTTGGAGTGAGTTGGAAATCAGAAGAGAAACAAATTCTTAATGAATCAACTGAAATTGGAGGTAGATTTTCCGTTGGTACTCCGAGGGTTTCTGATGGTTCTTTGTTATTCCTTCAACATTTGGTTTCAAAAATGGAAACACAAGGGTCCCGTATAGGAGTTGTATTTAATGGTTCTCCTTTGTTTAGTGGTGATAGTGGAAGTGGGGAATCCAATATCCGTAAATGGATTATTGAGAATGATTGGTTGGAATGTATTGTTCAACTTCCTGATTCACTTTTTTTCAATACTGGAATCACCACTTATATATGGATTTTAAACAACAACAAGAAATCAATTCGAAAAGGAAAAGTTCAGTTGATTGATGGTTCAAATCTTTTCAAACCAATGAAGAAATCGTTGGGTAGTAAAAGAAAAGAAGTTTCAGATGAACAAAGAGAGGAGATTTTAAAAACCTATGTTGATTTCAAAGATTCAGATATTTCTAAAATTTTTGAAAATGAGTTCTTTGGATATACAAAAGTAACCATTGAACAACCATTAAAGGAAAATGGAGAAATTGTAAAGGATAAAAAAGGTACATTCAAAACTGATAGTTCTTTAAGAGATAATGAAAGAATTCCATTGGGTGTAGATATTGAGGAATACTTCGAAAAAGAAGTAAAACATTATTTACCTGAAAGTTTCATGGATAGAAGTAAAGATAGTGTAGGATATGAAATCAACTTTACCAAATACTTCTATCAATACAAACCACTTCGTTCATTGGAAGAATTAACCAAAGAGTTGTTGAATTTGGAAAAAGAATCTGATGGTTTAATGAATAAATTGATTGGATAATGAAGAAATATCTATCATACAAACCAACAGGGATAGAATGGATTGGAGAAATTCCGGAGAGTTGGAACTCTGGTAAAATGAAATATGTACTTTCAAACAACGATGGTGGTGTTTGGGGAACAGACATTGAGGATGAAGATGAAGGAACTCTTGTGGTTCGTTCTACTGAAATTACAATTGATGGAAATTGGGATTTATCTCAAATTCTCAAAAGAAACTTAACTGAAAGTGAAGTTTCAAAATGTAAACTTTATGAAGGGGATATTGTAATTACAAAATCAAGTGGGTCTCCTCAACATATTGGTAAATCTGTTATTGTTAGTAAGGAGATAGAGGAATTAAATTGTTGTTATTCCAATTTTGTTCAACGAATTAGATTTAAGAATTATAACTCTAAACTATATCATTACATTTTAAATTGTGATATAGTAAGAGAACAATTCAAATACTTGACAACTTCAAGTACTGGATTAGGTAATTTGAATGGAACATCGTTGAATGAGATATTATTACCATTCATTCCTATTCAAGAACAACACCAAATCGTTCAATTCTTGGATGAAAAAACCGAGTTAATAGATAAGTTGATTTCCACAAAAAAGAGGAAAATAACCCTCTTAAAGGAACAAAGAACATCACTCATCAATCAAGTTGTCATAAAGGGATTAAACCCTAATGTTAAAATGAAGGATAGTGGAGTGGAATGGATTGGAGAGATACCAGAACATTGGGATATGTTCAGAGTTTCAAATTTTGGTGTTTTTTTTAAAGGTAGTGGTATAAAAAAAGATGAGGTTAAGGAAGAGGGATTCCCATGTATAAGATATGGAGAAATATACACAAAATATAACAGAATTGTTTACTACCCTACTTCGTATATTGATTTAGAAACAACTAAAAATAGTGTTCCAATTAAAAAGGGGGATATCCTTTTTACTGGTTCGGGAGAAACGGTTGAAGATATTGGTAAATCACTTTTGTATTTTGGAGAAGAAAATATATTTGTGGGGGGTGATATTATCGTATTAAGATTGAATGAGGGGAATAATCCAATTTATCTTTCTTATTTACTTAATTCCTCATTTGTTCAATATCAAAAATCACTAATGGGAAGAGGGGAGATTATTGTTCATATTTACTCAAAAAACATTAAAGAGATAAAAACACCACTTCCACCAATAATTGAACAGAAAGAAATTGTAGAGTATTTAGATACCCAAACCAAAGAAATTGATGATTTGGTCTCATTGGAACAAAGGAAGATTGATACATTAAAAGAATATAGACAATCACTTATTTCAGAAGTGGTTACTGGTAAAATAAAAGTTACAACTGATTAGTTATGGTTAAAATCCCTACTGAAAGAAGATTCGAAGAATATATAGAGAGTTACCTAACTTCTCTTGTTGATGATGGATTACAATTCACATCAAGAATCCATAAAACCTCTGATGGGTGGTATGATAAGAACTTATGTTCAGTAGGAGATGAGTTTATTGAATTCCTTAAAGATTCACAACCAGATACCTATGATAGGTTACAAAAGAAATACGGAGAAAATACTGATTCAAACATTTTAAAAAGATTGAATACCGTTATTGAGAATAATGGTTTGATTCATGTATTAAGAAAAGGATTTGATGATGTACATGGTGGTAATATCAAAACCGTTTATTTCCAACCTACAAGTTCCCTTAACCAAAAGTATAGAGAAGATAAGTACTTAAAGAATCGTTTCCTTTTCGTTAGACAATTACATTATTCCCCTAACAAAAACAATTCAATCGATGTTGTAATCTTTATAAATGGGATTCCAATACTTTCTATTGAATTAAAGAATCAACTTACTGGACAGACGGTACTCAATTCTGATAATCAGTATAAGTTTGATAGAAATCCATCAGGTGAACCACTTCTTAAATTTCAAAGATGTGTTTGTCATTTTAGTGTAGATAATGATTTGGTTAATATGACAACCGAATTGAAGGGTAAGGATACTTTCTTCCTTCCTTTCAACAAATCATTAAGAAATGAGGAAACGGTAAGTGATGGGTACAAGGTAGATTACCTTTGGAAGGAAATACTAACTCCAACATCCATTTTAGATATTTTAGAGAACTTCGTTTTATTTACTGATGAAACAAGTTTTGTTTGGAGTGATGAGAAGAAGAAGGTGGTTGAGAAAAAAAGTAGTGTTTTGATTTTCCCTCGTTATCATCAATTAGAGGTAATTAGAAAGTTAAAGAATCAGGTACTCCATGATGGTGTTGGGAATAATTATCTCATTCAACATACAACTGGTTCAGGTAAATCATATTCTATTGGATGGTTATCATTCATGTTAACCAATCTCTTTAAGAATAATGGGGAAGAAAGGGTATTTGATTCGATTATTATTGTTACCGATAGAAAGGTATTAGATAAACAATTACAAGATACTGTTAAGAGTTTAGAGAAGGTTCAGGGTGTAGTTCAACAAATTGATAAGAACTCTGAACAATTAAAGAAATCTCTTGAAACTGGAAAGAATATCATCATTACAACCATTCAGAAGTTCTCCGTTGTAGTTAGTAGAATGAAGGAATTGAATGGTATGAAGTTCGGTGTTATTGTGGATGAGGTACACTCATCACAAGGTGGTAAGGGTACGAAGAATTTAAATAAAACCCTTTCTTTTAATCTCCAAGATGAGGATGAGGTAGAAGTTGATGATGATTTGGTAAATGAAACCATCTCTCAACTCCGTTCAGAAATGAAATCTCGTCAGAAACAAAACCATATCAGTTTCTTTGGGTTTACTGGAACTCCTAAACCTTCCACTATTGAAATTTTTGGTACACCTGTTGAGGGAACAACTCAAAAGAAACCATTTCACACTTATACGATGAAACAATCAATAGGTGAAGGGTTTACTTTGGATGTTCTAAAATCCTTTACACCAGTAAAAAGGTGGTTCAAATTAAAGGGTAAAAGTGAGGAGGATGTAGAACTACCCGAAAGTAGAGGTAAGAAGGAAATCCTTAAATGGGTGGATTCAAACCCTGAAACGATATCACGAAAGGTTAGTATAATCATCGAACATCTTCTTAATACCACGGTTAAGTCAATTGAAGGTAGAGGAAAGGGGATGGTGGTTGTTCGTTCTATTGAGGATACAGTTAAGTTCTTTGTGGAAATGAACAAACAACTCAAAGAAAAAGGGTTGGAAAATCGATTAAAGTGTTTGGTGGGGTTTAGTGGGGAGATTGAATATAACGGAGAAAAGGTATCAGAAACCTCTTTAAACAAGGAAAATGGGTTCGATGGAACTGATATACCAATTGGGTTCAAAAACCCTCTGTATAGGGTTCTAATTGTCTGTAATAAGTTTCAAACTGGGTTTGATGAACCATTACTTCACTCGATGTTCATAGATAAATCTCTTCAAGGGGTTCAATGTGTTCAGACACTATCTCGTTTAAATCGAAGAACAAGAGGGAAAAAGGATACTTTCGTATTAGATTTTGTGAACAAAGTGGAAACCATTCAGGAATCATTCCAAAACTTCTATCAAACCACAATACTTTCGGAAGAGACTGACCCTAATCTTGTATATGATATTCTTGATAAGGTTAGAAACTATGGATTATTTACCCCACAAGAGGTGAATGATTGGGTAGTAATTTTCTTTTCAAAGAAACGAGATGATTCAAAACTTCAAACTAATCTGAATTTGTTTATTGAAAGATGGAAGGAGTTGGATAAGGAGAAAAGGGATTTGTCAAGAAGTCAGATATCAAATTATTGTAAATTGTATGGATACCTTTCTATGATTCATCAATTCAATAATGAGGAATTAGAGAAGTTTTACATTTACTTTGAAAATGTAAGAAAGAAATTCCCAGTAGAAGGTTTTGGTGGGATAGATGTATCAGATTTGATTGATTTGGAATCTATAAACCTTGATATTAGGGGTAAACTTAATATCTCATTAGAAGAGAAGGATACTCAATTCGAACCTCATAAATACGGAGATGGTACTGGAAGAAATGAGGAAGAGTTTGATTTATTATCTCAAATTTTAAATGAGATAAATGAATACTATGGTAAACTTCCAGAGGGTACAGAGGAGAGTTCAAAGAAATTTTTATCTGATATTGTAAATGATAAGGATTTTCAAAATGTGATTCTTTCTGATAATACCGAATCTAATAAGAAGGATAAGATTCAGAAGATATATGAGGATAAGAACATAAAAACCCTTGATACAAGTACTAAACTCTATGAATTCTTTGAAAAAAAGGAGAACAAGGAGAGGATGATTAGGTACTTTATCTCAAATCCAAGTGTGTTCAATCAATTAAGAATGTAAAACCGACAATATGAAGTTGTTTAAATCTGAACATGAGAAGTTGACATCAGTATCTATAAATCCATTCTCTTTGGAGAAGGAAATACAAGATTTGATTGAGAAGAATGTTAATGAGTTATTCGAATTGGAGTTTGTGAAATCTGAATTAAAAGTTCAAAATTTCAGATTCGATACCCTGTGTTTTGATAAGAGTAGTAATTCATTTGTAATTATCGAGTATAAAAGGGGGACAAATTATTCAGTTATTGACCAGGGGTACACTTACCTTTCATTACTATTAAATAACAAATCAGATTTCATTTTAGAATACAACGAAACTACCGGTTCAACTATTAAAAGAGATGAGGTAGATTGGAGTCAGTCTAGAATTATATTCATTTCTCCGAAGTTTTCAGATTATCAAAAAACCTCTATAAACTTCAAAAATGTACCTTTTGAGTTATGGGAGATTACAAGATTCAAAAATGATTTAATTGGGTTGAATCAGATTGTAACTGAATCTGATGTTGATATTAACTCAACGGTTACATCTGAAACCAATAAAAGTGTATTGAATCAGGTATCTAATGAAATCATTAAACTTGATGAAAACTACCATTTAAATAAGAGTAAGAATCGTCCTGAGGTTATATACGAGATGTATAAAGATTTAAAGGAGAAAATTTTAAGTTTAGGAGAAAACATAGAGATAAAGATTGGTAAACAGACTATCGGGTTCAAACAAAACAGAGTGTTTACTGATTTGATTATTTACAATAAAGGGATTGGTATTGTACTGAATCTAAAAAGGGGAGAGTTGAATGATTTCCAAAACCTGACAGAAGATATCAGTGATAAAGGACACTGGGGTAATGGTGAGTATAGGATTTGGATTAACAAGATGGAGGAGATAGATTATGGATTCAGTTTAATTAAACAATCCTTTAAGAAACAGAACAATTCTTAATCTTATATTATCAGATTATCGATAATCACTATTATGAGTTAGGATTCAGGATTTATTACTAATACCTTTCAATATATTAGTGGTTAAGGTTTTTAAAAGGTGGTTTCTCTCGATTCCACCTTTTTTCATTTTCAAACATTCAAACAACACATGGTCTATTAAAATACCAATATCATAGGTTTCATGATAATCATTCGGGAGTATGTTAAAATCAGATTATTATACACCTGAATTAGTTAATTCCAATTCACACATACCTTCCTTCATTTGGTTCTCCCACTTCATTAAATCCTCTCTACGGATGTATTTCTTGTGAGATGATATTTCTATCATCGGTAAACCAAACCTTCTTCTCCATTCCTCTATCGTACCTCTACCAACATTATACATCTTCATTAACTCTTGTTTACTGATTCTTTCTTCCATTTAATTTTTCCTCTTCTTTTTTAAGTAATTCTTGGAATTTAACACTGTATCCGATTTTATCTTTTTTGATTCTGAATTCTTCTAACTCTTGGTAGAAATTCTTTACTAATTCAGATTTTCTTTTTAATTCAGATACGAATAATTCAACATTATCTTTAATCCATTGATTTTCTTCTTTTGTTAGTTTTTCCATATTTAATTTCTTGATGATTAGATATAGTAATCCCCTTTAAGGATTTACCCATTTTAATGTTTTATACTACCTTTCTACAAACCAGTTCGATATCACCCATATTTGTTTTATAGTAGTATAATTTTCAGAACTATCGGAGAAACCTCATCCGTTATTGTTTAGTATTATTTCAACTACACAGATTACAATCCGACTTCTAACCCACTAACTATTCAATTGAACCCTCATGGGTGATTGGTATTTTACCCTATGATGGATACCAGTTCTGTATATAAGTATAGAAGAAAAGAGAAAACGATAAAAAGTGAGAGAAAGGTTGGAAGGAAATAGATAAAACCACCTTATAAACTCTCTAAAATATAAATTGAATAATTTATTCGACTTCAATCTGAAACGAGTAAAATAAGGGGTTAAATGTGGTTTTTAACCTATTTACTCTGATATTCATCTTACGATATATACCAAATACATTCTCTGGGGTAAATACACCTGTTCTTTGAGGTTTGTACCCATTCTCATTTAGGAAATCACTTATTTCGTAAAATGGTTTGTTTTCAGTTTCCCTCATTCTTTTTATAATTTCAAACTTTTCATTTCTGATATCTGAAATTGGGATTACCCATAATAATGGGGAAGTAACCTCAACTATACATTTAAGGAAATAGGAGTAATCATCATTGATTAAATACCCCCTATCAAAACTATTCCACCGTCACACTTTTAGCGAGGTTACGAGGCTTATCCACATCCAATCCTCTCAATACCCCGATGTAGTACGAAAGAATTTGTGTCGGGATCACCGAGATAAGCGGTGCTAATAATTCGTCTACCTCTGGAACTACCATCACATGATCTGCCATGCCACGGATTTGCGTGTCACCTTCTGAAATAACGGCGATCACCATTCCTTTGCGGGCTTTGATCTCTTGAATGTTCGAAACGATTTTCTCGTAGTAAGCATCCTTCGTTGCGATGAATAAAACCGGTAGGTTTTCGTCCACTAGGGCGATAGGACCGTGCTTCATTTCGGCAGCTGGATAGCCCTCTGCGTGGATATAAGAGATTTCTTTTAGTTTCAATGCGCCTTCTAAGGCCACTGGGAAGTTATATCCACGACCTAAGAATAAGAAGTCACGAGCGTCTGCGTAGTGCTTCGCTACTTCTTTAATGGACTCATGTGTTTCTAAAACAGCTTTTACTTTTTCTGGGATTAAGGCTAATTCAGCTAAGTAGCGGTTGTATTCTGTTTCTGTAACGGTCTTTTTCTCGCGACCAATTTTGATGGCCATCATGGCTAGCACCGTTAATTGTGCGGTAAATGCTTTGGTACTTGCTACGCCAATTTCTGGTCCAGCGTGCGTGTAAGCACCTGAATGAGATAAACGGGCAATGGATGATCCTACCGCGTTAACTACCCCAAAAATAAAGGCTCCCGCTTCTTTCGCTTTTTCGATGGCAACAAGGGTGTCGGCTGTTTCACCACTTTGGGAAATAGCAATCAATACATCGCCTTCGCCTACCACCGGATTTCTGTAACGGAATTCCGATGCGTATTCTACCTCAACTGGAATGCGGCAAAGTGTCTCAATCATATATTCCGCCACTAAACCAGCATGCCAGCTAGTTCCGCAAGCTACGATAATGATGCGTTTCGCTTGAGAGAAAACAGACATGTGTTCTTCTACACCCGCTAGCGTTAGCGTTAAGTTTTCCATATCCAAACGGCCACGTAAACAATCCGTTAAGCTACCTGGTTGGTCAAAAATTTCTTTCAACATGAAATGGTCGAAACCGCCCTTTTCGATTTGGGCTAATTCCATGTCTAATTGTTGG
>JACCDJ011013220.1_pt1 | contig 16637 bp, 11 predicted proteins | sample 7444481 | NCBI WGS metagenome assembly JACCDJ01 (sample SAMN15323435, study PRJNA562643) | freshwater metagenome | isolation source: river surface water | place: USA:Blue River Watershed | collected 2017-08-15 | reverse complement strand
ATGCCCTGATAAGGATTCTGACCTGGCTGTCGATCTGCTGGATCAAGCGTGATGACTAATTTTCCATTGCCGTCAGGGTTGATCAGATCAGCTAAGCCAGCATCATCAGGTAGATTTGATAAGTCCATCTCTTCATTGAGTTTTGCTGTAGCTCTAATGACTAAATTATCTTTACATTCCAAAACTAGTAAGCGCACCGGACCGTTACCTTGCGCTTGAATAATCATGCTGCCCTTGAATTTCAGCGTGCCACTCAGTAATACCCCAGCCGCAACAAGATCGCCCAATAGCTTTTTGACCGCTGGGGGGTAGTTTTTTCGTGCAAGGATGGCTTGCCATGAATCTCTGATATTGACGATTTCTCCTCTGACTGGAGCTCCGTCAAAAACAAAAACTTGTAGAAGGTCTGAGGCGTATTTATCTGTCATGGCGTATATTGTAGAAACTTTATGGAATGACCCCCTTGTTTTCAAATAAACACCCATTTTTCACGGCTATATCCTTGGCACTAGGTTCTGCTATTGCTTTGGGTTTAGCTCGTTTCTCTTATGGGCTATTGTTGCCAGTGATGCGTGAAGATTTGAGTTGGTCCTATGTGGTTGCTGGCAGCATGAACACGGCCAATGCAGTAGGGTATCTATTGGGAGCCTTGAGTTCTCCGATGCTCATGAGAAGAGTTCCAGCACCACTTTTCTTTATAGGTACTTCTTTATTAACAGCATTTTTATTATGGTTGTCAGGATCTACATTTGAGACAGAGTGGCTATTTCTTATTCGTGTTTTAGCTGGTATTTCAAGTGCATGGATTTTTGTAGCAGGTGGCGTTCTGGTAGCTCGCTTGGGTCGTATGCATCCCCAAAATTCTGGTTTACTTTTGGGTATTTACTATGCAGGTCCTGGTTTAGGAATTGTTTTATCTAGTTTGATTCCTTATTTCTTAGACCACTGGCAGCAAGATCAAGCCCGTGAGCATGCATGGCAATTGGCTTGGTATGCGCTGGGTTTTTTAGCAGGTGTCTTGGCTCTGATAAGTTATCTGCCGATACGCTCCATACCCGCTGAGCAGGCTCAAACGACTATTCAACAACCTAGTCGTTTCATCACTTACTTACCGATGCTCGCTGCTTACTTCATGTTTGGAGTGGGCTATATCGGTTATATGACCTTTGTGGTTGCCTTGCTTGCCCAGCTAGGATTTTCAGAATTCATTCTGCATCTGTTTTACGCTATTTTGGGTCTTGCGGTGATGGCTTCATCGCGTTTATGGGCGAAGATGTTAGATCGCTTTAAGGGTGGTGAATCATTGGCTATTTTGAACACGATCTTAGGTTTGGCTTGTTTGTTGCCTGCTGTACTAATGGTCATAGAAATTGAATTAAATGCCTTAGTCACTTCTTTGATTTTTATTTCCGGCATTGTCTTTGGCGCCGTCTTTCTCTCTGCGGTTGCCTCAACAACGGCATTTGTTAAGCACAACATGCCAGAGCAACAATGGGTCGGTGGCATTACAGTTTTTACAAGCATTTTTGCTGCTGGTCAGATCATTGGTCCAACGGTGACCGGTTGGATTTCGGATGGGCAGGGTGGTCTTGCCCAAGGTTTAATACTTTCTGGATGTGCTCTTTTATTGGGTGGCTTGATAGCTCTTAAGCAAAAGTCTCTTATTGAAAAATAAAGTGTTAGCGTCGCCAATGCGATAATGTCATCTATGACAGTTAGAACACGATTTGCACCAAGCCCTACGGGCTTTATTCATTTAGGTAACTTGCGAAGTGCCTTATATCCATGGGCGTTTGCTCGCAAGATGAAGGGTGATTTCATCCTTCGTATTGAAGATACGGATCAAGAGCGTTCCAGTCAGGAAGCTGTCGATGTCATCATCGAGGGTATGCGTTGGCTAGGCTTGGATATTGATGAAGGTCCGATCTATCAAATGCAACGTATGGATCGCTACCGTGAAGTCATTGCCCAAATGCTCAAAGATGGCTTGGCTTATTACTGCTACATGAGCGAGGATGAACTCAACGCATTACGTGATGCGCAAATGGCTAACAAAGAAAAGCCGCGTTATAACGGTTACTGGCGTCCTGAACCAGGTAAGAGTTTGCCAGCTATCCCAGAAGGGATTAAGCCAGTGATTCGCTTCAAAAATCCAATCGGTGGAAGTGTTGCTTGGGATGATGCAGTCAAAGGTCGAATTGAAATCAGTAATGATGAATTAGATGACTTAGTGATTGCGCGCCCAGATGGCACGCCTACCTATAACTTCTGCGTTGTGGTGGATGATTTAGATATGAAGATCACCCATGTTATTCGTGGTGATGACCATGTGAACAACACGCCAAGGCAGATCAATATCCTCAATGCACTAGGTGGACAAGCTCCGATCTATGCTCATTTGCCAACTGTCTTAAATGATCAGGGTGAAAAAATGAGTAAGCGTAATGGAGCGATGAGTGTTCGAGATTATGAGCGTGAGGGTTATCTTCCTGAGGCTGTTCTTAACTACTTGGCTCGTTTGGGTTGGTCTCATGGTGATGCTGAAGTATTTACGAAAGAGCAATTTGTTGATTGGTTCAATTTGGATCATTTGGGTAAATCCCCAGCACAACATAATCCAGAGAAGTTGCTCTGGTTAAACCATCACTATTTACAGCATGGTGATGCTGCCGATCTAGCTCAGCGTGCCCGCCCATTTGCTGAAAAACTAGGTATTCAGACCGAGTCAGGTCCTGATTTTGTGGCGGTTGTAGGGCTTTTAAAAGATCGAGCAAATACTCTGATTGAGATTGCTGAAGGGGCTAGGTTGTTCTATATGGATCGTCCTCAGCACTCTGAGGCTGATCTTGAGGTCAATGTGCCTAGTTCCACTCACGCAGCCTTAGCTGACTTTATTGAGGCTCTGAAAGCAGGGGATGGCAGTAAAACAGCCGTTAGTGCCGCTTTTAAAGAGGTTTTGGCTAAGCATGGCATGAAAATGCCCGCATTGGCTATGCCAGTGCGCTATGCGATGTTTGCAACCACCCAAACGCCAGCTATTGACGCGGTTATTTCATTGATTGGTAAAGAAGAAACAATTCTTCGCTTGCAAACTTGTATCAAAATAGGCTAGAATTACGGTCTTGATTGCTTGAGCTTGCTTATTTAAGATCATTTAATTAAGGGGCTATAGCTCAGCTGGGAGAGCGCTTGCATGGCATGCAAGAGGTCAGCGGTTCGATCCCGCTTAGCTCCACCAGAAGCTAGCAACAAAGCAGTAAAAGTAGCAAATTGTAGTACCGTAAGTCCAGGGTCCCCATCGTCTAGAGGCCTAGGACACCACCCTTTCACGGTGGGTACCGGGGTTCGAATCCCCGTGGGGACGCCAAGTATTAGGAGCGGTAGTTCAGTTGGTTAGAATACCGGCCTGTCACGCCGGGGGTCGCGGGTTCGAGTCCCGTCCGCTCCGCCAACTAAAAAGCCCTTGTCTATCGACAAGGGCTTTTTTCTTTTCTGCTTTCATCAATACAGATTAATGATTGCTTGATCCCCCAGTATGACCTGTAGGCTTAGGGCCCTTAGCAAAATGGCCCGGTTTCTGAGTATTGGTTTTTCGGTGAGGTTTTTTCGGCGCCGTGATTGTTGAGCTAGCAGGTTTATTTTGCCCGCTACGTTTGCTTTGATTGGCACCCCTTGGTGAGGCAGCATTGTGTCTTGCTTGACCATGACGTTGTGGCGCTTGCTGGCTTCTTAGTTGTATAGGTTGAGCTACAGCATTGGGGTCTGGTTCAAATCCGGCAATCACTTCTCTAGGAAGGGTTTGCTTAATCAGGCGCTCAATATCTTTCAGCATGCCATGCTCATCGACGCAAACCAAAGAAACTGCTATTCCATTAGAGCCTGCTCTACCTGTGCGGCCAATGCGGTGCACGTAATCTTCTGGAACATTAGGTAAGTCGTAGTTAATCACATGAGGTAACTGATCAATATCAATGCCTCGAGCAGCAATATCTGTGGCGACTAAAGTGATGATTTTTCCTGCTTTGAAATCAGCCAACGCTTTTGTTCTGGCTGTTTGACTCTTATTGCCATGGATAGCCATCGCAGTAATGCCATCTTTTTCTAGTTGAAGTACCAGCTTGTTAGCACCATGTTTAGTGCGCGTAAATACTAAAACTTGTTTCCAATTATTGGACTTAATTAAATGTGCCAATAGAGGATGTTTATTGCCGCGATCAACTGGATGCATGAGTTGAGTAATTGCTTCATTTGTACTGTTGCTTCGAGCTACTTCAATCAATGCTGGTGAATTTAATAAATCATTTGCTAGTGCTTTGATTTCAGCTGAGAAGGTCGCTGAAAACAATAGATTTTGACGTTGCTTAGGAAGTGCCGCCAAGATTTTCTTGATGTCACGTAAAAAGCCCATATCGAGCATACGGTCAGCTTCATCTAGAACCAATATTTCAACGTGTTGTAGAGATATCGCGCCTTGTCCCATGAGGTCAAGTAATCGGCCAGGTGTTGCCACCAAAATATCTATACCACTTTGAATCGCTTTGATCTGTGGGTTGGCACCAACACCACCAAAAATAACAGTGGATTTCAGTTGAGTGTATTTGCCATAAGTTTGAACAGAGGCATGAACCTGTGCAGCTAACTCTCTGGTTGGAGTCAAAATCAAACCACGCACTTGTCGACGACGGCTGGCTTGATTGACCGGTGATGTTAGTAGTCTTTGTAAAACAGGTAGCGTGAAGCCAGCAGTTTTGCCAGTACCAGTTTGTGCAGCAGCTAAAAGATCTCCGCCATTGAGAATGGCGGGAATGGATTGAGCTTGAATAGGGGTCGGTGTTGTGTAACCGTGTTCGTTAATAGCTTTAAGGATGTGTTCGGATAAACCAAGTTCTTTGAATTGCATAGATACCAATAGAGTATTGACCTGTGCTCAGCAAAAAGAATTTTGGAAGGCCAATGGATGAACTGCTTAAGAATAAATGTAGAGCGCAGTTAGAAATGTTTCTAGCCCTCATTTTAGTTCATTAAAGCATTCTTCGTTGAATTTATAAGGGTTTTAGACCCTATTCATCAGTTAAAATTGCCATATATACAGATGTATCTACTGATTTCCTTTGAATTGATGGATATGTAGAGAAATTACCCAGCAGTTGCTGGTTTGACTGCTGAAAAGACATGATCACCTTAAATAACGTTTCACTGCGCCGAGGCGCCAAATTACTTCTTGATAAAGCCAATGTCACCTTAAACCCTGGTGAGAAGGTGGGCTTGGTTGGCCGCAATGGTGCTGGTAAATCCACCTTGTTTGCTTTGCTGAATGGTACTTTGCATGAGGATGGCGGTGACTTTTCAATACCTAAAGTATGGCGCATGGCTCAAGTTGCACAGAATATGCCTGAGACCGATGAAAGCGCCACTGAATTTGTTTTGTCTGGGGATACGCGCTTAGTTGAATTAAGAGCCCAGTTATCCGCTGCTGAACTTGCTGAAGATGGCATGGCGATGGCTCATGCCCATGTTGACTTGGCGGATGCTGGTGAGCATGATGCAGTGCCTAGGGCGCAGGCATTAATTTTAGGTTTGGGTTTCAAAACCAGTGAGCTTTTGCAACCAGTCAATAGTTTTTCCGGCGGTTGGCGCATGCGTTTACAGCTTGCGAGAGCATTGATGTGCCCCTCAGATTTATTGCTACTCGACGAGCCAACTAACCACTTGGACTTGGATGCTTTGGTTTGGTTGGAAGCTTGGTTGAAGCGTTATGCTGGCACGATGATTGTGATCAGTCACGATAGAGAATTTCTTGATGCGGTGACTAATGTTACCCTGCATATTGAGCACGCCAAGCTCAATCGTTATGGTGGAAACTACAGCTCATTTGAATTAATGAGAGCCCAGCAACTTGAGTTGCAACAAGCTTCATTTTCTAAGCAGCAAGAAAAAATCGCGCATCTTCAAAAATTTATTACACGCTTTAAGGCAAAAGCAAGTAAAGCCAAACAAGCCCAAAGTAGAGTCAAAGCTTTGGAAAGAATGGAAAAGATTGCACCTGTTCTTGCAGATGCAGAATTTACTTTTGAGTTTAAAGAGCCGCAAAATTTACCAAATCCGATGTTGGCCATCAGTGATGCAAGTTTTGGATATAACGTTGATGGTGTTGAAAAAGCAATTATTCGCGGTGTTGATAAATCTGTTTTGGCGGGGCAGCGGATTGGTATCTTAGGTGCTAACGGACAGGGTAAGTCAACACTCGTTAAAACTATTGCTAGAACCATGCCTCAGCTATCGGGAACGGTAACAGAAGGTAAGGGCCTCAACATTGGATACTTTGCCCAGCAAGAGTTAGATGTATTACGCCCTGAAGATAATCCGCTAGAGCACATGATTCGTTTGGCTAAGGATCTTGGTCCTAATAGCGGTGAGTCAGGTCGTGAGCAAGATCTAAGAAATTTCTTGGGCACATTCAACTTTGCTGGTGACATGGTTAAGCAGGCTGTTGGCACTATGAGTGGCGGAGAAAAAGCCCGGTTGGTATTAGCCATGATTGTTTGGCAACGTCCTAATTTGTTGTTGCTGGATGAGCCAACAAACCATCTAGATTTGGCCACACGCGAAGCTCTCTCTATGGCCTTGAACGAATTTGAGGGTACCGTTATGTTAGTCAGCCATGATCGCGCGCTATTGCGAGCAGTTTGTGATGAGTTCTGGCTAGTTGGTCGCGGTGAGATTAAACCATTTGATGGTGATTTGGATGATTACCAGCGATATCTATTGGATGAGTCTCGTCGCCTAAGAGAAGAAGCGAAGTTATCCGGAGATTCTTCGAGTGTCGTGGTTGCTGATATTCCTAAAGAAAATGTTGTTCAAGTAGTTGCCAAAACAAGCGAGCAACGCAAGCAAGATTCTGCACGTCGACAAGAAATCAATGCTTTAACAAAACCTATTAAAAAATTGATCGAAAAAGCTGAGAAAGAAATGGCGTCTTTAAATTCTGAGAAAGAACAATTAGAGACGCGTTTAACTCAAACGATGACTCCACCTGAAATGGCTGAAGCAGGAAAAAACTTAAAGAAAATCAATGAACAGCTAACTCACATAGAAGAACAGTGGTTAGGTTGGGCTGCCGAAATAGAGTCGATTGAGAGCCGTTAATTCAATCAAGATATTAATTGTGAGTGTCATCTCCAGAGGCTCTCATACGTTAAGAGGGTATAGAGCAATCGTTTATGATGAGCTCTAATATTTAGAAGTTATTAATAAGTAAGATTGATGAGGGTTTATATGAATTTTAAGAAACTTAGCATTGTTAGTGCCTTGACTCTTAGTTTGGTAGGTTGCGCCAGCACACCTGTTGGACCAAGTTTGACTGTGATGCCTGCGCCTGGTGTGCCATTTCAGGTCTTCCAAGCTGATGATCAAGAGTGTCGTGCTTATGCTCAAAATTCTTTAAACACCACCGCTGATGATATTGCCGCTAAAAACACCGCTAAAACAGCTGTGATTGGTGCTGCATTAGGCGCTGTTGCTGGTGCCATGGCTGATGGTGGTAGTGCTCGCAATGTGGGTACTGGTGCTGCTGTTGGTTTGTTAGGTGGTGCTGCAATGGGTGCTGGTGGTGGCAATGAGGCGGCAAAAGAAGTTCAGCGTCGCTATGACATTTCTTATCAGCAATGTATGTACTCGAAGGGCCATCAAGTGCCTGGTTATGCCATTCAAAAGCCAGCAACTTCAACGCCTCCAGCTCCAGGAAAATAAGTCTTAACAATTTTCCCCTGAAACTAAAAAGCCTCTCAGTTCGACTTGAGAGGCTTTTTTAATATCGTATTTGGATTAGAGCGTAATAGGAGGATGTTCTTTCTCAAACTTTCTGGCAGTACTTTTAAATAGCGTAATTAACAATGCCGCAGCAATTGCCAAGCTCATGCTGTTAGCAAACCAAAATCCTTGTGCACCCTGGAGTATCTCTGGAATATTGCCAGTTATATTAAATCCAAGTAAATAACCTCCACCTAAGCCAACACCCCATAAAGACACGGCGTAAATCCACATTGGCAAGAATGCAACGCGATAGCCACGCAAAATAAAAGCTGATGTCACCTGAAGAGCATCAAAAATTTGATAGAAGGCAATAAATAAAAATAAGGCTATTGCAGACTTTCTCACTTCTTCAGATGGAGAATATAAATCTAATAAAGGATATTTAAATATCCATACCAAAATACCAACTGTGACACAAACACTCGTTGTAAATACAAGAGACGACCAACCAATTTCTTTGGCAAGAGTGGGGCGGTCAGCTCCAATCGATTGAGCAACCAAAGTTGACGTTGCAATCGATAAAGATAAAGGAAGCATGTAAAGAACTGTGCCAAGATTGGCAACAATCTGATGGCCTGCAAGTGATGCGTTGCCCAATCTTGCAATAAATAGGGCCATGAATGCAAATGATGTAACTTCAATTAGGTAACTAAATCCAATCGGTAGGCCCAGTTTCAAAAGCGTCCCAATTTTATGAAAGTCAGGCCAGCTAAATTGTTTATAGACCTCAAATAAATGGTAGAAACGATCGTGGTAAACAATCAGTGCTGCAGCTATAAACCAAGTCCAGTTAATAATGACCGTCGCCAAAGCACATCCTGGGCCGCCCATTGCATCAACACCAAAGCCCCCATAGATGAGCCATGCATTAAGAGGGATCTTGATGAACAGGCCACCAATTTGAAGCCAAGTAATAACGGTTGGTCTAGAAACTGCATTATGAAATGCAACGAGTACGCGCATCGCCATGCTGGCAGGCAAACCCCATGCCAATATCTGTAGATATAAAACCGCTTTAGCTTCAACCTCTGGACTTGCTTTAGCAATTGATAAAAATACTTGCGGATATAAAAGTATCAGCATGCCTATGATGCTCAGAGCAATCGATAGCCACCAACCTTGACGAACCTCTTCTCCGATTTCATCAAAGCGTTTTGCGCCAAATAATTGTCCAGCAATTGGCGCAAGGGCGGAAACTACCCCAGTCAAACCAACATAAATGCTAATAAAAATAGAGCCAGAAATGGCTAGTGCTGCTAGATCTTCGGTTGAATACCTCGCAACCATTGCTGTATCCATCACGCCAAAGGCGATAACAGCGAGTTGCCCAACAAGTAATGGGCCTGCTAAAGATACTAATCTTGGAATATCTCTTTTGAGATTAGCGAGCATCAGTGATCACTTTGTATAAACGTAATCTTTCTGTTCTATCGCTAACGCGACGATCTTCCCATAACAACTCTAGTTGAAGATTGATTCTTGAAGCCGCTTTACGAGCTTCACCTGGCTTGTTGCTAATCCACAATTGGCATGATGGATCATCTTTTAAAGTTAGGTCTGTGAAGTATGTAAATGATGCTAATTGGCTGCTACCAAGATGGGTTGTATTGATGCAATTAGATCCTGATGGCACGGCCTTAACTAAGCGCTCCGCAACTGGTCTATAGGTCTTTGCGTAGTTAATGGTTGGAAGCCATAATGTCATTAATAAAACCCAAGTCAATGTCGTGCCTGCAGCAGAGATAACAACGGCCCGCCAGATAGCTTTAGGAGCTCTTGATGTTCTCCAGCGAATAACGCTGATCCATAAAATAGTTACTACCAAAGCAGCAATTAAACCAAACCAATTCATTTCATGAATGAAGCCTGGAACTTTCTTCGCAACATTACGAGCCAAACCAGCAGGGTAGTTAGTGCTCATCGCAAACCACATGACCCAGATAAATGCGCTTAAAACTGTAAAAGTTAATAAAGCCAACCAATCAATAAAACTAATGACACTGCGTTTAATGATCGGTAAGCTAAAGCATGCCCAGATCACTAATGGCGGAATGATTAAGATCAATGATTGCTCGCTCAGAAGCGTTTGGTTCATTAGATAAATAAATAGGGTGATAATCAAGCCCAAGGGCAAAGCCATATTGGGATTGCGAATACCGCCTAAGGGGTAGTTCGCCCCTTTTCTCCAGAACCAAATACTCCAGAATGCAAGTGGCCAAACGGGCCATGCATAAAGCGTTAAGTTTCGAGCTAAAAAGCCAATGGATTTCGAAGATGGAATCAATTGAAGTAAGTCATTTTTCCACCAAGCTTGCCAAGCTTTTGCTGTTAACTCTGGTGAAAGATCTGACAGCCACCAAAGTACCGGCCACATAAAAATACCAATTAAGCTCACCAACCAAGTGGCGCCTAACCATTTGGCATTAGGTTTTACTTCACATATGGCTAGCGATATCAAAAGGCCGGCAAATAAGAAAACGAATAGCCAGAGTGAGGCAGAAAGTGCGATAACTGCTAAACCAACGCCTGTCCAAAAACCACCTTGTATGGGTTTATCTAAGCCACGAACTAAACCATAAATGAGTGTGGATATGCCGAGTAATTGAGCTAGGGCGGGCGTTGTTTCATGAGCTCGCAATGCAAGACCAATACAAGCCAAAAAGATCATTAAAGCACCATCGGCTAGGGTGCGGCCGTAGCTTCTTGCTTCAGGCTCACCCCCAAGAGCAAATGCTGTTGGCTGAACCTCTGGTCGTCTACCTAGTAAATAACAGGCATTCCAAATAGCTGCGCAACTTAAGAAAAAGCATGTGGCTGAATAAATGCCGGCAGCGTTAGTGGCGCCTAAGACAGGTGAGAAGACTTTAATTAAAAGACCGCCAAACCAATAAGGCAGTGGACCAGCCATTATTTCCCCGCGACCTTCGATATGAGGTAGCAACCAATCGAACCAGCTGCCGTGCGCAAGGGTCCACATCACCCCAAAACCAGTTGCATCATCACCTTTCCAAGGATCGCGGTCGAAGATGCCAACTAAGCCATAGATAGCCGTTATCAATACCAAAACAAATCTTGGCATTGTTGAAGTAGCTGCAGCGGTTAACTTAATGGATCTCATTAGGCTTAAATTATCAGGCTTTTATTAAAGTGAGCACAAGAAAAAAGGCAGCGTGAGCTGCCTTTATGTCGTTCAAATGTTGAACTTGAGCTGAGGAAAACTTAAGCAGCTGTTTTGCCTGTAGCTTTTGTACCAAACTTCTGACGGAATTTCTCAACACGACCTGCTGTGTCCATAATCTTTTGAGTACCTGTGTAGAACGGGTGTGACTCAGAAGAAGTTTCAATTTTTGCCAATGGGTACTCTTGACCATCTTCCCACTTGATTGTTTCTTTAGTGTTGATCGTTGAGCGTGTTTTGAAGCTGAAGTTGTTAGATACGTCTACAAAAACAACTTCTTTGTAATCTGGGTGAATGCCTGGTTTCATTTAAAAGTCCTTTAGCCTGGTAGCCGCCAATCTCAATTAGAAAGGTACTTGCCTGAATTAAAACGAGAATTGTAGCAAAAAATACTAGATATGGGCTTATTTTAGGTAAAACAGGCTAGAAAACATGCTTCTAGACCTGTTTTTGAGCCAAATTAGCCACCGCGACGCATTAATTCAAAGAATTCGGCGTTATTTTTGGTGGATTTGAGCTTATCAACAATAAAGTTCATAGCCTCAATGTCATCCATATCTGAGATGAGTTTGCGAAGAACCCAAATCTTTTGAAGAATTTCTGGTTTGATAAGAAGTTCTTCTCTACGAGTGCCTGATTTGTTCAAATTGATAGCTGGGTAAACGCGACGCTCAGCAAGACGGCGTTCTAAGTGAACTTCCATATTGCCTGTGCCTTTGAACTCTTCATAAATTAAGTCGTCCATACGGCTGCCGGTTTCAATCAATGCTGTAGCGATAATTGTGAGAGAACCGCCTTCTTCAATGTTACGTGCTGCACCAAAGAAACGCTTCGGTCTTTGTAGAGCGTTAGCATCAACACCACCTGATAAAACCTTACCTGATGAAGGCACAACCGTGTTGTAGGCGCGCGCTAAACGGGTGATGGAGTCTAAAAGAATAATAACGTCGCGCTTCATTTCAACTAAGCGCTTAGCCTTTTCAATCACCATTTCAGCGACTTGTACGTGACGCACAGCTGGTTCATCAAATGTTGAGGCAACCACTTCACCCCTAACGGAACGTTGCATTTCTGTAACTTCTTCAGGACGCTCATCTACCAATAAAACAATTAAGACTGCATCAGGGTGATTTGCTGAGATCGCATGAGCAATGTGCTGCATCATGACTGTCTTACCTGATTTTGGTGAAGCAACCAATAGGGCGCGTTGACCAAAACCAATCGGTGAAATCATGTCGATAATTCGACCAGTTAAATTCTCTTCCGCCTTGATATCTCGCTCCAATAGCATTGGGCGATCTGGATGAAGAGGCGTTAAGTTCTCAAACATGATGCGGTTTTTAAGCGCCTCAGGTGCTAAACCGTTGATCTTGTCGACTTTCACTAGTGCAAAGTAACGTTCACCTTCTTTAGGTGTTCGAACTTCACCTTCAATAGCATCACCAGTATGTAAATTAAAGCGACGAATTTGAGCTGGAGAGATATAAATGTCGTCAGTAGAAGCCATGTAAGAGGCTTCAGGTGATCGCAAGAAGCCGAAGCCGTCTGGCAAGACCTCTAAAACGCCATCACCAAAAATAGTTTCGCCGCCCTTAGCGCGCTTTTTCAAAATTGCAAACATCAACTCTTGCTTACGCATACGTTGAGTATTTTCAATTTCTAGGCTTGCAGCCATTTCTAGTAGGGCAGATACGTGTAGTGCTTTAAGTTCTGTGAGATGCATGTGTAGGGGGTAGGCTGAAGCCTTAAAGAAAGAACAAGAGTTTTTGGAATTAGTAACTAGAACAGGACGTTTAGTTATTTGTTGGGGTAATTCTACACCCTAAATTAAAAAAAGGGGAAATATGCTGTTGGTGGAAGTTAATTTGCCTAAAAGATCAAAAGGCTCATCTACTGAGCCTTTTGATACTTAGTATTTAGATGTGGCTGTCTAAAAATGCTGTTAATTGTGACTTTGCTAGGGCACCCACTTTTTGAGCAGCTACAGTGCCATTTTTAAAAAGGATCAATGTTGGAATGCCGCGGATACCAAATTGTGCAGGTACGCCTTGATTCTCATCAACGTTCATTTTGGCAATTTGAACCTTGTCACCATATTCTTTGGCAACTTCTTCAAGAATAGGACCGATCATTTTGCAAGGACCACACCATTCAGCCCAGAAGTCTAAAAGAACTGGTTTGTCAGATTTCAAAACATCTTGTTCAAAAGATGCATCCGTTACATATTTAATGGCGTCGCTCATAAATGTCCTTAGGTGGTAATTCTTATAAATGTTCTTAGTTATGCTTATTTTTGATTTTTAATCAGTTACAGGCAATATATTATCAATAAGCGCTTATTTGTGCATACTCTTGGATCAATGTCACATCACAAACAACATTTTTTAGTCCCTAATAGCCAGTCTATTGATGATTTGGCTAAGCTTATTTGGTCAATTACCCAAAAAGAGCAAGTGAGTCCTATTGTTGTTTTGAGTACGTCGGGACCTGCTTATGGTTTGAGGCAGTCACTAGACTTGTATCGTCCCAAGGATATTTCTGCTAATTTGGTTTTTTTGCCTAGGGTATTAGGTTTAACCCAATGGTTAAAAGAGACGCCCGGTCTCAGACTTGAAGGTGAGGCAAAAACTAATTTAGCCCGATGGCTAGAGGTCTATCAAGCGTTATCAGCTCGCCCACAATTGCGATCTATTTTGATGGATGCCAGCGAGTCTTCTAAATGGGGCTTAGCCAAAAATATCATCGATGCTTGCGACATTATTTCTGAAGCAAGTTTAGGTATTTCGGAGTTCGATGCTGAAAAGGCTTTACGCGATGCTATTGATGAGGTTTATCAAGGCGCATCTAGAGTCGCTATCGATGCAGAGTCAACAATACTACTTACTTTTTGGCAAAACTTAACAACGCTGCAAGATCCAATCGCAAGGCAACGTCAAGCGATGTATTGGCGAGCCAATGAGGCTCAGAAAAAATCACAAAGCCCGCTCATTTATATTGAGACAGCAAAGGGCTCGCCAGGTTTTGATCAAGTTCTGAATCATTTCTTTAAAAGTTATTCATCTCAAAGTGCAGTTCATCATGTTGCCATGGACTTCAATTCTGTTGCACTCTGGCCTGAATGCGTTGATGAAGAATCTAAGGGGCAAGTGATCGACAATCAGAGTCGATACTTTAATGAGTTGAAATTAAGCCACAGGAAAATTATCAAATCCTTATCTTTTGAGGATGCTGCATGGTCAGGTGCTGATGCTATTCAAGAATTCTTAAAACAGGGCCATCATCACATTGCTTTAATTGCACAAGATAGGCTGGTTGCGCGTCGCATTCGTGCTTTATTGGCGCGCTTTGGTTCTGGCGTTTCGATTCATGATGAGACAGGGTGGAAGCTTTCAACAACAAGAGCAGCTTCTGCACTTATGTCATGGGTTGAGGTTATCAGGCAGCCCTTGGTGGGACCATCAGCTGTAGGTTTGTTAGAGTTTTTAAAGAATCCCTATATCGATTGGAAAGAGCTTGGTTTGAGTGAAGAGGATGCATCGCATCTTATTCAGTCTATTGAGGCAAGATTAATAGAATCTGACTCAAGGGGTGGTTGGTCAGGTATGTTGCTGGCCTTGGAGCATCAAACTGACGGAGTTAGTTTTGATGCCGCTATTACTTTACTGACAAAACTTCGCGGCATGGCCCAAGCTTGGCAATCTAAACCTGCTTCGTGCGAAGCTTGGCTTGGCCAATTATTAAAAGACTTCAAAGATTTGGCAATGTACACCATGTTGCTTCAAGATCTTGCTGGAAAGCAGTTGCTTGAGGCGCTAGAGCCTATGAATTCAGTGAGGAGTGAGTCGCTTCGATTAAGTGAGTGGTTGTCTTTGCTTAATTCTATGATTGAGGATGCGAGTTACGTAGAGTCAAGTCCAAGGCAGGATTTCAGCATTACTATTTTGCCTTTAAGTGCAACCAGGTTGAGACGGTTTGATGCTTGGGTGATGGTCGGTTGTGATGATGGTCAATTGCCATCTGTCTCTGATAGTCCTATGTTTTTATCAGTGGGTCTCAAAAAAATCTTGGGATGTAAATCAAGTGAAGCTGAGTTTATTCAGCAGGCATTGGATTTGTCTCAACTCATGATGGCACATCAACATTGGAAAATGATTTGGCAGGCAAAAGGATCAGCTGGTGAGCCCCGGCAGGCATCACCCTGGTTACAGCGTTTATATAAGAATCATCCTGATTATTTAAATCAATCACAAGAGATTGATAAAGTTAATTTATCTATCAAAGCAGTGCATGCTCCAAGTCCAAGCTTACCCTCAGACTTTGATAAGCCAGCTACTATCAGTCCTAGTGCTTATAAGACATTAAGGGAGTGTCCTTATCGTTACTATGCCTCGAGATTATTGGGTCTAAAAGAACATGCCCATCTGGAAGCTGAGGTCGATTTAAGTCTCGTGGGTCAAACCCTTCATGCTGCTCTCAAGACTTTCTATCAAGGTCTTAAAACAAAGCCATTCGATGGTAAGTTAGAAGATAAAAAACCTTATTTAGAAAATTTACTAAACAACATATCAAGGAAACATTTTCAGCCTTTACTAGATGCAGATGGCCGATGGTTAGCTGCTTGGGTTCAATGGGAGTCTCAAATTCCAAGCTGGATTGATTGGCAATTGGCTCGTGAGGCAGAGGGTTGGCATTTTCACGATGGTGAAATAACTGTAGGTTTTGATTTAGATACCAAGTTTGGCTCTGTCAGGGTGGCTGGTCAAGTTGACAGAATTGACTTAAACCCTAGGTCTGGAGCTGCCATCATTGATTACAAGTATTCCAGCGCCGCTTCTATTAAGAAGAAGCAAAAGAATATTGAAGATGACCCACAGTTAATTATTTATGCCAAGGCTCTTAATGGTCATGACATGGTTGATCGCCAAGCTTCGACCAGTGCCTCATGGGTAAGCATCAAAGAAGAAGATGAGGAAGTTTCTGTTGATGATCTAGAACTTCGCATGAGTGAATTGCCGGCTCAAATGATTGCTGATATTGAAAAAGTATGGGAAGGTTTCCCATTAAGGGCCAGCGCACCGGATGGTATTTGTCAGTACTGTAGCTTCAGGGGTCTTTGCCGAAAAGGGATGTGGTCATGAGCACTCAGTTGATCTATGACGCCTGTCATCCTCATCAATCTGTCGTTGTTGAAGCTTGTGCAGGCAGCGGTAAGACTTGGTTGCTAGTTTCTAGAGTGGTGCGACTGCTGTTATCTGGCACCCAAGCTCATGAAATATTAGCTATTACATTCACGCGTAAAGCGGCTCAAGAAATGCGAGGGCGTTTAGACGAAGTTTTATTGCATTTTGCGAAATGTCCTGAGAATGAATTATTGAGCGAACTAATGGCTCGTGGTTTAAGCCAAGAAGAGGCTCTAGATCTCGCACCAAGGGCTCGAGGATTATTTGAACAAGTTTTATCGAGCCCGCGTGGATTAAGTATTGATACTTTTCATGGTTGGTTTGCCAGGTTGCTCGGAGCTGCGCCGATAGGGGCTGGAGTGCCCCAAGGTCTTCAGTTGCGTGATGACTTTAAACGTCTTCAAGACGATTGTTTGGAAGATTGGTGGACCTCACTACCTCAACCCGATAAACGCCATCTGCGAGAT
>JACCDJ010153472.1_pt1 | contig 16637 bp, 17 predicted proteins | sample 7444481 | NCBI WGS metagenome assembly JACCDJ01 (sample SAMN15323435, study PRJNA562643) | freshwater metagenome | isolation source: river surface water | place: USA:Blue River Watershed | collected 2017-08-15 | reverse complement strand
TGCTGGGAGCCGGCATTATGACTGTAAGCAGTGGCTTTCTGGTCTATAACGATGGCTGGTTATGGAATAATCCTGCATACCTGCAAGACCTTCATTTCTATAGCGCTTGGTCTTGGCTGATTCTGATTGCATCGCACATCTCTGGGGTATTGATTGAATCTCTTTTGCATAGAGAAAATTTGATTTTAGCCATGATTACTGGCAAAAAACATGACATCCAGAATAGTATTGAACCTGCCAATCGAAACGATGTTTCACGTGAAACAAAAAGAATTTTTGCGATTGAAGGTTTTTTGAAAAGATTGCTGATGAAATTGTTTAGAAGATAATCACTTACCAATACAAAACGAACCAAATATCTCGCCTAACAGGTCGTCCGCAGTAAATTCACCAGTAATGCTCGAAAGTTCTTGTTGTGCCAGTCTCAAATTCTCAGCCAGCAGCTCTGCCTGCGCTAGGTTAGCAAGAGACAAGTTGAGATAGTCCGCCACCAGCGAAATTGTTTTTAAATGACGTGTCCGGGCAGTAAATGCATTTTCACCCAAATCCTGCATGCCCACGCTTTCTAATAAAACTTTTTTCAGAAGATCCACACCTTCGCCATGTTTTGCAGAAATATAAACATGAGGGTCACTTTGATATTGAATTTCTGCCAAACGCTCGGTCAAGTCGATTTTATTGTGCACCCAAATCTTTTTAACTTCTTGCGGCAACCTATCTAAAATCGATTTTTCTTTTTCGCCAATGTCATGATTCGCATCCACTAAAAATAATGCAATATTGGCTCTTTCTATCGTTTTCCATGTTTTTGCAATACCGATTTTTTCAATCTCATCATTTGTCTCTCTTAGTCCAGCAGTATCGACAAGAGTAAAAGGAACGCCTTGAATTTGGATGTCAGTTGAAATCGTATCTCGCGTAGTTCCAGCAACTGGGGTAACGATTGCCACCTCATCTCCTGACAGCTGATTAATGAGACTGGATTTGCCAACATTGGGTTGGCCAATTAAAACCACCACTAAACCGTCTTTGAGTAAAACCCCTTGTTGCGATTGTTTAAATATTTTTGCAAGCTCTGTCTGAATATTATGAATACGCTCTTGAATACGGCCGGCACTAATAAAGTCTATGTCCTCCTCAGGAAAATCAATGCAAGCCTCTACGTATACTCTAAGTTCGGTTAATTCATTTAAGAGGATATGGATTAATTTAGAAAACTCTCCGGAAAGTGAACGCATGGCACTTTTTGCAGCTTGTACCGTAGAGGCGTTCAAAATATCGACGACAGCTTCTGCCTGCGCTAAGTCCATTTTTCCATTTAGAAATGCTCTTTTGGTGAACTCCCCAGGCTCAGCTTGTCTAGCGCCTTGTTTTAAACATGCCTGAAGAAGAAGTTGAAGAACAATGCTGCCGCCATGCGCCTGAAGCTCAAGGACATCCTCCCCAGTGTAAGAGTGGGGACCTGCAAAAAAAATAGCGATGCCACGGTCAATAACCGTTTGATCGCTATCTAAAAATGGTAAGTAGTAAGCTACTCGGGGGCTGATTGTTTGTCCCAATATGGCTTGCGCAATTTGCTTAGCCTGGGATCCTGATATACGAATAACACCTATACTCGCGATGCCGGATGCCGTTGCAATCGCGGCAATCGTATCGTTATCCGGCTTAAGAGTTAACATTTCCTTTTTTCTTTGCCAAGGCCATCGCATGAATACTGCGATTAATTTGGGCTTGTTGTACTATCGATAGGATGTTGTTAACTAGCCAATACAACACCAAGCCCGCTGGGAAGAAGAAGAAAAACACGCTGAATATAAGTGGCATAAATAACATCATTTTTGCCTGCATAGGATCTGTAGGCTTAGGATTCAGCTTTGTTTGAACAAACATACTGATTGCCATCAGTATGGGCAACACATAATACGGGTCCGGTGCAGATAGATCTTGAATCCACAGCATAAAGGGCGCATGACGCATTTCCACACTACCCAATAGCATCCAATACAGAGAAATAAAGACAGGAATTTGTACCAATATGGGCAAGCAACCCCCAAAAGGATTAATCTTCTCGGTCTTATAAAGCTCCATCATGGCTTGCTGCATCTTTAATTTATCATCGCCATATTTTTCTTTCATGCTTTGCAGACGAGGCGCTAACTCACGCATTTGCGCCATATTGCGATAACCGGCTGCCGACAAAGGATAAAACAATGTCTTGATAATCAGGGTCAAGATAATAATGGATACACCCCAGTTAGCAGCAAAGTCATTTATCAGTGAAAGCAACTTAAATAAAGGTGACGCGATAAAGGTCAACCAGCCATAGTCAACTGTATACTCTAGGCCTGGCGCGGTTTTAGCCAACTCATCATGTAACTGAGGGCCGGAGTAAAATTTGGCGGAAGCCTGTTTACTAGCCCCTGGCGCAATGTCTCCCAATGCATATTTAGTCCCGATAGCATAAATAGCATCACTAATTTTTGATGTGTAAAACTCTTGCTTGGTTACCTGTTGCGGAATCCACGCACTTACAAAATAGTGTTGCACCAAACCCACCCAACCGTCATTGCTGCTTAGATTGAGGTCGGCTTTCGCCATATCTTTGAAGGAAACCTTTTTGTAATTAGCATCGGCGTTGTAATAGGCACCACCGGTAAAGGTAGGCATCATCTTCGCGCCCTGATCAGACTGATTGTCGTGCAGAATTTGGAAATAAACCCATGGATTTAAGGGTTTATCAGAAATATTGCTGACTTGATAATCAACGTTGACGGCATAGTCGCCTCGCTTAAATGTGTAGGTTTTAGCAACCTTCACTACTTCATTCTGATATGTCAGCACCACCTTTAATTCATTTTGATCTGGATTCAACTGATATTCAGTGCTGTCTGCTTGATATATTGTTTTGTGATTGGGTAAGGCTTCTCCAATTAAGCCTGACTGAGAAATATAAACCCGTGATGAATCTGAGTCGCTCAACAGAACTAGATTATCTTGAATGTTTTCTGCACTCTTGTGTTTTAACAATTCTACAGAACGCAAATCACCGCCAGCTAAATCAATCTCGGCACTCATCAAGTCTGTGCTTACATGAATGCGCTTATCTTTAACCAAATTAAAGCTGGTTGGAATGGCTTGTGCGGGCTTGTTCGACGAAGAACTTTCAGTCTTAGCCTGAGTAACTTGAGGTGCTCGGGAAGATTGCCACTGGCCCCAAAACATTAAGATTGTGAATGAGAGAACGACAAAAACAATAAATCTTTTAGTATCCATAAGCCTATATCAATCGATTGGATCAAAACCACCTTTATGCAAGGGGTTACATTTTAAAATTCTCCAAATGCTCTTCGCTGTTGCATGAAAAAAATTATATTTTTCATAAGCTTGATAGCAATAGGAGGAACAAGTTGGGTGGAACCTGCAGTTACGTCCGAGCATGGGGCTAATACATATTTGATACAAACGTATTAGTTTTTTAACTAAAAAGCGCATTATCGTATCTTAGCCACCAACTCTAAAAAATCTGCACAGAGCGCATTGTACCCTACCCCACGGATTTGCTGGCGTGGCCTCACTACTAAATCTAGTTCTTGGAAGTGATGACAATTCAAACGGAAGATTTCTCGCATACGTCGCTTTATAAAATTACGCTCAACCGCTGTGGGGAAGGATTTTTTGGCGACTACAACTCCAATTCGCGCGTGGTGCATGCTATTGGGCTTGTAAGAAATAGTGAGGTATTTTCCTGTTAGCGCTCTTCTAAAATCAAAAACGGATGAAAAATCATCCGTTTTTAGTAATTTTTGCTGCTTTTTAAAGGCAAGACTCAAATCAATTGCCCGACTTTAGCAATGGCTTGTAATTAAACAGCCAATCTAGCGCGACCTTTTGCGCGACGAGCAGCAATCACTGCTTTACCGCCACGAGTTTTCATGCGCACTAAGAAACCGTGGGTTCTTGCACGACGGACTTTAGATGGTTGATATGTACGTTTCATTCTGAATTACTCCGAATTCGTTCTCTTGAAAACCCTCTATTAGACTAGAAATTTACAGCACTTGTCAATAACTATCTGACTTTGATAGAGAAATAAGTCTGTGGATAAAGTGCTCTGGAAACGCTAAAATTGCTATTCGATTTCAGGGTAAGCGTCGCTTCCATAAATATAATTATTTCTTTTAAAATCAACTAATTGCCACATTATGAATGAATTTTGGTCAAATTGCCTGAATAGGTTCCAGGAGGAGCTTTCTCAGCAGCAGTTTAATACATGGATTAAACCGCTTGATTGCGACATCCAAGAGGCCAACGTGCGTTTGTATTGTCCAAACCGTTTTGTCATGCAATGGGTAAAAGATAAGTTTTCTCAGCAAATTAGTCAGTTAGCAGAGGATTATCTCAAGCAGCCTTGTGAACTTGAATTTATTATCAGCGACACTAAAAAGATAGATGCGGTGGAGCCAAGGGTCAATACGGCCCAAGAGGTCAAAAAGCCAAAAGAGGTTAAGAAAAAGACCGATGCGAAATCTGCAAATAGTGACGGACTTAACCCTGCGTTTCTGTTTGAAAATTTTGTGACGGGTCGCGCAAATGAGTTGGCGCGCGCTGCGGCACTTCAAATTGCTGAAAAGCCTGGTGAATCTTACAACCCTTTATTCATTTATGGTGGCGTAGGCCTAGGAAAGACTCATCTGATTCAAGCCATCGGCAACTTTGTTAAAAGTCACAACAGTGAGGCAAAAATCAAATATCTTCATGCTGAGAGGTATGTTTCTGATGTTGTGAAGGCATATGGTAATAAATCTTTTGATGAGTTTAAGAAAAAGTATCATTCTTTAGATTTGATATTGGTAGACGATATTCAATTTTTTGCTAAAAAACCTAGAACTCAAGAAGAATTCTTTTATGTTTTTAACTCCCTAATTGAAAGTAAAAAACAAATTATTATTACCTGCGATACTTATCCTAAAGAGATTGCAGATATGGATGAGCGTTTAAGAACCAGATTCAGTTGGGGTTTGACTGTTGCGGTTGAGCCGCCAGAATTAGAAATGCGGGTCGCCATTTTATTAAAGAAGGCGGAAGAAGCAAAAGTTAAAATTGGTGAGGATGTGGCCTTTTTTGTAGCAAAGCAAATTCGATCCAATGTGCGTGAATTAGAGGGCGCATTGAATAGAATTATTGCGATGTCTAATTTCACAGGACGTGAAATTGATATCAATCTTGCAAAAGAAGCTTTAAAAGATTTAATCGCGGTCAAAAGTAGACAGATTACAATCGAGAATATCCAAAAAACAGTGGCTGATTACTACAAGATAAAAGTAGCAGAAATGTATAGTAAAAAGCGCACAAGAAACTTTGCTCGCCCCAGACAGGTGGCAATGGCGTTGGCACGAGAATTAACTAACTTTAGCTTTCCTGAGATAGGTGAAGCTTTTGGTAACCGTCATCATACGACTGTCATGCATGCTTGTGATGAGATTGGTGGCATGAAAAATACAGATCCTGTACTAGCAAGAGATATAGCAATATTGACGCAAGTGATTCGTGATTAAAACTTGTGGATGAAAAGTGTGTAACTGTTTTAAAAAGGATGGTTTGAAAGTTATGCACAAACTATACACACAAAAGTTAATGGTTATACACGGCAAAATTTATAGTTTAGTTTTTTGATTTTATTAATGTTTTTTTAGTTACACACAGTATTTGGGTTTATTATTATTACTATCAAGAATATATTTTTATTTAGGTTTAAATTATGAACATAAAAATCTCTCGAGAAACCTTGTTAAAACCATTAACAGAAGTGAATGGTATTGTAGAACGTAAGCACACCTTACCGATTCTTTCCAACATTATGTTAGAAGCCAAAAACAATACATTGGTTCTAACAGCGACAGACTTAGAGATTCAAATATCTAGTCAAATTGAATCTAGTAATGCGAATAATTTTTCAATTACTGTTTCTGCTAGAAAACTGCTAGATATTTGTCGCGCTTTACCTGAGGGATCTGAACTAGACTTATCAGGTACCGAAACCCGCGTCACTGTCAAAACAGGTAAAAGTAAATTTAATCTGCAGGCATTACCTTCTGCAGACTTTCCATTAATCAATAGAAGTGAGACCACAGCCAGTAAATTTGTCATTGAGCAAAATAAATTTAAAGCGCTTTTGAGACAAGTTGAATTTTCTATGGCACAGCAGGATATCCGCTATTACTTGAATGGTTTATTACTCGAAATTAAAGATGGAAAATTGAATTTAGTAGGAACTGATGGTCATCGCTTGAGCTTTACTTCCACAACTTTAAATGCTGCAGCAACAAACCAAGAAGTCATCCTACCGAGAAAAACGGTCATTGAGTTAATAAAATTGCTGAATGACTCTGATGAGGAGTTGGCGATTGAATTTGCCAATAATCAAGTCAGTTTTGAGTTTTCAAGTATCAAGATTATTTCCAAAATTATTGACGGTAAATTCCCAGATTACAGTCGTGTGATACCACAGGGACATCAAAATAAGTTTGAAACCGATCGATTAGGTATTTTATTGGCAATGCAACGAGCATCTATCCTGTCCAATGAAAAGTATCGAGGCATACGTATGGTATTGAGCACTAACAACATCAAGATGATCAGTACCAATAGCGAGCAAGAAGATGCAGAAGAAGAGTTGGAATTAAATTATTCAGGCGACAGCTTGGATATTGGCTTTAATGTGACATACTTGATCGATGTGCTGAATAATATACAGAATGATAAGGTAGAGTTTTCCTTTGCAGATGCAAACAGCAGCTGTCTGGTCACTATCCCAGGAAATAGCGACTATAAGTACGTCGTCATGCCAATGCGAATTTAAAGAGAATAGAGAACTGAAATATGACAAACGCAAATAAAGAATACGATTCATCCAGTATTACTATTCTTGAGGGCTTAGATGCTGTCAGAAAAAGACCAGGGATGTATATCGGCGATACCTCTGATGGCAGTGGTTTGCATCATATGGTATTTGAGGTCGTGGATAACGCCATCGATGAAGCGTTAGCCGGTCATTGTGATGATATTAAAGTCATTATCCACCCCGACAACTCTGTCAGCGTATCTGACAATGGTCGCGGTATTCCTACGGATATCAAACAAGATGATAAAAACGAAGTAAAACGTTCAGCCGCAGAAATTGTGATGACGGAATTACATGCGGGCGGAAAGTTTGACCAAAACTCTTACAAGGTTTCCGGCGGTTTGCACGGTGTAGGGGTGTCTGTTGTGAATGCTTTGTCCGATTGGCTAAAGCTTAAAATTTGTCGTAATCAGAAAGTCTATCAAATGGAGTTCCGCCGTGGCGTTGCAGTTGCGCCTTTGGCTGAAACGGGCAGTACAGAGCGTCAAGGAACAGAGGTTCACTTTTTCCCTTCAGCAGAAACTTTCACAACCGTTGAATATAGCTTTGACATTTTGGCAAAACGATTGCGTGAACTGTCATTCTTAAATAATGGCGTCAAGATTGAGTTGATTGACCAGCGCCACAACAAATCTGAAAACTTTGCCTATTCTGGTGGTGTAAAAGGATTTGTTGAGTATATGAATAGAAACAAATCCGTACTTCATCCCAAGGCTTTTTATGCTTCAGATGAAAAAGATGGCATCACGGTTGAAGTTTCTATGCAATGGAATGACTCCTATACAGAAAACGTACAATGTTTTACCAACAACATTCCTCAGCGAGATGGGGGTACCCACTTAACGGGCTTGCGCACAGCCATGACAAGAACGCTGAATAACTATATTGAAGAAAACGAACTAGCCAAAAAAGCCAAAATTGAAACAACAGGCGATGATATGCGAGAGGGCTTAACTTGTGTGCTATCCGTAAAAGTACCGGAGCCAAAGTTTTCCTCTCAGACCAAAGACAAATTGGTATCGAGTGAAGTACAACCCGTGGTTTCGGAAATTGTCGCATCGAAGTTGGCAGAATTTTTGTTAGAAAACCCAAGCGATGCCAAGATTATCTGTAACAAAATTGTAGATGCCGCTAGAGCAAGAGATGCAGCAAGAAAAGCCAGAGAAATGACCCGTCGTAAGGGTGTAATGGATACTATGGGCTTGCCGGGTAAATTAGCAGACTGCCAAGAAAAGGATCCAGCATTATCCGAATTGTATTTGGTCGAGGGTGACTCTGCGGGAGGATCAGCTAAACAGGGGCGTGATAGAAAGAATCAGGCGATTTTGCCGTTGAAGGGTAAGATTTTAAACGTCGAGAAGGCGCGTTTTGACAAATTATTAGGCTCGCAAGAAATTGCAACACTGATCACTGCCTTGGGCACAGGCATAGGCAAGGACGATTTTGATGTCGAGAAGCTTCGCTATCACCGCATTATTATCATGACGGACGCGGACGTAGACGGTGCTCACATTAGAACATTGCTGTTGACCTTCTTCTATCGTCAAATGACAGAGTTGGTAGAACGTGGTCATATCTATATCGCGCAACCACCTCTGTACAAAGTAAAACATGGCAAAGAAGAGCGCTACTTAAAAGATCAGCATGAGTTGGAAGAGTACCTGCTGAATTTGGCACTCAAAGACGCCAAAGTGATCACCAAAACAGGGGGTGCTGAATTGGTTGAGGACTCCTTAGCGACCATCGTCAAAAATATGGCGTTGACGGAAGCAGTGATACGCAGAATTTCTTCTCTATACGATGAGCAAGTCATGCGTGCTTTAGTGGATATACCTAACATTGATTTATCCAATCAAGCTAGTGCCGAGAAAGTAGCGACTGATATCAAACAACATTTATCTGAACACGATATAACGATTAATGTCGCATTCAATATCGAAGAGCAAAATTACCGATTGGAAATTAATAAAATTGTTCATGGTAATTTGCAAACTTGTGTTATTGACCGAGACTTTTTGAGCGGTGGCGACTATCAGCAAATCAACAAAATGGCACAAATGCTAGTTGGTTTGATTGGAGATGGAGCACAAGTGCTGCGCGGTGAAAAAGCGAGCCCAATTAAAAACTTCAAAAACGCTTTGGATTGGTTGTTGAATGAAGCTAAAAATGGTCTCAATATCCAACGCTACAAAGGTTTGGGTGAGATGAATCCAGAACAGTTGTGGGAGACCACGATGGATCCTCAAGTGCGTCGCTTACTCAAGGTGCAGATCGACGACGTAATCTCTGCTGATGAGATATTTACCACACTGATGGGTGATCAAGTAGAACCTCGTCGTGCGTTTATCGAGAACAATGCCTTAGGTGTGATGAATTTAGATATCTAAACAATGCAAACGGTTGTTGAAAATATTAGTAACGTTTCTCACGTTATCCAGCTAGCGGTAGCGCCAGTATTCTTATTAACGGGTATTGGCGCCATACTTTCCGTACTAATCTCAAGGTTGGGCCGTATTGTTGATCGCGGCCGTGTGCTGAGAGAACAACGCAAGGTGGTTGATGAAGCCAATAAAAGTGAGAGAAAAGTTCTTACGATTCGCGCTTTTTGGGTACATTGGTCAATTGTATTTTGTACAGTTTCAGCGCTATTAGTCGCTGTTGTCATTGCCGTACTATTCCTTGCATCAGAGGTCCATTTTGACCCCACGCACACCGTTTCACCATTCTTTATCTTGGCGATGTTAAGTCTGATTGCAGGATTGGTTTGTTTTCTTCGCGAGATATATCTGTCGACCCATACGATGGAAATTGACGATTAGCTATGACGCTTAATGAGCTCAGATTCGTTGTCGCCTTAGCAAAAATTAAAAATTTCAAAAAAGCAGCAGATGCTAGCTTTATCACCCAGCCAGCACTCAGTTTGGCAGTAAAAAAACTAGAGGACGAGCTTGGGGTGATGTTATTTGAGCGCAGTAGAAAAGAAATTAGTCTTACCACCATAGGTGAGCTTGTGGTTCAGCAGGCGACCAAAGTTTTAGAAGAAGCAGAACGAGTCAAAGAAATTGCCAAACACGGCCAGAACCAACTCTCCGGCCAACTAAAACTTGGTGCCATTTATTCTGTTGGCCCCTATTTAATTCCTGAGTTAATTCCATTGCTGCGTCAAGCCGCGCCGGAAATGCCATTACTGATTGAAGAAAATCTTACCGCCAACTTAGAAAATCAACTAAAAGGCGGCGTGATAGATTTAGCCATTATTGCCCTACCCTTCAATATTCCAGGAATCAACACCATTCCTTTGTACGAGGAGGAGTTCGCTGTTGTGGTTCCCAGCGGACATGAATGGGCAAAACGCAAAAGCATTGCAGCGGATGAATTGAATCAGGAAAAAGTGCTGCTGTTAAGCAGTGGTCATTGTTTCAGCAATCAAGTAATACAATCATGCCCTAGCCTGACTAGAAAGGGAGAGGTGCTTCAGGGAAACTCTCTAGAAACCATACGCAATATGGTGGCATCTAATCTTGGCATTACCGTTCTTCCAATGAGTGCGACAGGATCAAAATATCAAAACGGTTTAACCAAAGTGATTCCATTTGATGAGCCGCGGCCAAAAAGGCAAATTGCATTAGCTTGGAGAAAGAGCTTTTTCAGAGAACAGGCTGTAAAGATAGTAGCTGATAGTATTCGCAAAATTGAAATGTTTAAAAATCACCTGATTTAATCAAGATTTTTTCTTTTTCCGCCCATCAGCACCCAACCCTCATGAATTTCCAATACTTGAATATCAAACCAAGGCTGATAGGCTTCAGTGATTAATCCAATCTGTGCTTGTAGGATGCCAGATAAGGCTAACTGCCCTCCTGGCTTACATAGTTGGGCGAGCGCAGGGGCAAGGACAATGAGGGCGCTGGATAAGATATTGGCAACGACGATATCGGCGCTAAAATCGCCTGTGAAGTTTTGCGCATGTAAAAAGCGGATGCTTTCCTCGTTTTGTACAGCATTAAACTCGCTGGCTTCAATCGCATGGTGATCGATATCGATACCGAGAACTTCATGTGCGCCAATTTTTTTGGCGGCAATAGATAAAATCCCTGAACCACAGCCATAGTCAATAACACTACAGGACGGTTTAACGACTTGTTTTAACCATTTTAAGCAAAGAAAAGTAGTGGGGTGGCTGCCAGTACCAAAGGCTAAACCAGGATCTAAGCGAATATTGATAGCATCAGTATTGCTAACATCATGCCAAGTCGGCACTATCCATAAGTCATCAAGAATTTTTATTGGGTCGAATTGCGATTGTGTGAGCCTTACCCAATCTTGCTCAGCCACCGTTTCAATTTGGTAAGGCAAGCTGTCCAGACCAAACTCTGCTTTAGCTGCAGCCACTAATGGCTCAACCTGGCAATTTTCATCTAGCAGTGCGTTGATAATATTTTTTTGCCAAAATCCTGGCGGTGGCATATTGGGCTCACCAAATAAAGGGACTTCATCTGGCTGCTCAGCTTCAGCGTCTTCGATTGAAACGGACAATGCACCGTGGTTTAGCAAAAATTCACTTAATGCTTCCGCGATACGATTGTCCGCATGGATATTCAGGGCCAACCAAGCCATGATTATTTATTGTTGATACCGAGTTTGTTTTCTAAGTAGTGAATACTAGTTCCACCGTGCTGAAAAGCAGCGTCATTCATCAAATCTTTATGTAAAGCCACATTGGTTTTGATGCCTTCGATAATCATCTCAGATAAAGCAATATTCATTTTGGCAATGGCTTGCTCTCGTGTATCACCATATGCAATCAATTTACCTATCATAGAATCATAATGGGGAGGCACAAGATAGTTTTGGTAGGCATGTGTATCAACGCGAATGCCAGGTCCTCCGGGCATATGGAAGGTTGAAATTCTGCCTGGTGAGGGAACGAAAGTATAAGGGTCTTCAGCGTTAATGCGACACTCGATGGCATGGCCATTCAATTCAATGTCTTTTTGCTTAAAGCGTAATTTTTCACCGTAAGCAATACGAATTTGTTCTTGCACAATATCGATACCAGTAATCATTTCTGTCACTGGATGTTCAACCTGAACGCGAGTGTTCATCTCGATAAAGTAGAACTCATTATTTTCGTAAAGAAACTCAAAAGTACCAGCGCCACGATAACCTATACGCTTGCAAGCATCAGCACAGCGTTGACCAATCTTATCGCGCAATTTAGTGCTAATTCCAGGGGCAGGAGCCTCCTCCAGAACCTTTTGATGACGTCGTTGCATAGAGCAGTCACGTTCACCTAAATAAACTGCGTTGCCATGTTGATCAGACAGCACTTGAATTTCAATATGGCGTGGGTGCTCAAGGAATTTTTCCATGTACACCATAGGATTACCAAAGGCAGCTTGTGCCTCAGCTTTGGTCATATTTACGGAGGCTATAAGCGCTGCTTCGGTATGCACTACCCGCATACCGCGACCACCACCACCACCCGCCGCTTTGATAATGACAGGGTAGCCAATCTGTTTAGCAATCTTAATAATTTGCTGTGGATCGTCTGGTAATGCTCCTTCAGAACCTGGGACACATGGCACGCCAGCTTTTCTCATAGCATCTTTAGCGCTAACTTTGTCGCCCATTAATCTAATGGTTTCGGCGCGAGGTCCAATAAAAACAAAGCCACTTTGTTCAACACGCTCGGCGAAGTCTGCATTTTCAGAGAGAAAACCATATCCTGGGTGGATTGCTTCTGCATCGGTGACTTCAGCTGCACTAATGACGGCAGGGATATTTAGGTAACTTTGATTAGAGGGGGCTGGACCAATACATACAGACTCATCAGCGAGCTTCACGTATTTTGCTTCCCTATCTGCTTCAGAGTGAACGGCTACAGTACGAATACCTAACTCGCGACAAGCGCGTTGGATACGCAAGGCAATTTCACCTCGGTTCGCAATCAGAATTTTGTCGAACATGATGCTTCCTTAGCCAATAATAAAGAGAGGCTCACCGTATTCAACAGGTTGACCGTTTTCTACCAAAATAGCCTTAATAACACCGGCTTTATCGGCTTCGATTTCATTTAATAATTTCATCGCTTCGATGATACATAGCGTATCGCCTACTGCTACTGTACTGCCCACATCCACAAAGGACTTAGCATCAGGAGAAGGGGAACGATAAAAGGTACCTACCATCGGAGATTTCACTTCGTGACCATCCACCTTAGCAATCACTTGCGGCGCTGCTTCAGCAGCAGCGGGCGCACTTGTGGGCGCTGCAGGAGCAGGGCTTGGGGCAGATATATATTGTATATTCGCTGCCGAAGCCTGAAGTTGTCGGCTAATGCGAACTTTTTCTTCACCTTCGGTAAGCTCTAATTCAGAAATCCCAGATTCTTCGACAAGGTCTATCAGTTTTTTGAGTTTTCTTAAGTCCATGGTTTACTCCCTAATACAGTAAGGCCTAAGCCTTTTGATTTAATTGTGAAATTGCATAATCCAGCGCGAGCAAATATCCCATCGCGCCTAAGCCACTAATCAGGCCTACCGCGATATCAGAAAAAAAGGATTTTTGGCGAAAGTGCTCTCTGGCATAGATGTTGGAAAGATGGATTTCGATAAATGGAATTTTGACTGCACTCAGCGCGTCACGCATAGCAATAGAAGTATGCGTGTAGGCCGCTGGATTAATCAAAATAAAATCTATCTTATCTTTTGCGCTTTGAATTTTGTCGATGAGTTCGACTTCAGAATTACTTTGAAAAGTCTCTAAATGTATATTGGCAGATGAGGCCTTTTCTTTGAGTTGACGATTGATATCATCCAAAGTCAAAGTGCCATAATGATTTGGCTCACGCCCGCCCAACAGATTTAAATTGGGGCCATGTACCACTAAAACAGACTTTTGTAGTGCGTTGTTCATCCCGTTTAAATACCCAACCTAAGAAAAAATTCGGAAAGTATTTTTGCTGTTAATTAGCCTACATTTTACAGTAAAAAGTAGCTATTTACGGAAAAAATCTTGGTATTTAAAAGTAAATGCAGTAAATATAAGTCTGTTTTTTTGGGCTTTTTAAGTCATTTTTTATGGTTTTAATGAGTTTAAATAAGAGCTTAGCTCTTGAATATTTACTCGCCCGAAAATTTGTTTTATCACTTTCCCATTCTGATCAATGACCACGGTGTAAGGAACTACCCCTTTGTCATTGCCGAGCTGCTCTGATAGCGCCATGGTGTCTTGTTCGCTATAGATTATTTTAAATGATGTGGCTTCGTTTGCTTGGAAAAATTTTCCGGTTTTCTCAGCATCATCAATAGATACGCCAAAAAACTCGATTTGATCGTTGCTCAATTTTTTATTGAGGTCTGATAACTCCGGCAACTCTTCTACACATGGTAAACACCATGTCGCCCAGAAGTTGAGGACGGTATATTTGTTTTTTACGGGCAAGCTGACCTTTTCACCCGCAAGACTAGTAAAGCTGTAGTCATTTAATGCATCCGCAGAAATCTTCTTTGCACAAGAGCTGAGTATAAAAGGGGTTAAAAAGATAATCGCAATCAAACCTAACAAGAAACGCTGATATTGCATTCTGAATCTCCAATTTCTAGGATTTTGCCAATATTTTTGGCGAAGATGTCGGCATTTTCGAAGCCAATGACTCGACTATTTAAAATTTCTTTGCCATTGGCATTGAAAAATACAATGGCAGGCGGGCCAAATAATTTAAAGTGTTGCAAAAGCTTTACCTGTTCATCACTGTTCGCAGTAACGTCCGCTTTAACCAGCGTGAACTGCCCCATCAACTTGATCACCTTGGGTTCACTGAAAGTGTACTTCTCCATTTCCTTGCAGGCTACACACCAATCGGCATAAAAGTCTAATAGCACTGGTTTGCCTTTGGATTGTTGTATCACTTGGTTTAACTCAGTCAAGCTGTTAATTTTTGTCCACGCCAATCCTTGCTGATTAGACTGTTGTAATGGAATTACTTTTTCTAAAGGGTTCAGGACAGCACTTGCTCCGCTTAGGCTGGCGATGAAATAAATGATGGAGAGTCCCGTTGTTAAAGCAATACCAATGTGCTTGAGAATTTGCCCAAGCTGACTGTCAAAACTTAGTCTAAATAGATAAACAGCGGGAATTGCAAAAAACAGGCACCACAACAACATAAGCAAATAGCTAGGAAGTATGGAGCTAAGCATTAAAATGGCCACCGCCAACATCATCAGACCAAATAAGTGTCTTATTAACTCCATCCAAGCCCCCGCTTTCGGGAGCACGTGGCCTGCAGAGGCGCCTATCATAAGTAACGGAATACCCATGCCTATAGACATGGAAAAAAGGGCTATAGCGCCAGTCATTACATCATGTGTTTGGCTGATATAAATTAACGCTCCTGCGAGCGGCGCAGCCACGCAGGGGCTGACAATCAGTGCCGATAATATACCCATAATAAATACGCTTATTAATTGCCCGCCTTTGAATCGATTGGCCGTTGACACTAATTTGTTTTGTATAAAATTGGGCAACTTGATTTCAAAAACACCAAAGGTGGAGAGAGCCAAAACGGCGAGCAAAATGGCAGTGATAGACAAAACCAAAGGGCTTTGCAGAGAGTTGCTTATCAATTGTCCTGAATATGCAGCGGCTATCCCAGCCAAGGTATAACTGAGGGCCATACCAAGGGTGTAGGCAAGTGACAGATTAAAAGCATGCAGGCGACTAGTGGCATGGTGATGAACTTTTTTATCACCGATGATAATACCGGACAGTATAGGAATCATGGGCAGTACGCAGGGTGTCAAAGATAGCAATAAGCCCAGCCCAAAAAATCCAGAAATGATCAACCACCATTGCCCAGATGCAAGCAAGCTGACAGGTATGTTTTCTGTTGATTTGCCAAAGCGCTCGATTTTTTTGATAGGCGCATAACATACGCCTTGTTCGCTGCAACCTTGATAGCCCAGCTCTAATTGCGCAATTTGATCCAAGGGGATAGGCAAATTCAGTCGCACACTAAAGTCATGGTGATACACCTCCATGCGCCCGAAATTTGGGTCTTGTTTAAATTCACCCGCAGGAAACTCAATATTGGCTAATGGCTGTTGTTGAATTTTAAATATAATACGATCGCGGTATAGGTAATAACCTGGGGCAACTTTAAAATTGATCGCTAGTGTGTTTGCATCAAGCGCTTTTAATTGATATTTAAAAGCTTGATCCGGAGTTAGAAGTGTTGGTTCGCTCACTCCCTGTGAAAAGCTATTACTGCTTTGGCTGTTATCTGCAATAGCAAAGTTTGACGAGACAATAGAAACTAAGCTGAAGACAAACAATAAAAATAATTTTTTCAAAATAATCACAGGGCCAAGCTTCCTTATGAGGAGGGTGTGGAGGTTTGAGCGAGCAACCATTCTAGGTAAGGAGAATATCCTTGCTCAATAGGGACTGAGATAATCTCAGGAAGTTCATAGGGATGATGCTCTAATATCGCCTGTTCGACTTGTTTAACAAGCTCTTCCCGGGTTTTGATAATGACGGGCACTTCCTGATCCTGATGAAGTTTGCCTTGCCAATGATAAATTGAAGTGCATGGCGCTAATATATTGACGCATGCTGCCAATTGCTTGTTGACCAAAACCTCAGCCATTGTTTCAGCAATGGTCTGATTGGGAAAATTGCTGAGGACCAAGCAAAATTTATTTGTAAGCGTGTCTGACATAAAATATTACTTTTA
>JACCDJ010518005.1_pt1 | contig 16644 bp, 16 predicted proteins | sample 7444481 | NCBI WGS metagenome assembly JACCDJ01 (sample SAMN15323435, study PRJNA562643) | freshwater metagenome | isolation source: river surface water | place: USA:Blue River Watershed | collected 2017-08-15 | reverse complement strand
CCAAGTGTCGCCCAGGAAAACCTGTCGGAAAGCAGAACCCGTCGCTTGGCAGGCCAGAATTGCCTGTGCTTCGGTTTGGCCCGCACCGGGCGTAATCCGCGAAATCGCGCCGGTCGTGTTGTTACGACACAAAGGCACATCATTCGGGATGGCTGTCGTGCCAGGGTTCTTGACACCAAACACAGATCCAGCGACTGCGAAGATCCATGGGCGAAGCCCCATTTCGCGCGCGCCGGACCCAAGCGGAATCTCAAGCTCCATCCGACCCATATAATAAGCGCGGCCACCCAAGGCGTCATCGGACACTTGGTCACGCGCGGTAATCAACTCACCCGTATCACCCCGATAAAATTGACGCAGGGCTCGGGGGCCAACACCGCGAATGTCAAAGCCGGGGAACTGCGGCTCACCAAGGAAGTAACGATCCGTTAGGCGAACCTTATCAGCCCCTTCCCGGTTCGGATTTTCAAAGCTTTTAATATATCCACCTTCCCCTGAAACAGAGAAGACGAAATTCCCAAAGGGCTTCCAATATTGCCGCGCATCCACGTTGGTGCGCAGATAGTTCACGCTACCGCCAAGGCCCGCAAAATCCTGACTGAACAACAATCTACGACCGCGTGTCGGGCGGATGCGGTTATCCAGATCATCATAGACAAGGCTATATCCAACTGAGGAAGTCGTGCGCTTGCCGACCGCATCGCAGATATAAAGACCTGCCCTGAAGGGATCGCACTGACCTTCGAAATAATAGAGCGTCTTATCAAGCGTGACGTCGTCATAGCTCAAACCATAACGACCCGCCAACGACCAGAACTCGGTAATAGGCACGCCCATGCGCACCTGAATACCTGTCGTTGTTTGCTGATAGGTGGTCTGGCGACTCTGGTTAATGAAGTTAAAGGAATTCAAATCGCGGCGGAAAATGTCGGCCCCAAGTGCGATATTCTTGTCCATGAAATAGGGTTCTGTGAACCCGAGTTCAACCGACTTTGTATATTGCGAATAGTTGATCCCCGCACGAAGCTCTTGCCCCTTTCCGCGGAAGTTCCGTTGCCGGATCGAGAAGTTGATGATGAAGCGTTCCAGCGACGAAAAACCAGCCGAAAGCTGTAATTCACCGGTTGCCTTTTCTTCGACATTCGCCTCGAGCACGATGCGATCCGGGGTCGCGCCTGGCTTTTGCTCAATCTCCAACTTTTCCTGAAAATACCCAAGGCTTTGGATACGATCAGAAGAGCGCTTGACGAGGAAGGTGTTGAAGGGATCGCCTTCAGCCAAACGGAATTCGCGCCGAATAACCTTATCCTGCGTCGTCGTATTCCCGTTAATGTCCACCCGCTCAACATAGACTCGCGGCGCATCGCTGATCTTATAGGCAATGGACATCGTCAGCGTGTCTTTATCGCGGTTGAACTCGGGGTTCACCTCCGCAAACGCGTAGCCAAACAGGCCTGCGGATTGCGTTAAGTTGTCGACCGTATCTTCAACCATCTTCGCGTTATACCACGCACCCTTTTTTGTGACCAAAGATGTGGATTTGGGTTTGTAATCGCGCAGCTCGCTCTCAAGCGTAATGTCCCCAAATTTATAGCGATCCCCTTCTTCGACCACATAGGTCACGATGAAGTCCCGCCGGTCAGGCGTAAGTTCTGCCGTCGCAGAAACAACCCGAAAGTCGGCATAACCTTGGGTCAGGTAAAATTGCCGCATCTTTGATTGGTCATAGGCCAGCTTATCAGGATCGTAGCTGTCTTTCGAAGAAAAGAAGCCGAAAAAGCTTGAGGGGCGGGTTGCCATTTCGCCGATAATCTTTTTGTCGGCAAACTTGGTATTTCCAAGAATATTGATTTGCCGAACCTTGGATTTCGGACCCTCGCTGATCTCGAAGACAATATCGACGCGGTTTTGGTCCAGCTTGACCATTTTCGGCTCAACTGTTGCCGCGTAACGTCCCTGACGTTGATAGAGCTCGATGATCCGGGCCACATCGGCTCGTACCTTCGACCGCGTGAAAATCTGGCGCGGCGCAATTTTAATCTCCGGGCGAATCTTGTCTTCCTTGAGGCGCTTATTGCCCTCGAGGATGATACGGTTGACGACCGGGTTTTCCTGTACCTCAATCGTCAGCTGGCCATTATCGTCGCGGATTTGGACATCCGCGAACAATTCGGTGTCCAGCAATTCGCGCAGCGCATCGTCGAGCGCTTCGACGCTATAGCTCTGCCCGGGCCGCAACCGGATATAGGAACGAACTGTATCAGGTTCGATCCGCTGCGAACCGCTTACAGCAATCGATAGAATGATGTTTTGAACCGGAGGCGCTACCGCCGCCTTATCCGGCTGGGCTGCAGCGGCGGGCGCTGGGCGCGTGCCCATGCGATCTTGAGCCACCGCAGGCGCCACAAGGGCAGGCAAGGCCGTCCCCAGCAGCAAGGCTACAAGATACCGATGACAATGAAGGTTATGTTCTTTTTTTCCCACGCGCTCTCTCATTCAAATCATCCGGGCAAAACCTGCCCGTCTTATCCGCCCACCCCTGCCAGCCGTAAAAGCCCAAGTGATGCAATATCGTTCAGAGTGACGAAGAGCATCAAGGCAAGCAAGGCGAACATACCAGAGCGGAACGCAATCTCCATCGTCTTCGGGCTGACAGGCCGTTTTTGGATGGCTTCAACTGCATAGAAGCAGAGATGGCCGCCATCAAGCATCGGAACTGGCAAGAGGTTGATGAACCCGAGGTTAATTGAGATCAACGCGGCCAGATAGACAAAGGCTTGCCAGCCAATCGCCGCCGCTTCCCCCGATACGCGCGCGATCTTGATCGGACCGCCCAGTTCCTTCACCGAACGCCTGCCCGATATGACCTGCCAAATCCCTGTGACCATACGGTCGACAATGGCAACAGTCCGCTCCACCCCCACCATGGGGGCTTCGAGCAGCGAGACCGGGCGAACCACCCGATCACCGCTTGGTGCAATGCCAATCCGCCCAATGCGATATTCATTGCCGAAGCGATCCCGCTCGAGCGAGACAGCAGCTACCATGGTCCGAACGATCTGATCGTCCCCGCGCGCAATTTTTACTTCGAGCGCCATGCCGCCACGATCCTGCACAATCGGGTAAATGGCATCAAAATGCTCTATCTCACGATTGTTGATCTCAAGGATCACATCACCCGGCAGCACCCCGGCTTGCGCGGCTGGCGAACCTGACTGAACCGAGCCCACAACGGGCGGGGTCTGCCCCTCGCCATAGGCGTAAGCGAAGGTGCCCAAAATGAGGATCGCTGCTAGAAAATTGGCAAGCGGCCCAGCGAGCACGATCAAAAAACGTTGCCACACGGGTTTGGCGTGGAACACGCCAGCACGCTCTGCCTCCGGCAGATCCCGCCAGCGCGGGTCTTCGACGCTGGCGCCATTCATATCACCTGAAAAGCGCACATAGCCCCCAAGGGGGAGCCATCCAATTTTCCAGCGCGTCCCAAATCGGTCGGTCCAGCCCACCATTTCCCGACCAAAGCCGATGGAAAAAGCCTCTACCGTAACGCCAAAGCGCCGGGCGACCCAAAAATGACCAAATTCATGGACAAAAACCAAAGGCCCAATGACGAGAACGAAACACGCGACCGTCCATAGAAGTCCGGGCGAGTCGATCATGCCGCAAGTGCCTCCATCTTCTGCGCGGCACGCTGCCGGGCTTCACCATCAATTGCCAGAACATCGGCAATGCTTTTCGGTGCCGGTGCTGCATAATGGTTCAAGACGGATTGCACAACGGTTGCGATGTCCGCAAACCCAATCTGGCGATCAAGAAAGGCCGCCACAGCAACCTCATTCGCGGCATTCAAGATCGCTGGCGCAGCGCCCCCGGCGGCGAGCGCCTCTCGGGAAAGCCGAAGGCACGGGAAACGTTCCATATCTGGTGCTTCAAAGTCGAGCTGCGCAATCCGTGCTAGATCCAACCGCTCGACTGGTGCTTCCATCCGGTCTGGCCATGCAAGGCAATGGGCAATCGGCGTGCGCATGTCAGGCGACCCCAGTTGGGCGAGGAACGAGCCGTCTGTGTATTCCACCAAAGAATGAATAACAGATTGAGGATGAACAATAACGTCGAACTGCTCGACGTTTAAGGGAAAGAGATGGAAAGCCTCAATCAGCTCCAGCCCCTTGTTCATCAAGGTCGCGGAATCGACCGAGATCTTGGCGCCCATCGACCAATTGGGATGCTTCACGGCTTGCTCTGGGGTTACCTGTCCCAGTTGCGCTGCTGTGAAGGTCCGAAACGGCCCCCCGCTCGCGGTCAGAATGACCCTGCGGACAGATGCGCTGTTATGCTGCTCAAAGCATTGGAAAATGGCGTTATGCTCTGAGTCCACGGGCATCAGACGCGTCCCATGATGCACAACCGCCGCCGTCAGAACCTCCCCGGCAGACACCAGAGCTTCTTTATTCGCCAGCGCCACAGTGGCACCTTGGCCGATGGCGGCCATGACGGGCTCCAGCCCGGCACAGCCAACAATGGCCGCCATTGTCCAATCTGCAGGCCGGGCTGCCGCGTCGATGATCGCCTGACGACCAGCGGCCGCTTCAATTCCCGTCCCAGCCAAGGCAGATCGCAGTGGCTCTAACAGGTGCTCCTCGCCAATCACTGCCAATTGCGCGCTCGCCGTGATCGCCGCTTGGGCAAGTGCCTCCACGTTGGACTGCGCTGTCAGCGCCTCCACCTGAAACTTGTCCGGCGCGCGAACGATAAGGTCTAGCGTTGATTGCCCGATGGAACCGGTCGCGCCGAGGATCGATATCCGCTTCATCCGGTCAATACCCCGACCAAACAAGCAACGCCGCAACGGGCAACGCAGTCACAACGCCATCAAGCCGGTCGAGGAAACCGCCATGCCCCGGAATGAGGGTTCCACTGTCTTTGACCCCAGCTCGGCGTTTCATCCAGCTTTCGAAAAAATCCCCGATCTGGGCGATCAGGGCCAGAAAAGGGCTCAAAAGCGCGAGCTGAAAAGACAGACCCCAATGATCCGCTAAGATCCATCCCAGCAACAGCGCACCAAACATGCCCCCGAACAGGCCGGACCATGTCTTATTGGGGCTTATACGCGGCGCCACCTTGGGTCCGCCAAAGCTTCTGCCTGCGAAATAAGCGCCAATATCCGTCGCCCAGACAACCGACAGCCCCCAAAAGGCCAATAACAAACCATCGGGCTGCATCCGAAGCCACAGCAGCGCCGTGATCGGTAAGCCAACATAAAGGGCCCCAGAGGCGAGCCAAAGGTTGCGCGTGGCGATCATCAGAAAAAGGAACACACCAACAAAAGCAGCCGTTGAGACCAGCCCAGGCCCCGCCGCTAAGGGCGATAAAAGCGCAAGCGGCACGCACAAGGCATATTGGGCAAGCCGCTTCTGATCAGACCCATGGGTGAGGCCCGCCCATTCCCGGATCATGATGAGCCCAATGATCGTCGCAAGCACCCATAGCGCATTGCCGCCAAGCCATAACTCAATGGCGGCGACGATGATCAAGAAAATCCCGGCAAGGCTTCGTTGGATGAGTTCAGGGGTCATAAGCCACCAAAGCGCCGGTCGCGCCCGCCAAAATCTGCCAAGGCAGCCGCCAAATGGTCTGGGTTAAAGTCCGGCCAAAGCGTGTCGACGAACATCAACTCCGCATAGGCCAATTGCCAAAGCAGAAAATTGGAGAGCCGTTTCTCGCCTGACGTTCGAATAAGCAAGTCAGGTGCCGGAAGATCGGCCGTAAAAAGGCCTGCTTCGATCTTCCCAGCGTCAATCTGATCAGCACGTAGCTGGCCTTGAGCCACCAGCTCCGCCAGCTTGCGCGTCGCGCGGACAATCTCTGCCTGCGCGCCATAGTTCAAGGCGATGACCAGCGTTGTGCGATTGTTTGCCGCGGTTTTGGCAACCGCATCGTCAATCAGCTGAACCAAATCCGGCTTCAGGGCCCGATAATCGCCGATGACCTTAAGCCGCACGCCGTTCGCTGCCAGCTCATTGACGTCGTGCTTGATGAAGTGCCGCAACAACCCCATCAGGTCGTTAACTTCATCTTCCGGGCGCCGCCAATTTTCGGTTGAAAAGGCGTAAAGCGTCAAAACCTCGAGACCAAGGTCGCCTGCTGCGCGAACCGCAGCTTTTGCCGCCTCGATGCCTTTGCGATGCCCAGCGATCCTCGGCAGGCCGCGGCTTTTTGCCCAGCGGCCATTGCCGTCCATGATGATGGCGACATGCCGAGGCATTTTATTGCCTGCGCCCGCCACAGCCACAGGGGCCGACGCAGATGTCACTTGCCCAGAATTTCCTTTTCCTTCGCGGCAAGGGCGGCATCAATATCGACGATGGTCGCATCGGTCATTTTCTGGACTTCGGTTTCCAGACGCTTGCGATCGTCTTCGCTGATTTCCTTTTTCTTCTCATCAGTCTTCAGCGCGTCATTCCCGTCCCGGCGCACGTTACGCACCGCGATTTTGGCTTTCTCCGCATATTGATGGGCGAGCTTGGCCAATTCTTTGCGGCGCTCTTCCGTCATATCGGGGATGGGCAAGCGGATATTCTGGCCATCGACCATCGGGTTGATCCCAAGACCGGCAGACCGGATCGCCTTTTCAACGGGGGTCACGTTTGATTTGTCCCAAACCTGAACCGACAAGAGGCGCGGCTCGGGGGCCGAGACAGTCGCCACCTGATTAAGCGGCATCATCGCGCCATAAACTTCCACCTGAATAGGGTCGAGCAAGGCGGTGTTGGCCCGGCCCGTGCGCAGACCACCTAGGTCGTTCTTCAACGATTCCAAGGCACCGTGCATCCGGCGTTCAATATCGGCCTTATCATAGGCTGGCATGGTCCTGCTCCCTTAAGCTTGGTTGGTCACGATCGTCGCAATCCCCTCACCCGCCAGCACCCGGGCCAAATTGCCCGGTTCGCGGATCGAAAAGACAACGATCGGAATATTGTTATCGCGGCACAAGGCAACAGCACTTGCGTCCATCACCTTCAGATTATCAGACAAAACGGTGTCAAAGCCGACCTGATCATAGCGCTTGGCAGAGGCAACCAATTTGGGATCGGCGTCATAAACGCCATCCACACTGGTGCCTTTGAACAGTGCATCGCACTTCATTTCAGCGGCGCGCAATGCAGCGCCTGAATCTGTCGTGAAATAAGGGCTGCCCACGCCGGCGGCGAAGATGACGACCCTGCCCTTTTGAATATGACGTTCGGCGCGACGGCGGATCACGGGTTCGCAGACTTGATCCATCTGGATCGCTGATTGCACCCGCGTATCGACGCCAAGTTGCTCAAGCGCATTTTGCATGGCGAGCGCGTTCATCACCGTCGCCAACATGCCCATATAATCGGCCTGCGCGCGGTCCATTCCCTTGGCAGCACCCGCCATCCCACGGAAAATATTGCCACCGCCAATAACAAGGCACAGCTCAAAGCCCGCATCTTTGGCGGCTTTGACCTCAAGCGCCATGCGCGCGACTGTTTCAGGATGAATGCCGAAAGGCTGATCGCCCATCAGGACTTCGCCAGAAAGCTTCAGGAGGATGCGTTTGAAGCCGGGGCGCGCCATGGTCGAAAAAAGTCTCTTTCAGCAAGCAATTCACAAAAGCGAGGCGCGCACCCTAGAACGGGTGCGCGCCCTTGCCAAGCGGTCGAGATTAGATACCCGCTGCCGCAGCCACTTCGGCGGCGAAATCGCTCTCGGCCTTTTCGATGCCTTCGCCCAACTGGAAGCGGACATAGTCCTTCAAAACGATGGCGGCACCAGCTTCTTTGCCAGCGGCAGCCACAACGTCTGAAACCTTGGTCTTGCCATCCATCACAAATAGCTGGTTCAGAAGGGCATTTTCCTTCACGAACTTCGCGACCGAACCGTCCACCATCTTGGCGATAACGTCGGCTGGCTTGCCGCTTTCAGCAGCCTTTTCCGACGCGATCTTACGCTCACGCTCGATCATGTCTGCCGGGATGCCCGCTTCATTGAGCGCAAGCGGGAAAGCCGCTGCTACGTGCATGGCCAGCTGCTTGCCCAAAGCTTCGAGCTTATCAGCAGGCGCTTCAGATTCGAGCGCGATCAGCACGCCGATCTTGCCCATGCCGGGAACGACTTGGTTGTGGACATACGCCACAACAGCGCCCTTATCGACCGACAGGCGACGCGCACGACGCAGCGTCTGGTTTTCACCGATCGTAGCGATGTTGTTGGTCAGGGCTTCGCCAACCGTCCCACCCGAAGGATAGGCCTCGTTCGCCAGCGCCTCAACATCATCACCCTTAGCGAGCGCAATCTGCGTCACATTACGGACGAAGTCTTGGAACTGATCGTTCTTGGCGACAAAGTCGGTTTCAGAGTTCACCTCAACGGCTGCACCCGTTGTGCCGCTCACCGCAACGCCAACCAAACCTTCAGCAGCCGTGCGGCTCGACTTCTTGGACGCCGTTGCCAGACCCTTGGCGCGCAGCCAGTCAACCGCGGCTTCCATGTCGCCATTGGTTTCAGCAAGCGCCTTTTTGCAGTCCATCATGCCCGCGCCGGACTTTTCGCGCAGGTCCTTGACCATCGAAGCAGTAATATCTGCCATGTTCTTGTCCTTTCGGTTCTAAATGCCGTCACCCCCGCCGAAGCGGGGGCTCATTGATCACGCCCGAAGGCGCGGTATGACTTCCCGATTGCTCAGGAATGACGGGAAATTGATCAGGCGTCGGCCAGAACGGCTTCCGCCGGCGGCTCGTCCATTGCACCCAGATCGGCACCGCGCGAGGCCGCACCCTGCTGACCACCACGGGTCGCCGCCGTTGCCACTGCTTCGCAATAGAGGCGGATCGCGCGGCTGGCGTCGTCATTGCCGGGAACCGGGAACGAAATGCCATCGGGCGACACGTTCGAATCGAGGATCGCCACGACCGGAATACCAAGAACATTGGCTTCCTTGATCGCAAGTTCTTCCTTGTTGGCGTCGATCACGAACATCACGTCGGGAATGCCGCCCATGTCGCGGATGCCGCCAAGCGAAAGTTCCAGCTTGTCGCGCTCACGCGTCATCTGAAGAACTTCCTTCTTGGTGAAACCTGATGTGTCGCCGTTCAGCGTTTCTTCCATCGACTTCAGGCGCTTGATCGAGCCCGAAATGGTCTTCCAGTTGGTGAGCATGCCACCCAACCAGCGGTGGTTGACGAAATGCTGGCCCGAAGCGCGGGCGGCGTCAGCAATCGGACCCTGCGCCTGGCGCTTGGTGCCGACGAACAGAACCTTGCCACCACGGGCCGCCGTCTGCGCGACAAAGTCAAGCGCGCGGGCAAACAGCGGAACGCTCTGCGAAAGATCAAGAATATGCACGCCATTGCGATCGCCAAAGATGTAAGGCTTCATCTTCGGGTTCCAGCGGTGCGTCTGGTGGCCAAAATGCGCGCCAGCTTCAAGCAGCTGGTGCATCGTGACAGTCGGTGCTGCCATGGGATAGTCTCCTTCCGGTTGGTCCACTGAGAGGCGAGAACGAAGCAACGCTTCGCACCGGTTTATGTGCCTCCCATGCGGGATTAAGGCGCGCCCCTTACCGCGGCGTCCTGCGCTTGGCAAGCCTTATGGCAAGCCCAACGCTTTATGATTTTGCAGCGAGAGCCGCCATTGCGGGTTTGCCATGACAAACTCGATCGCCTCGGCAAGATTTTCAGCGCGCGCCGCATTGTCCATTGGCTGGATCAAGAAATGGTCGAACCCCCATCCTTGCATGTCCTGCCAATCGCTCCCGGGCTGCGGCCAGACCAGCTTAAGCTCTTGGCCAGTGCGTTGGACCACCGCACTGCCCGCTTTCGGGCTGATGCAGAGCCAATCAATCCCCGGCGTCGCGGGCAGAGTGCCATTGCTCTCCACGCCAATCTCAAAGCCTTGAGCATGGAGCGCGGCGACCAATGGCCCGTCGAGCTGCAACATCGGTTCGCCCCCCGTGACGACCACATAGGGCGGCCCCGCCGCCGTGCGCCCCCAAATCTCTTTCACCTTTTGGGCAAGCTCCTCGGCAGAGGCGAACTTGCCGCCATTTTCCCCATCGGTGCCGACAAAATCGGTGTCACAAAACTGGCAAATCGCCTTGGATCGATCTTCTTCGCGCCCCGTCCAAAGGTTGCACCCTGAAAACCGCAAGAACACAGCACGGCGCCCTGCCTGAGCGCCTTCCCCCTGCAAGGTCAGAAAAATCTCTTTGACCGAATAGGTCATGGCAGGCTCGCATAAACCGTGGGGTCAGCAACGCCTGCCTCGGCAAAGCCCTTTTGCCGCAGCCGGCAGCTGTCGCAGCTACCGCAATGCTTTTGGTCAGCCGTGGGGTCGTAGCAGGACCAGCTGAGCCCCATATCGACCCCAAGTTGCTGGCCAGTCCGCACGATATCGGCCTTGGTCATGTCCACCAATGGGGTGTGCACGTGAAAGGGATCGCCCTCGACACCGGCCTTGGTCGCCAGATTAGCCATCCCCTCAAACGCCCGGATGAAATCAGCCCGGCAATCTGGATAGCCTGAATAGTCCAAGGCATTGACGCCAATCGCGATATCGCGCGCGCCCACCGCTTCGGCCCAGCCAAGGCAGAGGGAGAGAAAGATCGTGTTTCGGGCGGGAACATAGGTGATGGGGATCCCCTCCCCCACACCTTGCTTCGGGACGTTGAGCGAAGCGTCTGTCAGCGCGGATCCGCCGAAAGTTGAGAGATCGAGCGGCAGGACAATATGCCGCTCTGCACCCATCGCCTTCGCCACGCGATGCGCTGCTTCCAGCTCAATCCGGTGCCGCTGATTATAGTCGATCGTCAGCGCAAACAGACGCCAGCCGGCTGCCCGGGCCATTGCGGCAACGACCAGCGAGTCGAGCCCGCCCGATACAAGAGCAACAAGAGCGCCGCCTTGGGGAGCCGTGGGAAACGTCATGAGCGCCAGCTAGAGCCAGTTGCTGCGGGTTTCAAGCCGAACAAAAAACAGGCTGCCAGAAGCGGCAGCCTGAAAGTTGGTTTTAAAGGGATTGGAAGTCACCATGAAGAACTTCGCAAACCCCCTTTTAAATCGAAGCTGTTAACGCGCGCCTAACAGAAGATGACTTATTTGCGAGGCGGCGCGCACGGGCCAAGGCGCCGGGCTTCATACGTCATGGAAAAGGGCGCGTTGCGCACGATACCCTGGGTTTCGATCTGCACCAAACGCGGGGTTTCCACCCTCAGCCGGGTCTGACCACTGCCAGTAGATGGGCAGCGGTAATGCACGGTCGCCGCTTGGGGGGCGTTCTCAATAGGAAAGCGGGAACAGGCCAAACCGGTATGGGCAAGCTGCAGGAAAACAGCGGGATCAGCAACGCACATCGTCTGTCCGCCATCGCGCGCATCGGTGGATCGGATATCCCAAAGCCCGAGTTCAATCTTGCTCAACGCCTGCAAGGGTTCCGCGACAAGGGCCGAGGGGAGCAACAAGAATCCCAGTCCAAAACACAAAGCTTTGGTTAGCCGACCGAACAAAAAAATGCGCCCCTTCATTGATCGCCTCATGACCTCATTTGACCGCGCCAACGCATATCTAGAGAGAATAAGTGGCTAAAGCATGTCAAAAAATACTGCCGGATACGAAACGGCTAGATGGCCACCGGAAAAATCTTCGAGCAGAAAGCGCAATCCACAGAAACAATCCCTTGCGTATCTGCCATTTCGCGACGCTCTTCTTCGGAAAACCGCAAGATGACGGAGCGTACATGGTCAGCATCGCAGCGGCACCCTTTGTGCAGCCGGATTGGCTCCATAACGCGGACTTCATCTTCTTCATGGAAAAGTCGCCAGACGATGTCTTCCAGCGACAAATCAGCGTTAGTCAGTTCATCGACCGATATCGTGTGCGCAAGGATGCAGACATGTTCCCATTCCGGATGGTCATGGCGCACATGGAGCCGTTCCCGCCCCACTTCCCCCTCGGGCAAATGCTGCAACAACAGGCCGCCCGCAACATCACCCGAAAGGCCGGTGCGGACAAGGCTGGGAATTTGTTCTGACTGGGCAAAATAATGCTCAATCGCGTCGGCCAGCCGTGCGCCCTCCAACGGGACGATGCCCTGATAGCGCTCTTTGCTGACGGCCTGATCGAAGGTAATCGCCAGATAGCCTTCGCCAAACAACGCCTGCAAATCAGGGTCGTGCGGTAGCCCCGCGACCTTCTCCACATCATGCTTGACATAGCCGCGCAGTGCCCCGGCCTTGTAGTCACAAACCAGCAGTTCGATGGCACCGTCCTTAGTTTGGGCCTGCATCGTCATCTGGCCGTCATCGGATTTGAGCGTGGTGCCCAACAACGCCGTCAATACCAAGGCTTCCGCCAAGAGCTTTTCGACCGCTGGCGGATAGCCATGTGCCGCAAGCACCTGTTCAAGCGCGGGGCCAAGCCGAACCACCCGCCCCCGCGCATGGCGGCTGGCGATCGTGAAGCCCAAGACCTGATCTGTTTGGCCCGTCACAACAGCCCCAATGCCCATAAAAGAACCGATTTCTGGGCGTGAATGCGGTTTTCCGCCTCGTCCCAGATCAACGATTGGGGGCCATCCAAAACCCCATCCGTAGCCTCTTCCCCGCGATGAGCGGGCAGGCAGTGCAGGAAATGCGCGTCGGACTTGGCCTTGGCCATCAACGCTTCGTTCACCTGATACGGCATCATCGCGGCAATCTTTGCCTCGGCATGGTCTTGGCCCATGGAGACCCATGTGTCGGTCACGATGACGTCCGCCCCCTCAACGGCAGCGGCAGCATCGCGGACAATATCGATCCGCGCGCCTTGCGCCCGGGCTGCCGCCACAAAGCTCGCATCAGGATCATAACCCTGCGGACACCCGACCCTAACGTTGAACTTCATCAACCCTGCAGCCTCGATGATGGACGCCAGCACATTATTGCCATCGCCCAGCCATGCGACTTCAAGACCAGGCAGCGCCTTGCCGGTTTCGAGGATGGTCAGCATATCCGCGACAATCTGGCAGGGGTGCGAAAGATCTGTCAGGCCATTGATAACAGGCACGGAAGAAAAACGGGCCAATTCCTCAACCTTGGCGTGATCATCGGTCCGAATAACAATCGCATCGACCATGCGGGACAACACCCGCGCTGTATCGGCGACCGTCTCCCCACGGCCCAATTGCATCTGCCCGGCAGCCATAAACATGGCATCGCCACCCAATTGTCGCATGCCCATTTCAAAACTCACGCGGGTCCGCGTTGAGTTTTTCTCGAAGATCATGCCCAGCACATGGTCTTTGAGCGGCGCGTCTGCATCCGCCCGCCCTTTGGGCCAGCCTTTACGCGCGGACTTGCGGCCCAACGCATCGCTGAGGATCGTGGCGAGTGCGTCGCTCCCCGCGTCGCTAAGGTTCAGGAAGTGCCGGGTCACGCGGCTTCAGGCAGCGTGAAGCTCGCTGCTCCTGCCGAGAGCTTTTCGATGCACTCGGCAATATGGCTGTCGTCGATCGTCAGTGGCGGCAGAATGCGCACCACATTATCGCCTGCCGCCACGGCAAGGAAGTTATGATTGTCGCGCAGATGCGCCACAAAGGCGCGGCTATCGACCTTCAGCTTAAGCCCGAGCATCAGCCCAACGCCCCGAACGCTGTCGAAAAGGTCGTCATGGTTCGGGATCAGCTGCTCAAGGCTCGCGCGCAGTCGATCACCCTTGATTTTGACGGTCTCGAGGAAGCCGGGTTCCAAGATAATGTCGAGCACCGCCATCCCTGCCGCGCATGCAAGCGGATTGCCGCCATAGGTGCTGCCATGGGTGCCCGCCACCATTCCGGCAGCTGCCTTTTCGGTAGCCAGGCACGCCCCTACCGGAAAGCCGCCGCCAATGCCCTTGGCGGATGCCATGATGTCGGGGATGACGCCGTAATGCTCATAAGCGTATAAGGCACCTGTTCGGGCAACGCCGCATTGCACTTCGTCGAACACGAGCATCAGATCCTGCTCGTCACAAATCGCGCGCAAGCCCTTCAAAAACTCTGGGCTTGCCGGGCGAATACCGCCCTCGCCTTGGATGGGCTCCACAAGAAAACCAGCCGTGTTTTCGTTAACAGCCGCCTTGGCTGCCTCAAGGTCGTCGAACGGAACGACCACAAAGCCCTCGAGCAACGGCGCGAAGCCATCACGCAGCTTTTCCTGATCCGTGGCAGAAATCGTCGCCATTGTCCGGCCATGAAAGGCGTTTTTGAAGGTGATCAGCACGTTCTTGTGCGGATTGCCCTTGGCGTGGTGATAGCGCCGGGCCGTCTTGATCGCGCATTCCACCGCTTCGGCACCTGAGTTCGTAAAGAACACGGTGTCCGCAAAAGTATTGTCTACCAACCGCTGAGCGAAAGCTTCCCCCTGCGGGCTGCCATAAAGGTTCGAGACGTGCATCAACGTCGCCGCCTGATCAGCAATCGCCTTGGTAAGGTGCGGATGGCCATGCCCCAGCAGGTTAACGGCGATACCGCTCGCAAAGTCGAGCGCGCGTCGGCCGTCCTCGCTAATGAGGTAACACCCCTCCCCCTTCACCGGACGGAAACCGCACCGGGGATAAACAGGCATCAAGGGCGTAATCGTCATGGCAACAGCCTCCTCATCAACCGCAAATCGAAAAAGGCGGCCAATGCGGGCCGCCTTTCCAAGCGAACAAGGCTTATATAGGGCAGAAAAAGGCGGGACAACCCCTGCCAAAGCCCTGATTAGCTCTTGATCTTCCAGCCCGTCTTGAGAAGTGCATAGCACACCCCGCCCAGCGCAAGGTTAATCGCGATCAACAAGACGACGCCAAAACCCAGCGGAATATCCGCTTGGCCGATAAAGCCATATCGGAAGCCAGAAATAGCATAGTGGAACGGGTTGGCATGGCTGATCGCCGCAAAGGTGGGCGCCAATCGATCTACCGCGTAAAAAGTGCCCGACAGCAACGCAAGCGGCGCCACCACAAAGTTGGCAACGGCTGCCGCATGATCGAACTTTTCAGCCCAGATGGAGGTGAGAACGCCCATGAAAGCGAGCATGGATGACCCCAAGATGCCAAAAAGCAGGATCGCCCAGCCATGCTGCGGCGCCACATGAACGCCGGGCCAGAACAGCATTGCTCCCCAAATGGTCAGCCCAACAAGGATCGCCCGGGTGACCGCGGCCCCGGCCAGCCCGAAGAGAACCTCTGCGGTCGACAAGGGGGGCATCAGATAATCAACGATGGTCCCTTGGATCTTGCCGACCAAAAGCGAAAAGCTGGAATTGGCAAACGCATTCTGCATCATGCCCATGATAATCAGGCCGGGGGCCAGAAAATCGGGGAAGGACGCGCCCAGAACTTCCTTCTTCGTGCCGCCAAGGGCAACGGTGAAAATAACAAGGTAAAGCAGCGTTGTGAGTGCAGGTGCCCAGATGGTCTGGAGCTGCACCTTGAAAAAGCGCCGAACCTCCTTCACATACAGAGCGCGCAAGCCTCCCCAGTTGACCGATCGGATCGCCGGGACACCGGGCTGGTTGCGTATTGCAATTTCGGACTCGCTGTTCATAGCCATATCGCCTATCGGCTGCTGCCGATTGTCGCAAGGGTGACAGCAAGCCCAAAGCTTTGAAGTGGTGTCGAGATGTCGTGGACTGATGAACGCATCGAACAATTGAGAACGATGTGGAGCAAGGGGATGACAGCATCCCAAATCGCCGAAGAACTTGGCGGCGTTAGCCGTAATGCGGTGATCGGCAAGGCGCACCGCCTTGGGCTGCAGTCGCGACCATCCCCCGTGAAATCGGCCGATGGCGAAGGTGGATCGGCGCGGAAAGCCGCAGCGACGCGCGCTAAGGCCGCGCCTGCCACGCCACCTGCTGCCAAGCCGCAGCCTGCGCCGGTGCGCGCTGCACCGCCGCCGCCGCCGGTTCAATCCGCGCCGCGATCAACCAATCCTGATCAAATGCCCCCAACGATCCGCTCGATCGGCCCGGGAGGCTTTGTTCGGCAAAATCCGGGAGAACAGTCTGCGCCGCCACCGCCTGCGCCGCCGCGCCGTCTTGTGCCCGCGCGCCCGAGCCCTGAAATTGCCGACAAGACGTCGCTGCTCGATTTGAATGATCGCATCTGCAAATGGCCGCTTGGCCACCCGGGTGAGCCCGATTTCCATTTTTGTGGCGAAAAGGTGAACCCAGGCTTCCCCTATTGCGTGGAACATTGTGGTTTGGCCTATCAAGCGCAGATGCCGCGCCGCGAGCGTAAGCCTTTGCCCTTTGCTGTGCCCGGTGCCAAACCGAACGGGGGATAAGTCGCACGTGCGGCTTGCGCGGCTGACTCTGGCCAGCCTATAGCAGCAGCATGTCCGACGATCTGTTCGCGTCAGCCCCTCAGACTTCAGGCGGTTACGACGCTTCTTCCATTGAAGTACTGGAAGGCCTTGAGCCCGTTCGGCGCCGACCGGGCATGTATATCGGCGGCACCGATGAGCGCGCTTATCATCACCTTGCCGCCGAAGTTCTCGACAATGCGATGGATGAAGCGGTGGCGGGGCACGCCACCCGCATCGAAATCACGTTGGAACATGGCAATCGCCTGACAATTACAGATAATGGTCGCGGTATCCCCGTCGATCCGCACCCCAAAT
>JACCDJ010485366.1_pt1 | contig 16644 bp, 10 predicted proteins | sample 7444481 | NCBI WGS metagenome assembly JACCDJ01 (sample SAMN15323435, study PRJNA562643) | freshwater metagenome | isolation source: river surface water | place: USA:Blue River Watershed | collected 2017-08-15 | reverse complement strand
GTGCGGGAGTATTTCCACCGAGTTTGAATTGATGCGCAGAGTTAGCCGTTTGGATTGCTTGTGTCTCTGCTTGTGCCTTTGCGAGAGCATTTGCTGACGTGTCTTTTAGGTTCAAGTCCCAAGACAATCCCTTGAAAATAGAATCACCGTAGTTCTTAAAAATACTATTTGCGAGTTCTGATGCTTTTACATCACCCCCTTCATAACTCGGGAAAAGATTGGACAATCCCTTGGGAGCACTGAGTGAATCTAGCATCTTGTTGATGGGTTTGGAAGGATCACCCAAGGCTGGTAGAAAGTCTTGAAGTTCTTTGGATGTTATGGGAACATCAGCAGGCAAGAGGGTTTTTGCATTGAGTTGATCAATCATAGTTTGAAGTTGTTGAGAGATCTTTGTAAGTGTATTGATGCGAACTTGAAAAACTGGATCTGTTGTTCCACTGGCCTGAAGACGAGCAATCTCAGCCGTTGTGCGAAGATTTGCTTCTTTGAGTTCATCTACTGTCGCTTTGGGTGCAACAACAGGTGTTGATGGATCTTCAAACCCCTCAAGTTGAACAGCGGAGGCATCAATCGTTCCATCTTCAAGGGCCCGTGCACGTTTTTGGAGATAGGTCAAATTCACACGAACCCCCTGAATGTCTAAGACTGTCAAAGATGACTGAAGGCCAGGATTGCGATTCAAAAAGGCAACTTCGTCCATCAATCGTTGACGATCCCCACGGAAGGTCGCAAGGGGCAAGGCAATCTGGGGATCAGATTTGTCCTGAAGCTTTTCAACTTCAAAGTCGTGGAAAGCATTCAGGTCTTGGAGGAGCTGATAAATACGATCGTAGGGCGCTTTGTCTAAGGCGGGATCTTGAAAGGGTCTGGATGTAACATCGGATGTTTCACCATAAGGGGCCACAAGGATCTCAGCGCTAGGAGGGTTGTAGGGTTTGGCCTTTTCACCCGCTCCAATGGGTTGAGGAGGGGGGCCGGGCTTCGGAATAACGACGGGCTCAAACTTCTCAATGATGCCTTGGGGAATGGGCTTTCTGTGCTGTGCGGCAACTGCTAACATAACAGCTACAACAAGTAGTAAACTAAGGAATATGAGTCCTTCCATCTAATTCTAGCACAAGATTGTCATAGGACTTTAAAAAATTGAACCTTACTGGCCCTTCCAGTTTCCCGTAAGAGTCATGGCTACACCTGTAATTAAGTCATTTGCACACAATTCTGCGTTTGTGAAGACAGAACATCGGACAGCCTTTGCTCAAGCCGTTTATTATGAACCCATTCAACCTGTTTCATTCCAAACACGAGTTGAAAAACAAACATCTGATACCATTGAAGTAGAGAAAGAGATAAAGGATTCTAAAACAGTCTTTTATCTCTTTGGAATTCTTCCCCTGGGAATGACATATACTTACAAAGTTGAGAAACAAACAGTCAATACCTCTTCATTCTTTTGTGAATTGACTCCTGAAATGAATGCTTGGGTAGACTCCATGAAACCGTATTGTCAAGATCTTCTTCGCCACCGAGGAAAACTGGAATTTCGGCCAACAGATGAAGAGATTAATACAAAATGTGAACTGTATGTATCACCCTTTGTAGTGGAATATGGAGGAATGACAGGAATTGGCTGGAAGCGATCGGTAGCACCTATTGTTGAAATTCCAGCTTAGGGTGAGCAGCCATAGCAGGGAATAGAATCCTTGCGTATATAGTCTGCATTGTTTACCAAATCCACTTTAGCATTTATAAGTTCTACACCCTGAGCGACAGAATCAGATCCCATATCGCATGATACGGGAACAGGCGCAGCAGGCTCAAAAGGAGCACCTACAAGTTGTGATTTGATTTCTTGGAGAACAGAGGGTCTAACTTGCTTTGAAGGCTGGGGTGTTTTTGCTACAACTTCTTTGATGGCTTCGGTAATAGAAACTTTGGGTTGGGGAGGTGGAGCAGGAGTTGCGGCTTTGAACAACTTGAGAAGGTCAGAGATTGTTAATTGAATGAGGCTAGAGGAGGCTACAGGTGATCCTGAAGCATCTACGACATTGCCTGAAGCATCGGTCGTTGTTGCAAACGCTTCTTTTGTTCTTCCCAACTGGAAGAGAATGACAACCACAAAGAGTAAGAGGGGTCCTAAGACTGTCCACATCTACTTGACTCCAATATTTATGAATGTATAAAATTTGAAGTTATAAAGGTCCTTTCATGTGTGTCTATAGGAACATGCTCAAATCACGATTCAAAAGAGATCTACTCATTGAAGCGGGTGTAGATGAGGTAGGCCGAGGCTGTCTTTGGGGACCCCTTGTAACAGGTGCGGTCATTTGGCTCCCTGAAGAGGAGTGGACAGAAGAGATTCGTGAAGTATCTGAGCAGATTAAAGACAGTAAGAAGATGACAGAGAAAAAGCGGACGAAGCTTGCAGAAATTATCAAGGGCTGTGCATTAGATTACGCAATTGGTGTCGTAGAAGCATCCGAAGTGGATGAATTGGGAATGACAAGGGCCAATCAAACAGCGTTTGCGAGAGCCGTACAGGGACTTGCTGTGCCTCCTGATCGCCTTCTTGTGGATGGAACCATTCCTTTGCTTGCAGAGGATTGGGAAGGTGAACAGCATACCATTGTGGATGGAGATGCAGAGTATATTCCCATTGCCGCCGCATCTATCCTAGCAAAAGTCTACCGGGATACTTGGGTAGAATCATGGTGTTCTGAGCACAAGGATATTGCCTCCAACTACAGCTTAGTCTCAAGTAAAGGATATGGTACTGCTGCGCATCGGAATGGACTTCTCACACACGGAGTTCACGCACTTCATCGGAGGCTTTTCTTGCGAAAGATTCTTGGTGAGCAGATTTATCAACCTTCTCATCAATACAAACTTCTAGACTAAATTAGCAAAGGACGCATTTACTTGCGGCTGTTGCGGCGAGTGTTCTTGCGGTTCTTGCGGTTGGCCTTGCGGTTCTTGCGAGTCATATTGCGACGATTGCGACGGGTGTTCATTGTATATTTAGACCAAACATTTTTTTATAGCTTGAAGCTGGCTCCTTCTTTCCAGGCCAACAGCAAACACAGATCCGTGGAGCGATTCCGCAGTCCAGAGTATCCATTTACAAAGTGACCCTCTTTGGGTTCAAATGCTAGGAGTTTTGTAGAGTCGGATGGATGTGTGCCCCGCGCTCGTAGAATCCATTTTACGGGTTCATAGGCATACACTTCATTGTCATTTTGACCTGTGCGCATGAGTGCAAAGAGTTGGGGAAAGCCCTTTTCGGGTATCTGATTGAGGGGACTGACTTTTCCCAGGGTCACCAAATCTTCAATCCGATGTGCAGGATGACCAAATTCATCATATTCCAGCTTCGTGAGGGGAAGTGACGGATTTGTTGTTGTTCGGAGGAGATCTAGATAGGGCACCTCGGCATACAAGGCTTTGAAGAGACGTGTTTGAGTTTGTCTAGCTGCGGCAGCCCCAACTAAGATGCCTCCTGCTGAGCGACCATAAATGGCTGTGTGAGTGGAGGACACGCCAAGATGCTTTTGAGCAGAACGAATGACAGATTCAAAATCTTCTATACTGGCTTCTCGTTTCCATGTTCGTGCCGCATCTGCCCACGCCATTGTATCATCACCACCACCGCGAACAAGTGCTATAGCAACCGCCCATCCACGCAGAATCAAGGGATACCATCGTGATGTGCTTATGGGTGTAGGCAGTCCATAGGCCCCATATCCAACAACGAGGAGTGCCTTAACTTTTTCTTTACAGGGCTTCACGAGGAAATATGGACAGCCGTTTGAACTAGATTCATGGGACACAGTTCCATATGCGGGCATTACAGATGGATAGACTTTGACATCATTCTTGGATATATGAAGATTGCTTGAGAAAGCTCCAGGAATCATACATGTGAGTGTAGCAAGAGGATCTTGATGATGAATTCCAAATGTATTGAATTTAAATTTCTTATTGCCTCCATCCAGCAAGACAGGTTCCTCTCGTGTGGAACATCTCCAAAGATAACGACATCCCTGTTTTCGGGTAATCAATAAATTGTGATGAACCCACACAGATTCTGGTATACCATGATCTTTGGAGGGGAGTTTCCAACGACTAAGCCGAGGACCGTGCCCTCTCCAATCATCTGTTCCACGACCTTGTGTTAAAAAATAATCATTGGGTGCACCACCCCCTAAAACAAAAAATCCTTCTCCTGAAATTTTCTTGAGGGCTTCATTGAAAAAGAAGAAGGCCTCTTGGAGTCCACTATTTTCACGAATGAGATAGGCGGTGTGATTTTCTGCTTTCTGGAGACTCAAGTTCCACTGTGGATCCTTTTCTTCATACAAAACCTTGTAGTCTCTGCCTGTAGAAGCATTTACACAACTCAAACGATAATACCAGAGTTTATGCTTGGCTTCAAGAAAGAAACACAGATTATCAATGACTACAACATAAGGACCCACATGAGCATCAAGTGTCCATGTGGGTTTTTCTTGATCAAACCGATGATGTGTCAAAGCATATGTTTCTGAACCATCCCCTATATCTGTGACCTGCCATATGTTCCCTTTTGCATCCACAGCAATGTCATTTGCTGAATATTCGTGTGCCGTAGGTGTATTCCACTTCCATTCCAAAGATGTCATACTGGAGAGCCAAACAAACACTTTGTCCTCAATAAGATAAGGATGACTCCTTTCAGCTTCACTTGCTAAATACAATTCATCCTGCACGACTTGGAGTGTATAGGGATGAATATATTTGTCTACAATACGATGAAATGTGTTTGTCTCTTTTTGAAGTAAGGCCTGCCATTTGGGGCCTTTCATTGCCTCTGTCCAAGCGAGGGGATCTTCCCAAGCCACAGTGCCAAGATCTCGTTTTTTTGAGAACATTGTTTACCTAAACACTCTACTTGGAGGGAGGTTAGATGTCCATTCAAGTTACACTCGTTTACAATCGTGCGAATCCATTTGGTATTAAACAAGATGCAGATCTTTTAGAGTCTGTTCTTCGTCATTACAACTCCACTGTAGGCGTTCAATTTGCAAAGGTCAAGCACGCAGATCTACTTGAACCTCCCCAGCCCACTGACATCTGTATCCATCTTGAGATTCCATCAACAACTTGGATGCCGTTTGCGCACACAAACATCCTTATGATGAACCCTGAATGGTGGGTTGCTGATTGGAACTGTCTTTTATCACGATTTGACAAAGTATTGTATAAGATTCGGGGTTTAGACATTTCAGGAACTTACATTCCGTGGTGTTCAGGAGCAAGTTTTGATAAAAAACAGCCTCAGGCAATGGATCTTTCTGCAGGCTGTCTGTGGCTTTTGGGAGGATCACGAAACAAGCGAGCAATGGCTTCAAAGCTCTTGCCCCTCTGGAAAGAATCATATCCACCACTTACTGTATATACTACAACTGCGCTTGATGTTTCTGGATCCAACAATATCACTGTAAAGGTTCAAGATCTGGAGGAGGATCAACGAAAGCGCCTACAAATGTATTATCCAGTCCACCTTGCTGTGAGTCGTTCAGAGGGATTTGGACTGGCTGCAGTAGAAGCAGAAGCAACAGGAGCCTATTGTCTTGTGAATACGATTCCTGCCTATGAGTCTGCTTTTGCTAACCATCCTCATATTGGATGGCTAAAAACACCAGTTGTCTCTGATGTGCGATATCCCTATGCGAAATTTGTAGATCTTTCAGGATCTATAGATGATCTTGATGCAGTGATGAATACACTTCAATCCGTTTCATTTCAAGATGTACGAGCAGATCAGCATGCCGCAGCAGAAGCAAGGATAGCAGCATTCCAAACGGCAATGGTGACACTTCTCAAGGGAGTTACTGAGGACGTCAAGCAGAAAAAGTCATTGGTCCGAGGCAATCGTCATCTTCCACCGTATTTGGATAACTCGGATTGTCCATTTATCAGTGTTGTAACGCCCACTTACAATCGTCGCAAATTCATTGAACTCGCATTCCACAATATACTTCTTTCAGATTATCCTAAAGACAAGATTGAGTGGATTGTTGTAGATGATAGCGATGATCCTGCAGAATCTGTGAGTGATAAAATTGCGGCCTTTGCGAAGCGGGCTCCTGTTGCACAAGTTGTGTATGCGCCCCTCCCAAAGAAACACAGCATTGGTTACAAACGCAATCTAGGTGTTGAGAGAGCTTCCCACAATATTATTCTATTTATGGACGATGATGACCATTATCCTGAGACCTCTTTCCGTCGTCGTGTGGCGTGGTTGACCAAGCATCCTTGGAAGCCCCAAGCTGTTGCATGTTCCACGATTGCGTGTTATGATCTTGTAAAGGGAGTGAGTGCAGTAAATACACCTCCTTGGGATCTTGCGCCAGCAAAACGAATTAGTGAAGCTACCCTGACATTTTACAAGTCCTTTTGGGAACAGAAAAAGTTTCCTCATACAAATGTATCAGAGGGCGAGGAGTTTCTAACTGGGCGTGAATCAGCTTTGTTGGATATACCACCACAGCAGATTCTTGTAGCGTTTAGTCATCAAGGAAATTCCAGCGGACGTCGTATTCCCTCAACCGAGGAAATGAAGCCTGGATGCTTCTGGGGATTCCCTAAAGAGTATACTATCTGGATTCACAAGCTTGCAGGCATTGAAGTAGAGGAGGAGAAGGAGACACGGGAAACTCGTAAACGGAAATCATAAGCGTTTGGTTTGCCTATGCTTGCGAGCACCTCCACGTTTGACTTTTCGTGTTTGACTTGGACAGACCGCATCGTATTCGGTCTTTCCAATGGGTATGTTGAAAAGATCACAAATAAGTCGTAGACTTTGAACACGTCGGATGGGCTGTAAGAGTTTTTCAATAGAAGGATCACACAGAAGTTCTGGAGTCTGTAAAAGAGTTTGAAGTGCTAAGATATCATCATAACTGGGCGGCTCATCAATTGGAAATTTTAAGTCCTTGAGGTCTTTTTGAATGTCTTTGGGGACTGTCAGATCTTCTTTTTTGACCAGGTCTTTAATATCGGCAAATGCGTTTGAAACTATCTGTTGGAGGCGATCTGGTGCAAATGTTGCGAAGTACCACAACAGAAGGGATGTTAGGATAGACTTGGAGTTGTAATATAAATCAATACCTATGATAGAAGTTAGATCTGGTGTAATGATTTCAATAAGATTTAATAAAAATCGGCCAACAACACTCAGCATATAGGCTTGAGAATCAAAGAGTCCCATAGAACTCAGGGCAGCTTGTTTAATTTGTCCACGTAAGAGATCCAAAAATGTCTGAGCAAGGGAGGTATAGAACTGATATTCTTTGTCTTGTAGCGGACTCATGAGAACCCACATACGGAGGGACTCCACAAGGAGTGATAGAAATTGATAGATCTTATACCGAAAGGGTCGTTGCATCAAGGGATTTTGTTTAGACTTATATGCCGCTTGAATGTTTTTCATAAAAGTACTATCAAAACTGACAATGCCCATAGATGTAAGAATCTCTTGAAGTTGTGTCCCAATGTCTTTGAGTTTGGTTTGAAACAAAGAAAATTCTTTATCAAATTCCTCGTTGTCTTTTGCTCCTCCTGTCATTGTCAAGAGCTGAAATCCCCCTTCTAAGGTCTTTCGTTCACCTTCCGCATACTGTTTTACAAGAAGGTGATTAGATCGGTTGTGATGCCATTGATTGTATAAAAAACACAAATGTTCTATGCCCTCAAAGACATTCTCGGGAATTGTATCTGGATTTTTTTCAAGTTCTTGGCCAATGTGATCAATGAGGGCAAGAAGTTCTTCTCGTTTTCCCATTCCTACTTAGATTGTGTGTTTGTTTTTCTTGGAGTTTTACGATGAGCACATTGTACAACCAGACTCAGCAGCCTCTTCACGTGCTTTTTCATATTCAGCTGAGAGCTTCTCAAGAAGCGCTCGCCGTTCACGCCGCTTCTTTTCCTCAGGAGAGATGTCTTCCTCAGAATCTGAATCAGAACTGCTATGATACGATGAAGTTTCATCATCTGCATTTGACATATCCTTATTCTGATGAATGGCTGCAAGGAGGCGAGGATCCACAGTAAACTTTTGTGCAGCTACAGGAGCCTTTGTGCGAAGATAATAACAACCAGTCTTGAGGCCCTTCTTCCAGGAATAGAAGTGCATTCCTGTGAGTTTCGCATAGGTGGAATCTGCTACAAACAGATTCAGGCTCTGACTCTGACAGATGAAGGCACCCCGTGCTGCAGCCATATCTACAAGGGTGCGTTGCTTGAGTTCCCATGCTGTCTTATAGCGCGCCTTGATGTCTTCAGGGATTTCAGGGATATTCTGAACGGACCCATTGAGGGCTACAATCTTCTGTTTGAGATCTTCGTTCCAGATACCAAGGGCCATAAGATCACGCATCAAGTACTTGTTGACAACGATGAATTCCCCTGCAAGTGTGCGGCGAGTATAGAGATTGCTTGTGAAGGGTTCAAAGCACTCATTGTAGCCGAGAATCTGACTGGTGCTTGCTGTAGGCATAGGAGCCAGAAGAAGTGAATTCCGAAGACCTACAATGCGAACCTTCATACGAAGGCCCGACCAATCAAGCTCTCCAGATGTTTCCGTAATGGGTGTGACATTCCACAGATCTGGCTGAAGTTTTCCAAGCCACGCAGGAGAGCCCTGGAATGTAGAATAGGGCTTTTCCTTGCGTGCAAGTTCACTAGACTCTGTAATTGCAGCGAAATACATATGCTCAAAGATGAGTTGATTGAGTCTGGCTGCTTCTTCAGATTCCCATGAGAGTCCCAGCATAGCAAAGACATCTGCAAGACCTTGAATACCCAGGCCAATGGGTCGGTGCCGTAGATTGGATGTCTTTGTCTCAACAGTAGGATAATAGTTGATGTCAATGACACGATTGAGATTGCGCACAGCAACTTGCGTCACACGACGAAGTTCCTGGAAATCAAACTCGTTGCCCTTCACAAAGGAAGGAAGTGCAATGGATGCAAGATTGCAAACAGCCGTTTCCGTAGGAGATGAATACTCAATGATCTCTGTGCACAAATTACTGGATTTAATTGTTCCAAGATTCTGTTGATTGGACTTGCGGTTGCACGCGTCCTTGAAGAGGAGATAGGGAGTACCTGTCTCCATCTGGGAATCCAGCATCTGAAACCAGAGTTTCTGTGCACTTACAGTCTTGCGTCCACGACCCTCGCGCTCATAGCGCTCATACAACTCGTTAAACGCATCTCCCCAGACATCTGATAGACCAGGACATTCATTGGGACACATGAGAGTCCAATTTCCATCGGCTTCTACACGCTCCATAAAGAGATCAGGAATCCAGAGGGCATAGAAGAGATCTCGCGCACGCTCTTCTTCCGTGCCTGTATTGAGTTTCATCTTGAGGAAATCCTCCACATCCGCATGCCAGGGCTCCAGATACATTGCGAAGCTACCGTTTCGTTTCCCCCCTCCTTGATCCACATAGCGAGCCGTGTTATTAAAGACGCGAAGCATGGGAACAATTCCATTGCTGGTACCATTGGTTCCCTTGATGAGGGAACCACGTGCGCGAATGTTATGAATATGAAGCCCAATTCCACCCGCATACTTGCTGATAGATGCACAGTCTGCTAGGGTCTTGTAGATACCCGCAATACTATCATCAGACATTGCAAGGAGGAAGCAAGAGGAAAGCTGAGGACGAGGAGTGCCCGCATTGAAGAGCGTTGGCGTTGCGTGGGTGAAGAATTTTGTAGAGAGTAGATCATACGTTTCAAAGGCTCGTACAAAGCGGAGTTCATCCGTTAGAGATGCGTTGTCTGTATCAGTGGTAGACCACCAAAGACCCAGTGCAACACGCATCCACATATGCTGAGGCCGCTCTACAACCTTCATTGCGGTATTCTTGAGAAGATACGACTTTTCAAGTGTCTTGAATCCAAAGTAATCAAAGAGGTAATCGCGATCATACTGGATATAGCCATCAATGTAATTTCCGTGAGCCTCTACAAGACGAAGAAGGTTAGGATGGATAATACTGGCCTTCTCTCCTGTTGCAGGCATTGTCTGATTGGAGAGAACCCTTACTACCTCAGAGAATGAGGGAGACGTTTCTTTATGATGATTGCTGATTGCAATACGCGCGGCAAGAACTCCCCAATCAGGATGATTTGTGCAGAGACTAGCAGCAAGTTGAGCAGTGAGTTCATCAAGTTCAGAGGTGCGAACACCATCAATGAGTTGAGTAAGAACCTGTTGTGCTAGGGCATCGGGGTTCACCTGGAGACCACGAGCCGCCTTGCGAATGCGTTGGAGGACTTTATCAAACGATACATCTTCCTTGGAGCCGTTGCGTTTGATAACTTTCATACTATAGGGCATTTTGACTTTGTATGGTAATGAGAGCCGCGCTTGCGGGTCAATTTTTATGGTGGCGTCTATACCGTGTTTTACGAATCTTTGTGCGCCGCTTCACAGTAACGCGTCGGCCTTTGCGCCGCCGGCCGCCGTCCACTACAGGGAAATAGTTGTTTCCATAACTCTTAAGAGACAGCATAGAATCAATACGCGCCAAGATATCTTCTGTATCATCGTAGAATCTTTCATTCTTCCATACGGTAGATTTATCTGCTTTATCCATATACGTTTGAATACTTTCATAGAGGGCTGGAAGTTTGTATTGAGAAAGAAAAGGAGCTATATACTTTAGATACTCTTCATCTGTATCAAGTTGTGCAAATTTCATAGCTTCGTCAAAACACGTATGAAACTCTTTAGAAGGGACATCCACTTTATAGGAATTGACTAAAAAATATCTTTCATTTCCAATACGCGCTAGAATATTTGAATGAATGATGTCGTCAAAGAAATACAACTTTTCAATAGGAATCTCTCGTAGAGTTTTGTACGGACCGCATCTGGTGTCTAAAAAACTTCTTTGAAGTGTCTCTACCGTTTTGAATGCCTGGCCAGGATGGCCTGGGGTGATTTCTTTAGAGCGTATGGGATTGTACCAGTCAATGTGATTACAAAACAGATTCTTTTTCCCTAAAAGTTCTTCAATGAGCGCAGTTGCAAAGAGGAGACACGCCAGACTTCCATTGTTTGAATACACAGAGATAGCACTGACTTGACCTTGATCTTTTAATTCAGATAGTTTTTTCATAATCTTTAGGATTCCTGGACGTAAGACTTGCTGTGTAGTTTCATTAGCAGCTACACATGGTATAAACTTTTGAAACGCGATATCAAGTTTCTTTCGCACGTCTTCTGGAAGTGGAAACGGTTCAAGTCCTTTGTTGCTTGTGGAATAGGTCACCCAGGGCATTAAAAATAATAAATGATAAAACGGTCCTACAAATCTTCCTAACGTTTCATCTAAATCAAAGCCGATGAACGCCATCTACTCCTCTAGTTGAAGATTATTCTTCTTTCGGAAGGCATTGATGAGCTTACCCTGTGTCAAGATACGACTACTGATACACATTGTCTCCAGCTCTTGAAGAAGTAGCTTGTAGGCATAGGGGATCTCAATAGGACTGAAATCTGTCGTATTTCCACAGCCGCGACAGACCCAAATAGCATCCTTAGGATTTGCAACCGCAATGAGACCACAGTCACGGCAAGACCAACAGCGGAATGCATCGGAACATTCCATAAAGCGCTCCTTGGTGAACTCTGCAATACCGTGTGCTGCTACGCAATCACGCTCCATCTCACCAAAACGCAAGCCACCTTCACGAGCGCGACCCTCTGCTGGCTGACGCGTGAGCATAACGAGTGGTCCAGATGCGCGGCTGTGAAGTTTGTCCGCGGAGCAGTGGCGGAGTCGCTGGTAGAAGCAGGGTCCTACGAAGATATTTGTGTTCATCTGCTTGCCTGTGTGTCCATTATACAAGATCTCATTTCCATAGGGCTCCATATTGAGTTCTTCACACAAGAGCTTTCCAAGCCCATCTACAGTTGTAGCATTAAAGGGCGTTCCATCTCCTAGGCTCCCTACCATACACCCAATCTTGCCCAGCAGCGTTTCCATGAGCTGCGCAATTGTCATACGGCTGGGAATACAGTGAGGATTGATAATGATATCTGGAGTTAGGCCACTTGCTGTCTGGGGCATATCTTCAGGACGTAGAATCATTCCTACTGTGCCCTTCTGCCCGTGACGACTGGAGAACTTGTCTCCAATTTCAGGAATGCGGTCTTGACGAACACGGACTTTTGCAAAGGAATACCCTTCACCATTGCGATTCTTGAAGACACGATCTACCCAGCCCGTTTCATTGTTGCGCATTGTGCGGCTAACATCTCGGAACTTCTTCGTGCCTGTAGGGATGACCATACCCGTTGGAACACGAAGGGGCACAACCTTGCCGATGAGGATATCATCTGTGTCAACAAAGGTGTTTTCAGGCACAAATCCATCTTCAGCAAGTTTGGAATAATTTGCATTCTTCATATGGCGTGTCAGTGATGGATCTGGGCGATCAAAGTGTTCCTCTTCACCTGAAGACTGATTCTTCTTTTCTTCATCCTTATAGGTCCTATAGAAGATAGAACGAAAGAGGCCACGATCTAATGCGCCACGATTGATCATAATGGAATCCTCCTGATTGTAGCCTGAATATGTCGCAATGGCTACAACAATGTTCTGGCCTGAAGGCATCGTCTGCGATCCATAGAACTTGCTCATAAAAGGCGAGACCAGAGGTACTTGAGGATAGGATAGGACGTGCGCAAGTGCATCAAAGCGCTCACGATAGTTGAGCGCATAGATACCCATTGCCTGTTTACCCATAGCACACTGATAGGAATTACGGGGACTCTGGTTGTGATCAGGGAAGGGGATGTTACTTGCGAGGGATCCAAGAATTGTAGAGGGATGAATCTCTGCGTGCGTATAGTCAGCCCCTGGATTGAGCACATCCTCCGCTTTCATCGCAATATAGATGCCTTCTGTCTCACCTGCATCTACATACTCAATGAGCTGATGACCTGACGGACTCTCCCAAAGGATAAGATCTTCCCAAGTTTGAAGCTGTGAGACTTGCTTGAGGAGTTTTCCTGTCTTATCTTGGCCAATCTCGCGAAGTGCGGGAGCAAAGTAAAGAGGACGGAGCATACGACCTGCCTCAGTAGTCAGCCAGATCTCACGAAGAGAGGGCTTCCAAATGATGCCTGTTTGAATGTGAATGATACCTGATCGCTTGGCCTTGCGGAGCTTTTCAAGCGTTGGAACTGCATCTTCTTCATCCAGTGTGCCCAGCCATGCACCATTCAAGAAGAGACGAGTGCTCTTGAACTTCTCCTCAGGAGTTGTATCACGGAGTGCCCTTACAGTCCCAAGATTCAGCACATAGTCTCGCACAGTACGCGCATTGCTATAGATACCTACAATAGCGGTTGTAGACATATTCTTGACAACACCGACTGAATGACCCTCTGGAGTTTCTGAGGGACAGATAAATCCCCACTGCGTTGCGTGCAGTTTGCGAGGAGGAATGAGTTTGCCCGTCTTTTCAATAGGTGTGCTTACTCGCCGCAAGTGTGAAATGCCTGAAATGTAGTTCAGGCGGTTGAGTACCTGACTCACACCCACTTTTGTAGGGCCGCCAATTTTTGCAGACCCAAAGTTGCCAGTAGCCAGAGATGTCTTCAGGCCCACTTCAATGATGGTAGACTTAATGACCTTGTAGATATTGCTGATGTTCAGGATGTCTTCAAAGTTGCCGCTTGCCCGCCAGCTACCGCCGTGAATCTCACGGCCTAGACTCGTGCGAATGTCCTTGACCATCTTTGTTGCGAAATACGTACGGAAGAGATTGGCCAGGAGGAAACCAGGTAGATCCACACGCTTGTTGGGATACGCATCACGATCATCATTTTGAATGCGTGAATTGAAAACCCACAGAACTTTGCGTGTCATATGACCCAGAAGGCATGCCTTCTCATATTCCTTATCATGTTCGCCTACGTGAGGGAACAGTTCTTCCGCGAGCACATCTGCTACATTGAGGGGCTTATGACTGCGACTGGACCAACTCTGAATGTGCTGTGCGAGCCAGTCATGTGCCTGCTGACGAGTAAAGACACCCGTAGCGGCAGTCTCAGCAATTGTCTCATCAAAGATAGCATCAAATTCAGGGTCACCGTCAGGTCCAATAATAAGATTGTAGATCTCCTTGTCCGTGGTCACGCCCAGTGCACGGAAGAGGATCCACAGGGGAATCTCTGTTTTTACACGGGGCATAGTCGCCTTGAGCAGCAGAATCTGCTGGTTCTTGGGATGGTACATGATCTTTACCGCATTGTTTTTGGGAACTTGGTCATTATCAGGACCAATGGCCTTAATCTCAATAACCTCAGCTTCCTTGACAGGATTGCGGTTGTTACGGAAGACAAAAGGGCGATTCTCGCTCATTCGCTCCTGTGAGATAATGACACGCTCACCTCCCTGAATGATAAAGTAGCCTCCCAGATCCTCAGCACACTCTCCAAGTTGAGCGGGCAGAAGATGGCGCTGATCATTCAAATGACAGAACTTGCTACCAATCATTACAGGAATCTTGCCCAGGTGAACATTGGGAAAGACACGAATGCGTGTCTCTTTTGTGCCCTTTGTATTGTCAAAGAATGTCGTTGAAACACGAACATCCACAAAGAGTGGAGAGGCATATGTAAGATTTCTCATACGAGCATCATTAGGCATCATAGGAAGCACAGCACCATTGTTTTCAAAGATGGTAGGTTTGCGCAGAGTTGGATTCTCAAACTCTAGAACAACTTCATACTCACGTTGTACAGGAGCCATGGGCTCTGTAGGAGCCGCTTCTTGGTGTCCCATAAGCGCATTTGCTGCAGATGTAGAGAGACCAGTTGCAGAGGCTAGAGCCGAACGAGGGCCACTCAGGGGAATTTCAGGGCTCCCGCGAACAACAAGGGGATTGACCATTGTTACAATTTCAGGAATATCAACCTCCATAAAGTGATTGAAGGATTCAATCTGGTGACTGATGATCTGTCGCCCATCCGCCTGCTTGAAATACAGGTCCAGAATGTGTTTATAAGATGGCAACAGTGAATTCATGTGTTGACCCTGAACTCCAGGGCCTGTTGAATCAATTTTTGGGAATCCGTGTTTCATTAAAAAATCCCTAAGTATATCTATACTCGGTGTTTAGGCTACAAGTCTTTTGCGAGGCCTGTATCTGGATTGTAAAGATAGATTCCAGTCTCATGAAGAACAAGGAATTCAATTTGAGGCTCAGAAGCATCTGCGGTTTGTGGAAAATTTACCAAAACGCCAATTTGAATGTCAAGAATTTTCATATACCGAGCAAGTTGCCATCGCTCTTCAGATTTAATAGGATTTGCAGTGGCCTTTGTTTCAATGACCACTTCAGGAGATCCCCGAAGTATAATATCTGCGCGAACTTGCCCTACTACATGCTGCTTGTAGGGTATGCTCATAGTAACTTCCATATCATAGGGAATATGGAGTTCTTGGAGTTCCACTCCAAAGGCTCGCTGATAGACACATTCAGGATAGCCCTTTCCGAGAATTTGATAGACTTCATGGAGTCTTTTACGAAGGCGTAGACACAATTCTTTTCCCTCATCATCCATTTCTAACTCAATAGTCATGATACTCGCCTGTGGTCAATTTTCAAGCGGCTTTATATGTAAATAATTTCGTGAAATCTACTAGATGAGTGGAGAGCCCAGCGTAGATCCTACCCCGCCACCGCCGCCCCCAAAACCCACAATTCACCAAGAATCACCAGAACAATATTTGGAGGAGCTTGAAAAAGAGGATAAGGAATTTCTAAAACTACAAGCCGAAGCCAAAGAGATCTTTGCAAAAAAGGGTCCCCTCTGTGATAGTGAGGGGTTTTATCAACACAGTGGTGAATGCTGGAGTGATGCTACCCAACAGATTATGAACAATGGAGATACTCTCAAAGAGAAGGTCCAACAGAAAATGATAGAAATGACATTTACAAAGGATTTAGAAATTCCTGATAAAATCCTTAGAATTCGTCACGAACGTTTCACTACTCTTTTAAAGGAAGTTTTTACTGAGCAGAAAGAACTCAAAGCCCTACGAGCCAAGCAGAAACAATGGATTCTTTTGTATTTACGAGAAGCCCAGAAGCGATTTTTGCGCCATTACATTCTTGAAAGTAAACGAAGAAATCTTAAAGAAGAATTGTGTAAAACACAATTGCCTGCCATTTTAGCAAAGGATAGAATCCAACAACTCTCAAAACAGATTGCCTATAGAGGTCAGGGTAAAGAGGCTCGTTTAACAGCCATTTTTGGTATGCTGAAAAAATTATCCGTGGACGCAGCCTCGCGCCCTGCGCTTGAAGATTATATTGCGAATGAATCTCTTGCTGGAGGCACAGACTATGATATTGAAACACTACTCTCTGTCTATAATCATGTATTCTTTGATAATAAGTTAGAATATAGTTATCTCAAAACAGATGAAGTAGACAGTGCATTTAGATTCATTGCAAATGATGAGGCGTTCAATGAGTATATCACATCTATCAGTGGAATTATATTTGCGATACGAATCACAAGACCTGGTAAAACACAATCATCAGGCCACGAAATGGGATTCTTTG
>JACCDJ010198081.1_pt1 | contig 16673 bp, 11 predicted proteins | sample 7444481 | NCBI WGS metagenome assembly JACCDJ01 (sample SAMN15323435, study PRJNA562643) | freshwater metagenome | isolation source: river surface water | place: USA:Blue River Watershed | collected 2017-08-15 | reverse complement strand
TCTTAGTTGCGGGGGCAGGATTTGAACCTACGACCTCCGGGTTATGAGCCCGGCGAGCTACCGAACTGCTCCACCCCGCGGCGAAGTTCCAACATTAGCAGGAAATCTGCTAGTCCGCCAATAGCGCCAGTGCTTCCTCTACTGCCTTGGCCAAGCGCTGGTCAGCCTCACCGAATGCCTTCCAATCTCCAGCTGCCAAAGCGGCCTGCTTGTCTTTGATGGCCTGAGCTGCATCTGCGAGTGCAGCGGAGAGCGCAGGGTTGGCAGGATCGACTGTGCCGGAGCTAGTCGAACCGGACGACGGAGACTGAGTGTCAGAGCCTGAACTTGCTCCAGAGTCTCCTCCAAACAAGGCATCGAGAGCTTCGTCCAAGGTGTCCTCAAAAGCAATTTGGTCACCAAAGGCCACCAGGATCTTTTGCAGTAGCGGATAGCTGGTCTCGCCAGTTGATTCAATGTAGACCGGCTGAACATAGAGCAATCCACCGCCAACCGGCAGGGTGAGCAGGTTTCCATTGAGTACTCGCGTGGATCCCTGGCGCAACAAGTTCAATAGCGAGGAGACATTGCTGTCGGCGTTGAAGTTGTTCTGCACCTGTCCAGGTCCCGGCACGATGGTCTCGCGTGGCAAGTTCAACAACGTGAGCTTTCCATAATCGCCATTAACCTTTCCGGCCTGGCTACCCGCGTCTGCGTTAGCAATTAGGTAACCGGTGAGCACGTTTCTAGTTGTCTCTCCGGTGGACTGCGGAATGAAGGTCGAATAGAGCGAGAACTTGCTCTGAGTGTCACCTGGGGCCTGCAAGGTCAAGTAGTAAGGAGGCTGAAGTTCTCCAATTCCAGTTCCTTCTACAGGATCGTTCGGAGTCATCCAAGCGTCTTGCTGCGAGTAGAAAGCGCCCGCCTCAGTCACGTGGTAGCGACCAAGGATAGAACGCTGAGCCTTGAATAGATCTGCTGGGTAACGAACGTGAGCCATTAGCTCAGCGCTCATTTCCGAACGAGGCTGCACGGTGTTTGGGTAGATGCCCATCCATGCCTTGAGGATCGGATCCTGCTCGTCCCAGGCATATAGGTCGACCGAACCGTCATAGGCATCAACTGTGGCCTTCACTGAATTGCGAATGTAGTTAATGGTTGATGGGCCAGTTCCAAAAGCGTCTGAAGCCGAGTCAAGCTTTGCGATGTTGAAGTTCTCCGCGTTCGAGAACGGGTAGTTTGCACTGGTCGTGTAGCCGTCGATGATCCACTTGATGCGACCATCCACAACTGCTGGGTAGACCTCGGAGTCCAAAGTTAGGTATGGAGCTACCTGAGCCACACGAGTTGCCGGATCGCGGTTGTAGAGAATCTGAGAGTTTTCGTTGATGGCGTCCGAGAGCAGGATCTGCTCGCTCTGGAACTTTAGAGCGTAAGCCAAGCGCGAAACAAAGTCACCAATCTTTGGGCCACCATCGCCCTGGAAAGTGGTGTAGGTCTCATTCTCGCCATCAGCACCTGCTGGATAGTCGAACTCCAGAGGCTGAGCACCTTCAGGAGCACCAACAATTGAGTAGAGCGGTGAATTAGCGCCGAAGTAAACCCTCGGCTCGAATTCTCCCAAAGCTCCAACCGGCGGAATTCCGGACTGCAAGAACAGCGGCTTTCCATCGGTGTCGCGCTTGTTGCCATATGCGGCAACCAGACCAAATCCATGGGTGTAAACAATGGTTGAGTTGTACCAAGACTGAGACTCACCCAAACCAGATTGGTTGAGCTCACGCACCGCAACTACGGTGTCCTGAACCTGACCATCAATCTCGTAGCGGTCGATGTGAAGGCGGTTTGGGAAGCTGTAGTACTGACGATACTGCTCCAATTGTCTGAAGGCGTCTGAAACCAATGCCGGATCCAAAATACGGATCGATGCTGTGGTCTTTGCGTCATTACGCAGAGCGCCGGGCTCTGCAACTACCTTGGCGTCATAGTCCACAACCTCAACGCCGTCCAGGCCATAGGCAATGCGCGTTGCATCGATGTTGTTCTGAAGATATGGACTCTCAAGAGTTCGCTCGTTAGGGACCACCTGGAAGGTTTGAACGACCCAAGGGTAGAGCCCTCCGAGCACCAGGCTGGAGAGCACCATCATGGCAGTTCCAATGACCGAGACTCGCCACTTACCTATGATCGCGGTAATCAAAAAGAGCACCGCCACCGCAACTGAAATCATTGCGAGAATCTGCAAGCCAGGAATGATGGCGTTTGCCGCGGTGAAGTTCACACCGGTAAACAATGCACCGTTAGTTGTGGTGGTTGCGTATTGATCCAGCCAAAGACTTACTCCCTGAATCACCAGGTAAAGTGCGACCAGAGAGGTCAACTGAATTCGAGCAGGTTTTGACACTCGAACATCTCGACCGGTGATACGAATGCCACCGTAGATCAGGTGAACGGCACCATTAATCAAACCTGCCAGCAGCACTGCTCCCGAAAGGTAGCCAACCGCAAAAGTCAAAAATGGCAGCTGGAACACATAAAACCCGACATCTAAACCAAAGTGGGCGTCGGTTTGTCCGAACTCCGACGCGTTAAACCAAAGCGCGATTACCTGCCACTGTCGGGAAACTAGAAGACCGCCGAAGACGCCCAATCCGACTGGCAAACCCCATCGGATCAGCTTGCCAACACCTTCCAACATTTGCTGGTAGGCCTGGAAAGGCGACGCCTCGGGAAGCTTGAGGTAAACCGGACGAGTCCGCCATGCCATGGCTAAGCCAATACCAACCAAAATCGCCATGACTGCCCACCCGATCAGGAAGGTAATTACCTGCGCGAGAATCTCGGTTACAAAAACCCCTTCAAAGCCCAGCTGTCTGAACCAGAGCAGATCGGTGTAGACACCCGCAGCGGAAAGCAGTGCCACAGCGATTGCGGCGACGATTCCGACAGCAATAGAAAATGGCGAAACCTTGCGCTCGGGCCTGAGATTAGATTGGGTCACTTTTTACTCCTGATTGGTGCAGCTAATTGGTTGTACTGGTTTTCCTGAATTGAAATCTGCTATCGCGTTAAGTGCCGACTTTAGATCGTCGACAATTACAACCGATAAACCTTGCGGAATCTGCCCGATTACCTCCGAGCAATTTCCTGCCGGTGCCAAAAACAGCTCAGCACCAGAATTCTTGGCGGCAATCAACTTCAACTCGATGCCACCAATTGGGCCGACTTTGCCATCCGCAGAAATGGTTCCCGTTCCAGCGATATGGGAACTGCCGGCAAGCGACCCTTCGGTAAGCACGTCGTAAATGCCGAGCGCGAAAATCAAGCCACCGGATGGCCAACCGACATCGCCGAGCTGCAATTGAATGTCTACTGGGAAGTCGTAGACATAGCCCACCATCGCCCCAATGACCCAACCGTCATCCTTCTGCTGTGGCGTTAGTTCAAAACTCAGCGGCTTTCCGTCCCGTAAAACTTTGATGACCACCGGGTTGCCACCGGCTAGCTGAATCTGCTCTCGAAGCTCTTCGTAAGTTGCAACCGCTTTGGAACCAACTGCAATCAGGTAATCGCCTGCTACCAACTTTTTCGAAGCAGGCGTGTCAGCGATTACCGATGCCACATATAACTGTCGGTCTAATTTGTATCCGAGCTCACTCAGCGCTGCGGCAATGGCATCCTGCTGTGAAACTTCCATTTGGGCGGTGGACTCGGCCCTGACTTGCTCAGTGGATAGCTGTGGCGGGTAGACCTCGTCAAGTGGAAGAACAACCTGCTCTGGATCGATCCAAGCCGCCAATACCTGCAACCAACCGGGAGTCGAGTCCCGGTTTCCAAGCAAAGAGACTGTGGTGATGTCCAGTCGAGTTTTGCTCTCAAAAGTTTTGATGTCTTTGGCGGATATCACGGGTTTTTCATCGATGTCGCCCATGACATTGAAAACCTGTCCGGGTCTTTCAATCACATAGCCACTGGGAAGCGTCATCAGACCAGCAAGACTAAGCACCAAAAGCGCCGTGATAGCCCAACTGCCGCGCCTTTGGCGAGGACTTGAGTTCGTGAAAAAAGTCATTGCCACAATGCTACGAAGCTTTCTCTACTGAAATGCCAGCACCCTCACGCCGTGGGCGAACAGCCCCGCAATCGTCAGGCATTTCCCAGCTTGTTCGGGGATTTGGCGGTAGCTTCTTTCTTGAGGTTAGGAACTTACTTGGAAGACAATCGCGACAAAGAAGAGCTGGAAAAGCTACTTCGGCGCATGTTTGAATCTGGATCGTTAAACCAGGAAGAACTAAGTAAAGTCATCGGCGCCGGGTTTGACCCAAAAATGCTCAGTCAGCTTTTCAGTCAGGTGCAGGCCATGATGACTGATTCCGAGGGTCCGGTGAACTGGGAGCTAGCCACCAAGACTGCAATCGATCTAGCCAAAGAGTCGCAGTCTCAGCCCGGTGAGAATTTGATCGGTGAGATTCAAAACAGCTTTGACATCGCACAGCTTTGGCTAAGCGAACACACCGAGTTCACGAACTCGCAGCCAATCAAACAGCTGTCGAGAACCCTCTGGGTTCAAGATGCCATCCCGCTTTTCAAAGATCTGGCAGAACCGGTTGCAGCGAGCATGTCCAAGGCTCTGAGTGAAAACCTAAATCAGGTGATGCCGGAAGAACTTATTGGCATGGTTGGTCCAGCAACGAAGTTTTTGGAGAATGCTGGTGCCGCAATGTTTGCTGCGCAGCTTGGTCAATCTGTTGGCAAACTCTCCGAGAATGTCTTGAGCTCAACCGAAATCGGCATCCCGCTCAGTTCTCGCCCTGGGCTGGTAAGTCAAAACGTAGAGCTTTTCCTGAAAGATCTGGAGACCCCGAAGAGCGAGGTGTTGATTTACCTTGCAATTCGCGAATTGGCAGTTTCAGCTCTCTATGCCTCAAATCGTTGGCTTCGAGATCAGATTGCCACCCAAGTCTCCAGCTTTGCAGCAGGTCTGAAGATTGATCCGGAATCCATTCAAAACCTGGCGCAGCAAATCGACCCGAGTGACCCGAGCACGGTCAACCTAGTGATTGAATCCGGCGGCCTGATTACCCCCAGGACCCCAGAGCAAGAAGAGGTATTGGTTCGCATCGAAACCATGCTGGCTCTAATCGAAGGCTGGGCCGATGCCGTTTCTCTGGACGCAGCCAACAGACTCCCCGGCGTAAGCCAAGCTTTTGAGTTGGTTCGCCGCCGACAGGTGGTTGGAGCAGCTCAGAAAACCTTCGCCACGCTTCTGGGTTTGGAACTGCGACCAAGGTTGCAGCGTGAAGCAATGGCGATGTGGCAGCAGGTGGCACAAGCCGTTGGTGCGAGTGCGCGCGATGACATTTGGAGGCATCCGGACATGTTGCCAACCGCAGCAGACATCAAAGATCCGACGACTTTCCTAAAGCGCCTTTCGGGTGGCGATGACGACTTCGACAGCGAGCTCAACAAACTACTAGGCAACTGAGCTGTGGAGAACCGAAAGCGAAAATAGCCACGCTGCGGAATTCTTGATTCATGGTCAAACAAATCAATCCAAGCCTGGCTCGAATTTGGCGCTCAGAAAACATCAGGCAATACGGTTACTCGAAGCCTGCTCTAGTCGAGATTGAGTCGGAAGCCCAACACCGGCTGGTCGACATCTTGGAACAAGGGGTAACCAATGTTCAATTTGAAAACCTGTCCAAATTGGCGAAGATTCCGCCATCAGAGCTAACTGGCATCCTGAGTCGGCTATCGCCGCTCCTTAGGCAAACCAGCAGCTTTTTGCCCGAACTCGACCAACGTGATGTCGAGATTCGCTTTGCCGAAATCATGCGAATCTTTCTTGCCGACTTCAGCGATCCTGCCGCCGTGATTAAGCACCGCGGGCAGGCAAGAGTTTTTCTGTCCACACTGGGACGCCCGGGCTTGCTGACCCTGAGAGCGCTTTACACCGCAGGGATTGGCACAGCCATTACCTTCGACGGAGCAAGAGTAAGGAACTCTGACACCAATGAATTGGGTTACGCGCCTATGGCGCTGGGGCTCACCCGCCATGAGGCTGCCAAACAATTACTGGGAAAGCAGCGCAACGAACTGCAGCTTCACACCAGATTGACCGAGGGTTTGGATCGAGTCGGCGCTGCCATCCTGATTGCGAGCGATGTTATCAATCCCGCGGATTACCAGGTTTGGATGACTAGAGACGTCCCCCACATCGCAATCTGCTTCACTGAGTCTGGGGCCAGCATTTCGCATCTGATAATCCCAGGACTAACGCCCTGTCTGGCCTGCTGCGAGATTCAAAAGATGCAGGATGATCCAAATTGGCTCTCCACTGTGACTCAACTCTCGCAACTCGATCGTGACCTTGCCGATTCGGTTAGCATGCTGGCTGCCGTGAGCATTGGCGTAAATCGTGTTCTAGATCAGATCGATAATGTCCAACCACAGTTATCTTCCCCCTGGGATTTTGATTCCAGCACTGGAGAAATTCGTGAGCTCCCTCTACCAACCGCCAACTGTGGTTGTCGTTAGGAGACCAAAGCTAAAAACTCGGAGGCTGGCTTATCAGTAAGGGTGGAGAGCAGCAATCGATCCTTGGCTCTCGTTATACCGACGTAGAACAACCTTCGCTCTTCGGATACTTCCGTTTCGGTCTTGGCATATGAAATTGGGAAGTAGCCCTGATTCAGGCCGACCAGGAACACCAACTGCCATTCCAACCCCTTGGTCGCGTGAATGGTCGCTAAAGAGACCGCTGCCATGACAGGCTCATGGCCGGATCGCTCTCGCTCTTGCAATTCACGCAGGTAGTCATCCAGCGAAACTTCAGTAGAGAATTCCTCCAGCACCTCGATGAACCAGTTCAATCCCAGCCACTTGTCACTGCCGTCGCTTCTTGAGCTCCAACCCAGCGCCGAAATGATTTTGCTCACTTCCACAAACAGTGGTTGGTCCAACTGAGCTGCCTGCAATGCACGCAGTGCTGTCATTGCCTGCATGATTTCCGGGCGACGGAAGAATCTGCCAACCCCTCGAACCTGACACTTGATGCCCAGCTTGCTGAGCTCCTGCTCAATAGGCTCAAGTTGAGAATTGATTCTGGCGAGCACCGCGATGTCTGCGACCTGGGTGCCGCGCTGGATGGCTTCCGATACCGCCTGAGCAATCCACTTTGCTTCAGCTGAAGCGCTTGAAAACTTTTGCAGTGTTGGTTTAGAGCTAAATGCTCGGACCGCTTCCAGCTCGCCGTGTTCAGAAACCCGATTTGCCAGCTGCACGATTTCGGGACTGCTGCGGTAATTGCGATTTAGCTCAAACATCTGGGCATTTGGGAAACGACTTTGGAATCCGGTTAGAAAACTTGGATCGGCTCCGGCGAAGGTGTAGATGGTCTGCCTCGGATCTCCAACTACACAAAGCTCCTCGCGATCGCCCAACCAGGTTTCCAGCAGCGCTTGCTGAAGAGGTGAAATGTCTTGATACTCATCGACCGTGAAATGGCGGTACTGCTGCTGAACATGGGCCAGCATCCGAGGCTCACTTCGCAAAAGCCCGGTGGTTAGCAATAGCACGTCTTCCCAGTCGGCTAGCCGGCGCTGTCGCTTGAGGGATTCAAATCTGTTTGCAACTTCGAGGAATCTCTCTTTGGAAAGCGACGCCACCAACGCACGATCTAGGCTCGCATAAAGCTCATGGTCGACCAAACCATACTTCAGCCACTCAATCTCTGCAGCAACGGATCTGAGTTCATCATCGCCGACTCGAATCTTCAGCTCCTCCAGCGTTTCTCTCACCACCGGAAGCTTGTTCGTGATGAGCTTTGGAGCCAGCGCCTCGGTTAGTTGTGGCCAGAAGAATTGCAGTTGGCTAAGCGCAGCTGAGTGAAATGTCCTGACCTGAACCCCCGGAGCGCCCAGGTCACGCATTCTGGAACGCAATTCACTTGCGGCTCGGTTTGTGTAGGTGAGGGCAAGCACGCGATTGGCAGTGTAAACGCCGCTGTCAATGCCGTAAGCGATGCGATGCGAAATGGTTCGAGTCTTGCCGCTGCCTGCTCCGGCGACTATGCAAACTGGTCCCAGCAAAGCCTCGGCCGCCACCCGTTGCTCGTCATCCAACTCCGCCAGGAAGTCGACTGGAGATTGGTCCGAGTTCAATTGGAATCCTCTTGGTTCGCGTGGCATTGACCGCTTGCTGGGCATTGACCGTCTAACCTTTGAGATGTGGGACGACCTGCTTTGATTTTAGCTGCACTGGCAGCCGATGCTTCGCCTGGAAAAAACTTCCGGCACTACCTAAAAGTTGACTCCAATCCAGATGTGGAGACGCTTCGACTTTGGAGCGCGGACGGGCAGTCCTATGAGTTCAAGATTCCTGCCAACTCAGCGGGAATTAGCGAGCTTGCGACCGAGCAAATGGTGGTCCAGTCGATGCGCCGATTGGCATCCCGACTGCCTTTTGAGATTCCAGAAGTTTTAGGTCAGACCAGGGATAGCGATGGCAGCACCGGTGTGCTATTCACCTTGCTGGAAGGCTCGAGTCCAGACTTATCCCGCTTGGGGCCTGGTGCTTTCTCAAAGTCATTCGGTGAAGCTCTAGCGGCACTCCACTCGCTTCCAGTTGAAGCTATTGCTGATGCTGGGCTACCACAGTACGACTCGGCCGCAATTTTGCACCAGAAGGTTTCTGAACTTGATCGCATGGCTGCGACCGGCAAGGTACCAGCAGCACTTCTGAGTCGCTGGGAGCAAGCCCTCGAGGACATCGGACTATTCCGTTTCCATGCAACCATCACTCATGGTGGACTGAGTTCGGAAGCAGTTTTGATCAACGGCCAACAGGTGGTTGGACTAACTAACTGGAATGCGCTTTCAATTGGAGACCCAGCCGAGGACTTCCGTTGGCTCTCCGGTGGAGCACTGCCATCCACCTTCGAAGACGCAATGTTGCACTACCGGGCCGCTCGCCCATCGGCGGACGAAAACTTTGCCCAGCGCGCAATGCTCTACTCCGAACTCGAGCTTGGCACCTGGCTATTGCACTGCCTAGCTGTTGGTGATGTTGAACAAATCAAGCAGGCCGAGGAGCTTTTAGCTGAACTGAAGGACAACCTTGAAGCCGGCAACCTAAAAGACCTAACCGCGACAAGTTTTGTTGGCCTGACGGCCGCCGCCGCTATCATCCCAGCCGCTACCCCAACTCAAGAGCTTGCGGCTATCGAAACTGAAGAGGAATCCCAGCAACCGCAGTTCGAAGAGGTAACGGCAGCGTCCATCTTTGACGAGGTCGAGGGCATCGACGCTGAAGAATCTTCCGATGGCGAAAACGAGATCAAAGAAACTAACCCCGACGAGCTGTTCTAGCAGCCTCGATCGCAGCCAAGAGCTCTTGTTCTGAGGGCAGTTTCTCCGGGGTTACTTCCTTACCGTCACCTGCAAAAAAGAATGACGCCCTAACCCGCTCTAAACCAATCCCCTGCCACTTGGAAAAAGCAATTCGGTAAAGGGCAAGTTGGACAGAGCGAGCATCGAGATCTGCCTGGTTGTTAGGAGATGACCCGGACTTCCAATCCACCACTTGGTATTCACCGTTAAGGTTGAACACCGCATCGATTTTGCAAACCACAATCAAGCCACCAAGTTCAAATTCAATTGACTGCTCGACATACTCGGGCGCTAGCGAAGCAAACCTCGAACTCTCAAAGTTTGCCTTTAGATCGAGGTCTTCTTCGGCCCAGTCTTGCTCTGCCAACTCAATATCCTTGAGCCAACGCTCCTCGAGCAGGCGATGAAACTCAGTGCCGCGCTGCGCGGTGGCACTGAATTGAGTGGGCACTGGGCGAGCCAAGTATTCGGCAAAACTCGCTGGATCTGAAATTAGTTGCATCAATTTTGATGCGCTTAATCGACGTGGCAGCTTCGGGGTAGCAAGCCAGTTACCTCGTTCACGTTCTTCCAGAAGCAGTGCCAATTCAGTGAAGTCTGAAAGATTCGCCGGTTCTGAAACGGCAACAGTTTTGGCGGCTGTTTCTAACCTTGAACGCTTTTGACCGAGTGGATCAAATGGCCAAACCGCTTGCTCTTTGAGATTCTCCAACGGATTTGTTTCCTGTACCTCTGGAATTGGGTTGACCAGCTCAGCAAGACCGGAATCCAGCAACTCAACCAAGAATTCGGAGAGCTCCCTGGGCTTTTTGTTTCCCAATTTGTAGTGCGAAGCAGTGAGGTGAAGAGCGCTGCGGGCTCTGGTCACCGCCACATATGCAAGCCGCCGTTCCTCAGAAAGCTGTTTACTGCGGTTCTGTTCCTGGAAGGTTTCGTAGAGCGCTTTGACTTCTTTTTGTGTGGTGGCGCGTTGGTAGTCAAATCTCGGTAAGACATTTGAATCACCGCGTAGTGCAAATGGCAGCTTGCCAGCAGCTAGCCAACCTTTTGCGCCTCTTCCTTCAACTGGGAAGGCCCCATTGTTCAATTGCGAGAGTGCGACTAAATCCCATTCCAGGCCTTTGGCGGCGTGCACCGACATGATTTGGACCACACCTTTTTTAGCGCCGGTTTTTGGAATCTCGAAGTTTTCTCGGTCAGCGGCATAGTCCAACCAGGAAAGCAAACCACTCAGTGATGGGCGGATTGACGATTGCTCATACTCGGCAATTCGAGCGATAAAAGCCTCGAGGTTTGCAAGCGGATTTGGTTGTGAGGAATGCGAAAAGAGCTCGATGTCCAGCTCGAGTTCACGTGATACAGCCCAAGCAAACTGAGCCAAGCCAAGATTTGAAGTCGCACGCATCTTGCGCAGAAGGTGGGCCGCCTGCACCAAGCGAGGCCCGCCAAGTTCGGAAAAGTTACACCGATCTAATGCCTGGGGTTTTGTCAGTTCATCAAGTGCCTCGACTATGGTCACCGGCATGGCAGATGTAACTTCTGAACGAATTCGACTCAAGCGTTTTGCCATTTCACTGAGCTCGACCAAGTCCTTGGGGCCGATTCTCCACTTGGGGCCGGAGAGCAGTCGCATCAGGTGAGCTCCGGACTCTGGCCGTTGAATTACCTGCAGCGCGGAGATGAGATCAAGTACTTCCGGAAGTTGCAGCAGTCCGGACAATCCAGTTACTTCGACCGCTAAACCGCGGCTTGAGATTGCATTGGCATAAAGCTGCATGCTTGATTTGGTGCGCAATAGCAGTGCCGCCGAGGTCTCAGAATCTAACTGCCTAGCAAACCAATCGGCCACCGCCTCCGCCTCAGTGATCTCATCTTGGAAGACTTCGGCTGTCACGAAATTCGATTTTCTAGCGTCGCCCGGCTCTAACGTCACCGGTGCCAAATCTGGCTGAGCTGCATTTAGTGATTTAGTTAGCTGGTTTGCGGCATCAACCACGGCCTGGCCAGATCTCCAAGACTTTGAAAGCTGATAGCTAATCGGTTGTTCCGATCCGAAGTCCTGGTGGAAGCCAGAAAGATTGTTGCTGCTCGCACCTCGCCAGCCGTAGATTGCCTGATTTGGGTCGCCAACCGCCAGCACGGCTTGACCCCTAAAGAGTGTGGATAGCAGCTGGGTTTGAATGCTTGAGGTGTCCTGATACTCATCGAGCAGTACAAAGCGATACCCGTGGTCAAACTTCTCCGGTAGGGCAGATAGCGCGAGTGCCACCTGATCAGAGAAGTCCACCAGGTTTCTGCGCTTTTTCAGCGCTAGATATTCCGCAACTAAGTTGGCAACCAAAACATTTAGATTGGCTGCCTCGACCATATCGACGATGTATTGAAACTGACCTGCTTCACCCTTCTCTGATTTCGGAAGAGCCGAAAGGTGGGCGATGAATTTCTCTAGCTCGACAATCATTGCTTCACTGTTGCTCTGATTGTCAGTTACCTCGGAAGCCAAGGCTAGAACCAGTTCAATCAGGTAGTCCTTGGTGCGGTCCCAGTCCTCGAGATTCTGGTGCAGTTCACCCTTGAGATTCTTGACCAGCTCATCCGCGAGCGCGACCGAACTTGCCTCAGTAAGCAATGTTGCATCCGATTCATAGCCAACGGCCAGCGATAGCTTTCTAAAGATGTCGTTTCCGAAGGAGTTGTAAGTCGTGATGTTCGGCGGCGTGAAATCTTGTGCCAGCTCTTTCGGCCACATCTCGCTTTCACGCAATTTATAGAGTGCTTGGTTGACTCGGGCCGATAGCTCACTGGCGGCTTTTCGGGTAAAGGTAAGTCCGAGAATTTCACTTGGCAAGGCCAGCGAATTGGCAATCAGATAAAGCACTCGGACGGTCATCAATTCGGTTTTACCACTGCCAGCTCCGGCAATTACCAGAGTCGGCGCATCAATGGCGGCACCTTCAACCACGCCACGCTGCTCATTGGTCAAAGCGTGTGGCGAAAGCAGCCTGTAGACCTGATCTGCGCTGAATTTAGCCACTGGTCACCACCTTGGAAATCAGTAACTGGCAGTTGGCATCCGCGCTGCAGTGGTCGGCTACCTGCGCGATGAAGCTATTTCCTCCGGCCCCGGATTCCACCTGTTTCAAAAGGCTCATCAGCTCTTCTTCACTCTCTCCCGACAGCGCTGGCTGATCCAGAACCTTTAGTTTTTGGTCACCAACCGAAATGATGCGACCACCCACAACCGGCTCGGCATACTGAGATCTAACGGCAAGTTGATAGAGCGCCAACTGTCGATGCTCTGCCACTTCTTGAGTAGTTGGTGGCTTGCCGGTTTTTAGATCAACTACCCGCAGACCACCCTGTGCATCGCGCTCGACACGGTCAATCTTGCCTGCAATAACCAGACGTCCGATCGAGACCTCAAATTTCTGCTCGGCGGACACCAGCTCCGAGGCCTCCCTGAGATACTGCCCAAGCGCGGCCACCATGTTTAGTGCTTTTCGCTTCTGACCGCTTTCTTGCCAGCTGGCTTCGAACTCCAGCGTGTGCCAGTTACTCTCAACAAAGCTCTCTAGTTCGGCTTGATTACCTGACACCTCCAGGGCTGCGTGCAGCAAAGTTCCCAACGATGCCTCAAAGCCTGATCCGTCGCCACCAAAGTTTTGGATAAACCAGTGCACCGGACACTTCTCAAAAGCCGACAGTCGGGAAGGAGAAAAACGAATTGGTTGATCCTCTGCAACCAAATTCTCCGTGGTTGAAATGGGCAACAGTCCTTGCCAGTGCTGCGGATGTGCGCCTGGCACGTTCAATAGCGCCAAAGCTGCCAACATCGGTGCCACGGTGTGATCTCCGCTTGCCATCTTGCTTCGGTAACCACCAACCAACCTTCTGAGGTCAAACGTGATGGGTTTGTCAATGCGACCGGGTTCAAGGCCAAGCATCTGGAAAAACTGCGAGGGTTGCTCTTCCTGAGAGACCATGGCTGTCAGGATCACCTCAGAGCGAGCAGCGCCGATTGACTTGTAAAGCAGGCGAATCTCGTCGTCCAGTTCCGACCGCACCGGTTCACTCGGATTGGAAATCTTTCCAGTGAGGTAAGCGGAGAGTGAGCTGGCACCAAGCAAGGAGGTTCTGGGCCTTAGGTTCGGCCAAATACCGTCCTGCAATCTAGGTAAGAGCAGGACTTGGAAGCTGTTATCGACTAATCCAGCTGGCGTAGTGAGCTGAACTGCAGGTCGCACTCCCTCCGGAGCCAGAGAGTCTTCCGGAACACTTTGCTCCAACTGGGAGAGCACAAACTGTTCGGCCGAACCTAGTTTGTTGGCATCAAATCGTTGCGCTGCCGCAAACAGCTGAAGCGCGGAATCGAGTGAGCTATTGGCAGCTAGTGCAATTTCCGATGAGCCACGCGACAAAACTTGAAGTGACTTTTGGTCAACAACTTGCCAAATCTCAGACAGCAACTCGTGAGCGCTGGAGGCTGCCAATGATTTGACCGAACGAACTAACTTGGTGAGAGTTATGAATTTGCGCAGTTCTAAGCTGTTGGCCTGAACCTCAATTTCCAAGGCAGCTGGCAACAATTCGCTAGTTGGAGTTTCTAGAAATTCCGGCAGCTGAGCAAGCTGTCGTTTCAGTCGTCGAATTGCGATGCTGTCTAACCCAAAAATGGCCGAGTCTAATACTTGGATGACCGCCGCCTGGTCACTAGCGACCAGCGCTAGTTTTGCGGTCTCTAAAATTGCCCTCGCCATCGGCTGATCCCGCAGTGCAGCCGATGATCCAAGCAGCTTAATCGGGACATCCCTGGCGGAGAGAGCCGCTGCCAACTGGTCCAACTGGGTGCGAGTTCTGGCCACAACTGCAAAGTCGTTCCAAGACAGCTCGTCGTGCATTCTTCGCTGTCTAATTTCACTTGCCAACCAGTCGGCCTCAGCTATTTGATTGTCGAATAGTCCACAGCTAATTCTCTGAGCCGATTCGCTTGGCCTAGGTCGCTGCAATCCTGCTAATTGCGGTGGTAGCTTGCTGGCCAATTTAGCAAGTGAGTTGCTAAAGCCTGATTTTGGCTCGAGATAGTGCTTTTTTGCAGCTTTGAATTCACCGACAAAGCCTTCTTGAACGGCCGACCTAAAGCCCAACACCGAGCTATCCGGATCCCCAAACAGCACAAGATTTGCCGCCTGGGAAAGTTTGGCGATGAGTGACAAACCGGCTCGAGAAACATCCTGAGCATCATCCACCACGACCCACTTCGCTGCCGGATGGCTGAGCTTGGCTGCATCGACAAGTAGCTGAGAGGGGTCAATCAAATCTTGAAGTTGCAAGGCTTTTTCATAACTCGGAAGCAACTCGTCGGCTATCTCAAGGCCACGGTGCCCAAACTGGCGAGCTAGACGGGTTAGCTCTTCCCCTGCTAGCCGGTGTTCAATGCAGACTGCCAGCAAGTCTCTGATTTCTTGAACAAAACCCTGCAACCCAATAGTTTGAAGGTCAAAACCCCAAGGACTATTAGGGCTTTGCGCTATCAGTTCACTCAATATCTTTTGCTGCATAGCGCCAGAAAGCAGACGAATCCTGGGATTGCTGGATTGAATTTGGGCAAATGCAAAACCTGTAATCGACTGCGCTCGGGCCGCCACAGCTGGTTTCTTACTGTCCAATGCAATTAGATCCCGCAGATTTGCAGCGGCTCGCCTGGTCGGGGTGAGCACCAAAATTTCCTCGACAGCAACCTTGGACTCTAGCTGGAGGACCAGTTTTCGCAACGCAGCGGTCTTACCCGACCCGGGTGAACCCAAAATCAAATGCTGGCCACTTGTGATTTCGCTCAGAAACTCGAACCCAAAATGCTCAGATGCACCCGGTGCATCTTGAGCAAATAGCGATGAGTTTTCAACCACCGAGCAAATCTATTTGCAGCAGCTGACTTTTTCATGTCGTAACCTAGTAATCCATAAAGGAGTGCAATGGAAATCAGAATCGGTATTCGCGAGAATCAGCGCGACCTAGCTTTCGAGACCAATCTAAGTTCGGCCCAGGTTTCGGCATTGGTCACCAATGCCTTTGCCGCAAAGCAAGAGTTGATCTCGTTTGAGGACGACAAGGGAAAGACCATCTTGGTTCCGGTTGCCAGCATTTCCTTCGTTGAAATTGGTGCGGAGCAAAACCGCAGAGTTGGATTTATCGCCTAATGGAAATCTTGGTTCTCTTGGCTTACGCCGCAATCTTGGCCCTGGTGGCACCTTTTGTTTTGCCTCGCTCCGAGCACTACGGCAGCTTCGTACCGGCTGGTATTTCTCTGGTCTCCGGTGCCGTGATGTGGTTGTTGCTGACTTGGTTCGGCTTTCACTATGACGAAGCGTGGATCTGGTTCATCGTGATGTTGGCGATGCCTGCAGCCGTTATCTTCGGTACCCGCTACCTTGACAAGACTCGAGTTGCTGCGGAAGAAAAGAAGTTGGCGGAGATTCGCCTAGGCGGTAAGGCCTAGTTGATCCATTCGCACAGTGTGTGCGGCAATCAACTCTGATGTGTAAGGCTCAAGTGCCTTGAACTGAGATCTGGTTCGATCGGTTTCGTCTGAGAAATTGACTGAGGTCAGTACCTTTTCAAAGCTCACGGAGTTTCGAACTTCCAACAGCACATCCGCTACCACCATGCGGCCATAGAGCGCCATGCGGTGACCAAGTTTGGGATCCTGAGCGATAGCGCCAAACAAAGTTGACTGCGAAAGCTTCTCAAGTTCAGAGCCGGATAGCAGCTCTTCAACTTTCAGGCGCTTCGCAGGAGCTAGTCCCTTCGCCAAGCGATGATAGGAGTCTTCCAGCATTCCGAAAACTATGTAATTACGCATCAAGTCTTCAAAGAAGTCACTGCCCCGAGTGCGCTCTAGCAGCTGGTTCATCGAAGCACCGTAGTACTTTTCCAGCTGACTAACTTCGACGCCTAATTTGGTCAGGAGCGGAACCAGCTCGGAGTGCTTGGAGTAGTACTTGTTCGAGAGCAGGTGCAACTTTTTTGAGAGCGCTTGATCGCCTGCAGTTTCGGATTGGGATTCAAGCTGTTCGGCGATGGTAACCATCAAGTGCGCAAGCCGACCTAGGTAGATATCACCCGAAGGAGTAAGCTTGGCAGGGTTGAGTTGAATTTGGCTTCTACCCGAGCTCGCATCTCGCGAGGGGAGCGAAAGCTTCTGGGACACCTTGCGGAGTCTGCGCAACCAATCCAACACCCGAAAAGCTTATAACTTGCGACCGCATCCCACTAACGGGACCGGCAAATCAATGGAGAGAATTCTTG
>JACCDJ011169656.1_pt1 | contig 16686 bp, 14 predicted proteins | sample 7444481 | NCBI WGS metagenome assembly JACCDJ01 (sample SAMN15323435, study PRJNA562643) | freshwater metagenome | isolation source: river surface water | place: USA:Blue River Watershed | collected 2017-08-15 | reverse complement strand
GCGACATGCATGCCGAACGTATTAGCCCATAGGTTGTCCTTAACCTCAACCTCATCGGCCCATTTGTAAAACCAGAATGAAAAGCCTCCGATCAACAGGCCGCCAACTGCTGCGAATGACCAGGCCGTCATGCGAGAAAACTCTAGGTTCCCATCTTTGGCTAGTCCCAAGCCTAAACCGGTGGCCAAGCCGAGAAGCAAGCTGAAGAGAAAAATCGCGTAAAAGACCCGGCGGCGGCGGCGAGAGCGGGCCTCGCCAGAAGAGGTAAATGGGGAAGATGTATCTTGTGCTGTCATTGTTCAGTCTCCAGTCGGATCAGTCTGGTCGCTGTTCGGCAAATATCTGTTCCACCGTGAGGTCGAACAAATGGGCGATGCGAAAGGCCAAGCTCAAAGAGGGATCGTGTTTCCCATTCTCAATCGCGTTGACCGCCTGACGAGACACATCAAGGCGACCAGCTAATTCAGCTTGGGTCCATCCCTTTTCAGCTCTTAGAATTCTCAATCGGTTCTTCATGCCATCCTGTCCAATGTCAGGTTTTCTGGCTATATGTCAGGTTAACATGACAATGTCAAGTAATCCTGACACACCGCCCTTCATGGCCACGATGAAGATAGGGGCTGGCAAATAAGGACAAGCCGAAAGACATCGTCGCAAGACTGATGGCCCGAATAATTAACTGCGCAACTTTACGTGATCTCATTGACCCCGACATGACGAGTCTCAGGCGCATAGGCAGCACAGACTGCGGCTCCGAACATGAGCACGCCAACACACGACCCAAGGGCCGCTCCAATTCCAAAATGTGCAACGAGCGAAGGCAACAGGAATGTTCCGACTGCAGAGCCAATTCGGCTTGCCGCGATCGATAGTCCAACACCAGAAGCCCGAAGATGTGTCGGAAAAAGCTCGACTAGGTAAACATAACACAGGGTCGACATTGCAGAAAGGGCACAAGCTACGACCGAAAAAAGTGCCACAATAGTGACGCTTGAGAGACCGCTCTCGAGCATGAGGACCGACAATGGGAGAGCCGCCCCCAAGAAACTACCAACCAAGAACACTCGCCGAGGCATAAGGTCGATAATGATCCACCCCAATGCAGCACCTATGAGAAGAAAAACATTGTAAGCCAAGCCTCCAAGGCCGGTATCCTCAATCCCGAGCGCCTCCAATACACGGCCGACGAAAGTTCCCAGCGCAAAATATGGTATTACCTGACACGTAAAAAAGCTGGCTCCAACAAAGGCTCTCATGCGCCATTTGGGCGATAACAACTCCCTGAGCTTGGAGGCGGTGGCCTCATCTGAACTGGGGGAAAGCGGGAGGGCAATGCCTGGACCAAATGTCTTGTCCATTATGGCTCGAGCTTCATCGGGCCTGCGCTGCTGGACCAGCCATGGCGGGGACTCCGGTACTAGCATCCTGAGCGGAAGGATAAGAAATGCGGGCAGCGCTCCGGTGATCAGTACAATGCGCCAAGCGTCGGGCCCGTCTGCGCTCAGCATCAGCCCGACCAAATACGCCGTCGCATATCCGGCCGCCCAGGCAATCGCAAGAAGCCCTAGCATCCGCCCCCGAATACGGCGTGGAGCAAACTCCATCAGCAACGCCTTAGATACCACGTAATCAGTCCCGAGCAGGAACCCAAGGCTAAGCCGCAACAACAGAAGCTGCAGTGCGTCTGTCACTAGAAACTGGGCTAGTGATAGAACAGCAATTGGGAACATATTGTAGCGAAAGATCGCCCGCCGCCCATAGCGGTCCGCGACCGCCCCCGTGACCAGCGCTCCAAAAAACAATCCGGCTAGCGAGGCCGCGCCGATCAGCCCGAGCCATAGTGCTGATAGTTTAAGCGCGGGAGCAGCTGTCTCCAGCGATATGCCGATCAAGCCAAGTTCGTAACCATCACTAAAAACGCCCCCAACACATGAAATCACAAGCAAGATATGAAAGCGGCGCAGGGGCGCGTCATCATAATCGATCAAAGCGCTTGCTTTGCCTTGCCCGCCGCCCGTTGCCTGGTCGGCATTCAAATGTCTTTGTGTGTCGAGAGCACCATCTGTTACGGGCATGGCGAATTACAACCTAATTCAGACAAGATGTCGGGCCGAAATGACGCGTACTAAGCGCCAGAGGCTAGCAGAGCTTTCAGAGCTAAAGCGGACTCATGCGACCTAACTAGATGCAATTGCGACCCAACAACAAAGTTGAAGTCGGAAACTCAATACGCGAGGTCGTTTAGCTTCGCTCTCGTCGCCACCGGCCTGCTCTATTTACAGATGATCGAGGAGAGGACTCGCTATGCATGTCAGCGAACTTGCTCACATTATTGATGGGCATCGGGCAGGGTACACGCTCCCTCAATCTATGTATGTTTCTCAAGATGTATTCGATCACGAAATGGCGAGTATCTTCCGGGACACTTGGCTATTCGCTTGCAACGCAGCGGAGATTAAGGCCCCTGGTGCTTGGCTAACAATTGATATCGGGCCGCATGCAATCATCTTGGTGAGAGGCCGCGACGGCCTGGTGCGCGGTTTCCATAACAGCTGCCGCCATCGCGGAGCCCGCATTTGCCTAGAAACAAACGGCCAATCTCCCCGGCTAATGTGCCCCTATCATCAATGGACCTATAAGCTCGACGGGTCACTGCTTAGTGCTCGGGGACTTTCGACCGACCATGGTGACGAGCAGATTGCGCTAAAGCCCATCGCGGTAGAAGATGTTTGTGGCTTGATTTATATCTGCCTGGCTGATTCTCCGCCGCCGTTCGATACGTTCCGAAATGCCGTTGCGCCCTATATATCGCCCCATCAGCTAAATCACACCAAGCTCGCCTTTGCTTCCGACCAAGTCCACAATGCTAATTGGAAGCTGATCATCGAGAACAATCGGGAATGTTATCATTGTCGAGGGGGGCACCCCGAACTAATGAAGTGTTTGGTTGAATTCGATCTACCCGATGCTCCTGACGCCAATACTGAGCTCCTTGACGCGGCCACTATGCGCTGGGACAAACTCGGACTTCCATATGCCCCCGTGCCGCGGAACACAGATTTCCGTTGCATAAGGCTACCACTCAATCCCGGGTATTTATCCTTCACGCTAGATGGCAAGCTAGGCTGCAACAAGTTGCTTGGTGATTTCAAAGACCCGGATTTGGGGTCTTTGAGAATGTTCCACGCACCAGACAACTGGAACCATTTCTTATCAGATCATACTATGCATGCGCGGGTCACCCCGCTGTCACCAAGCAAGACACTCGTACGCACCACCTGGTTTGTCCATGAGGACGCAGTAGAAGGCGTGGACTATGATCCGCAGCGGCTTGCCGAAGTGTGGCTTGCTACGAACTCACAGGACGGACATCTGTCCGAAATCAACCACAAGGGCGTCCAGTCAAGTGGTTACATGCCCGGCCCATATGTGCCTGCCGAGTGGATGGTCCAGGATTTCACGGATTGGTATCTCGCTCACCTTCGAGGTTACTGCGACGATGGCGGATAACTTCCCCTTAATTCCAAACAATTGTGGCTTCCTCCAAAACAAGACCGAACAAAGGAATAGAAAATGTCTCTACCGTCAGCCTCACGTTACGTCATAATTGGCGCAGGAATCCACGGCCTATCAACCGCGTGGACCCTGGGCAGCATGATGAAGGCCCGTGGTGAAGACCCAGAAGGCCAAATCCTCGTTATCGATAAAGGCGTAGTAGGTAGTGGCGCGTCAGGCATCGCATGCGGCGTGGTACGGAACAACTACTTTCAGCCAGCTATGCGCGAGTTAATGGCCCATTCGGTCGACGTTTGGGAGAGTGATCCTGAAGCCTTCGCGTATCACGGTGTGGGCTATATGCAGATCAGCCCTGACTCTATGATCGAGGGGGTCAGAACTATCTGGGAACAGCAGCAGGCGATCGGCTACGACTCCTCCCTTATTGAAGGTGAGGCAGCTTCAAGGAGCTACATGCGAGACCTCTTCCACGACTGGCGGGCAGAGGGCATCACGTCGGTTTTGCATGAAAAGCGCGGAGGTTATGCTAACAACCTAGCGTCGCTGATGGGGCTGCGGAAGAAAGCAGTGGCCGCCGGTGCTAGGATTATTGAGGGTGTAGAAGTTACCGGGTTCGGTTTTGACCAACAGAGTAACGCAATCACCTCGGTCGAGACCACCAACGGCAAGCTCGATTGCGATGAGGTCGTCATCGCTGTCGGTCCCTGGATTAGGAATATCTGGAGAATGCTTGACCAGCCGGAAACGATACAGATCGCTGAAGGCCAGTCGAACAAGACGCGAACCGCTCCCATGTGGCACTTCTGGCAATTGGAAGAAGGGGTGCTGGAAGTGGACCCGGGTTTTCTCAAAACCAATGACGGAGAAATGCCGCCGGTCATGCATGTGGACACGGATGCACCGCTGCATTCAGTCACCACTGGCAAGCTAATTACCGATAAGATGTGGGGCATCTATTACAAACCAGACTTCCACTTTAACGGCATCCAGGGTGGCGCCATGCCATATGCGATCGACCTTCCCGCAGAGGAGGTTGCCATCGATCCCTATGGACCCGCCAGTCAACAGTTCGTGGCATCGAAGGATTTCCAGGATATGTGGACATCCGCTTTGTCGTTCTGCCATGCCCGTTTTGAGAACTGCGCCGCACGATATCGCAACGAGAAGTCGGGTGGCATTGGTTGCTTCACGCCAGACAGTTTCCCTGTTTTCGATCGGATACGTCAGAATTGCTTCATAATTGCTGACAGCAACCACGGCTATAAAATGATCGGCGTCGGCAAGCTGGTGGCGGAAGAATTACTTGGCCAAAAGAGCGCGCTGCTTGAGCCCTTTTCGCTTAGCCGCTTCGGTTCCGGCAAGATGCATCCTGTCTCGAGCAGCCCGTTTCCTTGGAGTTGAGAACCTAGTCTCGGTCTTGCATAAAACCAACCTCGATGGCAGTTGTCTGCCATGACTAGAGTGTTCACGTTTCTGCTCCTGCCAGGGTATTCGATGATGACCCTAGCAGCTGCCGTCGAGCCTCTGCGGTCGCTCAATCGCCTTACGGGGGAAGAGCATTATGTTTGGAAAATTGCGAGCTTAAATGGTGGGCTGCTGGCGGCATCTAATAACATCCCGGTTCCAACCGAACCCATTCAGACCGCGCTTGTCGGGGCCGACTATGTCATTGCTTGCGGCGGCCTGCGAGTACCTGGGCCGGAAGAGCGGGCCTACGACATGTACTTAATGCGCGCGATGCGCCAAGAAAGTGTTATCGGCGCAATCTCCACTGCAAGCCACCTACTTGCGCGGGCAGGTCTGCTTGATGGTTATCGCTGTACAGTTCACTGGGAAAGTAGAGCTGCTTTTGAAGAAGAATTCCCCCACATCAAATGTTCGGATCGGCTATTCGAAATCGATGGCAAACGGCTGACTTGTTCGGGCGGAACCGCTGCGATGGACTTGATGCTGTTCCTCATCGCCCAACAGCATGGTTACAGACTGGCGCAAGATGTGGCAAACCAGTTTCAACATGAGTATATCAGGGGAGAGGAAGATTCCCAGCGCGGCGGTCGCCACGAGACTCTGGGTCAGCTGCCGACAAACCTGCGTTCAGCAATCGAAATCATGTTGGTCAATCTCGAGGATCCGTTGCCACTCTCAGTTATCGCGGAGCAAGTAGGGGTTACCCCGCGCCAGATTGAGCGCCTGTTCCTGCGATACGTCAGGATGAAGCCTTCCCATTATTACATGAAGTTGCGGGTCGAGAGGGCCCGAGATCTTCTAATTTACTCCGACTTACGGGTTATTGATGCGGCGATTGCTACAGGTTTTAAGTCCTCGTCACACCTGTCGACCTGGTACCGACGGCTCTACGGCGTGCGGCCGTCGGATATCCGCGACAGGTCTGTAGCCGGCCCTGAGCCGAAACGCGCAGAGGCATAACGGATCAAGGGTCAGTCCGCGAATACGACCGTCCTTACCCCATTCAATAGCACGCGGTCTTCTAGGTAGTAACGCACAGCCCGGCCAAGCACGCGACGTTCGATATCTCGACCTTTGCGAACCAGAGCTTCTGGGGAATCGGAGTGACTGATCCGCTCCACGTCTTGGGCAATAATCGGCCCCTCGTCGAGATCGTCTGTAACAAAATGAGCAGTAGCCCCGATCATCTTTACCCCGCGCGCATGCGCCTGATGATAAGGCCGCGCACCCTTGAAGCTGGGTAAGAAGCTATGGTGAATATTGATGCAACGCCCCGACAAAAAGGCTGAAAGATCACATGATAGGATCTGCATGTAACGCGCTAGCACTATCAACTCTGCCCCTGTTTCCTGGACGATTGCTTTGATACGCGCCTCTTGCTGAGATTTTGTCTTGGGAGTGATTGGCAGATGGTGGAACGCAATTTTACTAAATTGGTCATTGGTTCCGCGGGGATGGTTGGATATAATTCCTACCACCTCCATGCTGAGTTCACCAATCTCTGTGCGATAGAGCAAGTCCACCAAGCAATGGTCGAACTTAGACACCAATAGCAGCACCTTGCGCTTCTTGTCGCGCGGACGGATCGCCCACTGCATCTCGTATTCGCTAGCTGCAGCTCCAAATGCCGAGATCAAAGGATCGATCGAAATACCCTGTGGCAAAGCAAGCACAACGCGCATGAAGAACCGCCCGACGATATCATCCTCGAATTGCGCAGCCTCGATGATATTGGCTCCGTGACTATGCAATTCGGTAGCCACATGCGCAACGATTCCAGGCCTGTCAGGACAAGATAGCGTAAGAATATAGGCGTCGTTCATTCTAGATCCTGATGTTAAGATAGATCACCGCACCGCTGGGACTGTCTCCAGCCAGTGGATGAAGCTTTCGAAGAAACTTCGGAAAATTGCGAGTTCGTAAGTTGGTGTGCCGTCCAGTTGCCACAATATTACGCCGGTGTGGGCAATGAGCGTGCTAGCAGCTGAGCCTGGCCCGAAGACTTCGGCATTGAGATCAATAGAAACACCACGCTGCAAAATCACGCGAGCGAATGGTCCCGACAGGCGAAGGATCATATATCCGCCGGACTGATCCGAGACCGACGCCAGTCCCCTGAGCTGCTCTTGCAGCCCTTCGATCCATAAACCATCTCGGTTCGACTGATACGCCAGCCAAGTTTTTGGCCCAGTCCCGATAAGTGACAACCCAGCAGTATTTGCCGGCGAAACAGCAGCAGATGTCAGCTCGATATCAAGCGCCTTGTAGATGGCGTCTGAAGAGATCCCTTTGCGCGCAATTACGGTCGCAAGTCCAAAGCCTTCCAGTGTTTCCATTTGCAGGCTAGTCACGGAGGCGCACTCCATCAGGATCAAGAAACACGGGATCGCAAACGACTGCCTCGAACTCCACCTCTCGAAGCGGATCGTAAACAACAATGTGTTCGTTATGCCGCTGGGGACCTCTCTTTAGAAGCGCCAACGCGATGGATGCATCAACCGTGGGTGACCATGCTGCCGAAGTAACATAACCTTCGTCGTTAGCGGCCACTGGCGCTGCGCCGGGCGAGAGCAGATGAGCGCCGGCGCGCAGCTTGTGCTGAGGATGCACCGGGCGAAGCCCGACAAGCGCGGGTCGATCGATGTCAGTCAGGCCGGAACGCTCAGCCATAACACGGCCAATGAAATCCTTCTTTTTGGACATCAAACGCCCCATTCCGAGGTCCGCCGCAGTTGTCGTGCCATTCAACTCATTGCCCGCCACATGCCCCTTCTCGATCCGCATCACGCTAAGTGCTTCGGTACCGTATGGAGTAACACCAAACTCGCGACCCGCGTCGAAAAGGGCGCGCAGTAACGCGGCTCCAGAATATGCGGGAACGCTGACCTCAAAAGCCAATTCTCCCGAGAAGGAGAGCCGGAAGATTCTCGCATTCACATCGTGCCACTTGGTTTCAGTTGCCGCCATGAACGGAAATGAATCATTCGAGAGGTCGAGATTGGGAAAGACGCAACCGAGCAACGCACGCGAAAGCGGACCGGCTAGAGAATAAGTTGCCCATTGCTCAGTGACCGAAGCAGCCTGCACGTCCAGTTCAGGCCAAAGAACCTGTCGCGCATGATCAATGTGCTGCATAACCTTGGCCGCGTTAAGGGTCGTCGTCGTTAGGAAGAATTGGTCCTCGCCAAAACGAGTTATCGTCCCGTCATCAAGAACAATCCCGTCTTCGCGTAACATTACGCCATAGCGTGCTTTGCCAATGGTGAGCGTTGAAAACATGTTGATGTATAGACGGTCGATCAAAGTTGCAGCGTCTGGGCCCTGCACGTCAATTTTTCCTAATGTCGATACATCACAGATCCCTACCCCACTCCGCGTCGCCTTCACCTCGCGGTTTACGGTGGTCAGCCAGTCGCTCTCGCCAGGCTGCGAGAACCACTGAGCACGCTTCCACAAACCAGTATCAACGAAAGTTGCGCCATTTGAGATTGCCCATTCATGGCTTGTAGTCTTGCGAGCCGGGCGAAAGTGCTTCCCGGGATGGTAACCGGCAAGCGCCCCGATCGCGACTGGCTGATAGGGTGGCCGAGAGAGGATAGTCCCGACTTCGGCGATAGACTTGCCAGTGGACGCCGCGAGAAGAGCATGGCCGTTCAGCTGACTGGATTTTCCTTGGTCAGTCGCCATCCCAAGCGTAGTATAGCGCTTAAGGTGTTCAATCGAGACGAAGCCTTCCTGAGCCGCCATGGTAATGTCGCTTACAGTCACATCGTGCTGAAAATCGACAAAGGCCTTGGACTTACTCTCCACCACAGGCCAGTTTCTGCTGATACCAGATGGCTCATCACTGGTTGCGAACGCTTGCCGGGTTGGTACGGCCTTACCTAACGCCTCTATTGCTTTGCAGGCGGCATTAATGCCATCATCCAATGCAGCATTAAGCGAAAATCTTGCTGCCGCGGCGCCTGCCGCTACAAGTCCTGGCGGTGTTTCATTAAGGACGAAACCCTGTATCTCTTCAGACCATATAGGTTTCGCCCCCAAGTGGGAGCCAAGCCCAATCGCTGGGTTCCAACCACCTGCCATTGCAAGAAGGTCGCAATCTATGCGCTGCACTCGCCCATCCGCACATCGGATGTCGGCGGACTTCAGGGTCTTACCGCGAGCATCAATGACGTGCGCGCCAATCAAGGTTGGGATCCCAGCATATCGCTCCTGAAGCGCAAGAACATCGGCACCGGAGCGCGTGTCGACCAACGCGAGGACTTCTACCCCTGCATCACGCAAGTCGCGCGCGGTCGCCCAACCGCTATCGCAAGTCGTGAAGACTACCGCCCTTCTTCCCGGCGTCACGGCGAAACGATTAATGTAACTCGAGACGGCAGAAGCAGTCATAATCCCGGGCCGGTCGTTGCCGCCGAACACCATCGAGCGTTCGATTGCCCCCGTCGCTAGGATCGCCCGCCTTGCTATGATCTTCCAAAGTCTTTGCCGTGGCTGCCCGGGTTGCGGGGTGAGCATATGGTCAGAAACGTGCTCAATCGCGCCATATTCTCGACCATCATAGATGCCGAACACCGAGGTCCTGGGGAGTAGCCGGACATTGGGAAGCAAGGCCAGTTCCGCGGTCGCCGTATCGGCCCACTGATCACCAGAGACGCCATCGATCCAATGCCGTTCGCTGAGCAATCGCCCGCCCAAGCGCCAATCTTCGTCTGCCAAAATAACGCGGAGCCCGGCACGCCCCGCAGTCAAGGCGGCACTCAAACCAGCAGGTCCGCCGCCAATCACCAACAGGTCGCAGAACCCGTGATCGCGATCATAAGTGTCGGGATCGGGGAGCATTGAAAGCTTGCCCAACCCCGCTGCGCGGCGAATGATGGGCTCGTAAAGCATTTCCCATGCCTTGGCCGGCCACATAAAGGTCTTGTAATAAAATCCTGCTGCGAACAGCGGGGCGAACAACTGATTAATCGCCATTAGGTCGAATGACGGGCTAGGCCAGCAATTTTGGCTATTTGCAACCAGCCCGTCGAAGAGGGAGATCATGGTCGCCCGTGTATTTGGCTCAGCCCTAGCGCCGGTTCCTAGCGTAACGAGTGCATTTGGTTCCTCACTGCCGGCAGTCAGTATTCCCCGCGGGCGGTGATATTTGAACGAGCGCCCAACCAGCCGAACATCGTTGGCGAGTAATGCGGAGGCGAGGGTGTCTCCTTCATATCCTTCATAGGCCTTGCCGTCGAACGTGAAGGAAAGCGGTTGCGTGCGATCGATGAGCCCCCCGGCTGCCAGCCTGCTCATTGGTTTACTTCTTGTGCGTAGCGGGCACCAAAGATCTCGTGGGTTCGGGTATCACGATCAACCACGAGCCAGGTACGACAACCATAAGAATGGTACCAGAGTTCACTGAGGCGGCCTGCTGGATTTTCGCGCAGGTAGATGTAATCGTGGAAATCATCATCGCTATCTGGTCGAGCAGATCTAGCGTCGCCGCGATAGACAAACTCCTGAGCATCTCTCTCGCCGCAATAGGGACAGGGAATTCTCATAACCTTATGCCTCAGTGAAGATTTGGTTGGGCGCCCTGGCCCTTCTCGTCAATCAAATGTCCGGTCCGAAAACGGTCGAGACGATAATGAGAAGCCAGCGGATGCAACCTATCGGTCGCCAGCAGGTGAGCGAAGCACCATCCAGACGCTGGGGTGGCTTTGAAACCGCCGTAGCACCAGCCGCCGTTGAAATAGAGACCAGGGACCGGCGTCCGATCGATGAAGGGCGAGCCATCCATCGACATGTCCATAATGCCGCCCCAGCTGCGGAGTAAGCGAGCGCGCCCGATCATGGGCATGAGAGCCATGCCACCTTCGCAAACATCTTCTACTACTGGCAAGTTACCGCGGCTTGCGTAACTATTGTAACCGTCGATATCTCCACCAAAAACGATCCCGCCTTTATCCGACTGACTGACATAAAAATGGCCAGCGCCAAAGGTGATCACGCCGGGGATAACTGGCTTCAGGGCCTCGGTTACAAAAGCCTGCAATACGTGGCTTTCAATAGGTAGTCTTAGGCCAGCCATTGATGCAACGCGCGAACTATTGCCAGCCACTGCCATGCCCACCTTGGAGGCCTTGATTTTACCGCGCGTCGTTTCGACGCAAGTGATGGCGCCTGCGGCATCACGGCTGAAGCCGGTGACTTCACAATTCTGGATAATATCGACGCCTAGATCAGACGCAGCGCGGGCGTAACCCCAGACCACAGCATCATGGCGGGCTGTGCCACCCCGCTTCTGGTAAAGCCCCCCTTGGATCGGGAAACGAGCCTGATCGAAGTTTAGGAAGGGGGCCAGTTTACGAACCCCCGCCTCATCCAGTAACTCGGAATCTGCTCCATGGAGACGCATTGAATTTCCGCGACGAGCAAAGGCATCACGCTGACTATCGGAGTGGAATAGGTTAAGCACCCCGCGCTGGCTAACCATCACATTATAATTGAGTTCTTGCTCAAGCCCTTCCCATAGCTTTAACGACCATTCGTAAAATGGTTCATTGCCAGGCAGCAGATAGTTAGATCTTATGATTGTCGTATTGCGGCCGGCGTTGCCGCCACCGATCCATCCTTTCTCGAGTACAGCAACGTTATTGATCCCGTGGATCTTTGCAAGGTAATAGGCTGTCGCGAGGCCATGTCCACCGCCGCCAATGACAATAACGTCGTAACGCTCCCTTGGCATTGCATCGCGCCAGGCACGTGACCAGCGCGATTGTCTACTAAGCGCATTGCGGGCCAGCGATAAGATCGAATAACGTGTCACGCGGCTCTTGCTCCGAAGTTCGATCTGGTAGTTCGTGGAAAGATTAGCAGTCGGCGCGGTATCTACTGGCTTTAATGCGACACACTTCGACCCTTGGTACGACCTTCAACAAACCAAAAAAGGGGCAGCGTTACATTCGTCAGGTTAGGCCCATCGCTAACTCAGCGCCTTTGAGCGGGCTGCGCGAACCGCTGCATTGCCTCAATGGTCATCTCACCCTTGCCACTATTCGCTATTTCACCAGTTCCAAGATCAGCATATTTTGCGATCCGGATAGAGATTAGGCCATTCGGCATCAGCGTGACTTCGTTTTCGCCCGAGCCCATCATTACAGGGGCATAAGCCACTTCATTCGAAACGGGGTTGGCCTGATAAACTTTATAGTGAAAGCCCATCATGTAGCGTCCCCTAGGGGGCTGACTTTCGGGATCACTCTCACTGGATTTCAAATCCGATATGAAGGGAACTGGCAGATCTCTTGTGGAGCTATCGCCCTGCTTGAACAGCGCGCCCTTTGCTTCGAGTAGGTCCATGGTCAATTGCCGATGAAGGATCTGCTGGCCCCGAAATGCTCCTTTGTTACTGTATAGAATTGCGATCTTAGCAAGATCTGCGAGGGTCGGATAAAATCCAGCATTATAAGTCGCATAGTCTTGACCGTCCGGCTCTATCGTGCGGATAGTTGGTGCATGATGTATCCCAATCGGCAGGAAAACTTCCTGCTCTAGCATCTTCCAAATATCGGCACTGGGGCCGCGCATCTTGCGCAAAAAATTATTTAACGCGATCCCAAGCAAGTAAAAATCCTGATCGCGATATCGCACTACCTTACCTGGCGCCCAGGGGTAAGGAGTTAACGTGTCATTGATTGCCCTGAGCTTTTCAGCGTGTGATGGTGCTGTGTACCACCGATCATAATTGCCTCCCAGGTAACCCTCAAAAATGTTATTAGGATTGGTAACTAGGCTGCCAGTTCCGCCAAACCCAGTGGCCATATTTGCGGCATTAAGGAAGCTCACTTGCTTCCACTTCTCGTGCAAACCCTCCACGTATTCGCCGATCTTTAGGTCGAGCACCCAAGGCCCGTATACCTGCGAGAGCCGCAATAACGAAAGCGGCACGCCGATGCTTTTCATGACCGATCGCACGCCGAACCGCATCCCCATTGGATAGGGATATTCGCCGTATGGCGTCTCGAATGGTTGGCGATAGATTTGGCCGTCACGAATAATGGCCAACCCGACAATCCAGCGCGGGTCTAGTGGGCCGCCGAATCCATCGAGCCTCTTCAACTCTGTCAAAGGTGCCAGTTCGCTCCAACGCTTACTTGGCAAATCATCTGCTTGTTCCGCCACGTGCGCTGCCCGCAATTGCTCCAAGTCGGTGAGCCCCAACGGTTCTGCTTTAGCGTTGGCAGCGCCCCACGAAACGAAATAAGTGGGTATCAGATAGGGCGCAGTTTCTTGAACAAATTGGAACCGCAAATGAGAGGCCTGGCCATCTTTGTACAAAAAGGTTGCCAGTCCTTGGTGCGCGGCATTTTCAATATCGTTGACAAGCGTGATCGGAAGAGCAGCCCTCACCCATCCGCCGTCGCAAGCTTCCTGCCAAACACGACCCGTTTCCGGGATAATCTGCCAATAGCTAGCTCGAGCCGCTGGCTTTAACTCTCGCAAGATGGTGCCCCGTTCGACTGGAACCAACTGGCCTTTGTTGGAGAACAGGTGCAATTGGAACCCGGGGAAAATAGTAGGATCGCGTTGCCCAATTTTGGGATCGGGTAAGGTGGGCTTTGCCGCCATCTTTACCGAAGAAACTCTAAGTTTAAGTGAGAAGTCTCTTGGCACCAAAGCACCTGGACTGGGTGCGTAAGCAGCATTGGCAACCGGGGAGCCCATCGGGGTCAAGGACTTCAGTGCGCTGGCCGGAAGTGCCTCACATGGGACAGATGCCAGAGCCCCACTGTGTACCGCGAGACCGGCAATCACCGAGATGGCCGCAAAAGTGCCGTTCACATACATTGCTCTGCCCATCAGCTTGCTCCCCTCGAAACCGCGCGGCAAGAGAAGCCGGTTCCTACCACATGATGGCCAATTCGTTACATTGGAAGTCAATGAAAGCGACTTTTTGCATCAAATTCACGACACCCAGTATCGCTGTTAACAGTCCCAAAGATTGAGACTTAGCAGTTCAAGTCCACAAGCAGACTAAAATTACTCCCGGTTACGGTCGCCCTGACGAACGCGGTCTATGCCATGCATCGCCAATGATGAGTCGCACTAACGAACCGCTTTTGCCACCAACAGACGCCGGGCTTCCTGAATGGGTGCGCAACGGCCAACTCCAGTCATCCTCCGCCAGACCCGATGGCTCTGACGAGCTGCGGCCTCATCTGCTGACACTGGCTGACGCAGCCAATCAACTTCGTATCTCCCCACGCACCGTCCGCCGCATGGTTAAATCTGGCAAGCTGACTGCCCTTCGGATTGGTCGGCAGCTTCGATTTGATCGCGACACTTTATATTGTGAAATCAGCAACTTGGACAATTGTCGTGATTAGGTCCGGCCAGCGATGGGGTTGATGTTATTAAATCCCCGCCAACTGGACCAACTGCACTGACTTGCTTATCCGCGAGAAGTGCCACGATAAAAACTGGCTCATCGAGTCCACCTGATCGTCATTGCGGCCTTGCGGAAAACTTGCGATCTCTATCCGCAGATCTTCGAGCCAAGGTGCCTGCTCAGGAAGCCAAATATGGCCCGCCTCGATCCAAGCAGACTGCGCATGCAGCCGTGTTAGCTTATCGTCTTTCGGGATGAACGCCGTCGGATAGGTAATGCCATTGGACTCAGCGCGAAGCTGCTGGATCAGGGCGGTCCCGGAACCCTTGTCCTCGATCAGCAACGAGCGAGGCTGCCAATGCTTTGCAAGCTCCACAACGCTTCGCTTTAGGGACGGAAAATCAAGCCTGCTGCGCTCGACATCGAGCAAGAACAGATCATCGCCTCGGATGCCCCAAGTGGTACATACAGAATAGTCGTGATGCTGGTCGGGCTTGGAAGCGGTATCCCAGGACTGAACAATGGTCAGCTGAGAAAGCGGAGGTGGTTCTGCATAACGGCGGAACCAAGACCATTTGACGATCTCGCCCTCACTAGGAACTGGGCACTGCTGGTATTGGGCAGAGAAGGTTGCCGTTCCAAGCGATCGTCGCATCGCGTCGAGAACAGATTGAGGTTCACGCTCTGGATGGAGGATGCCCCCTGTGCGCCGCAGATGGAAGCGCTCAGGGCCTAATGGGACCCGCGCATCTTCCTCAGCAATTGCAGGCAGCCGCAGGGTGACCCAGTCTTCTAAGCCTTCAACATGACCAGCAAGGTCATCGAGATGGAGACGCTGTTGCACCAAGATGATGGCATCTTGCGCTTTGTTGTTGAGGCGAGAGAGGAGAGTTCGGCTATACCAAGCGTTGACCGCCTCACGCTTTGTTTCTGACATCGCGTCCTCAGGTTTTAGAGGATCGTCAATGATAATGAGGTTTCCGCCACGCCCGGTCAGCGTACCTCCGACGGAAGTCGCATAACGGTACCCGCGCTTTGTGGTTTCGTAATTACTCTCCTGATTCTTGAGGGCACTTAGCTGCGTTGAGGGGAAGAGTGCCTTGTACCAAGCGGCATGCATAACTGCGCGACAGTCAGCGGCATGCTTTGCTGCAAGATCATTCGAGTAACTTACCGTGATGATCTTGGAGGTGGGATCACGTCCGAGCACAAACGCCGGAAAAGCTACAGACGCACAGACCGACTTAAGGGAGCGCGGCGGCACCTCAATCTTCAGGCGCTTAATCTTGCCAGCGAGCACTAGTTCAAGATGATAACATAAAGCCTCTAGATGCCAGTTCGCAAGGAACGGCTCGCCTGGGCTAACCGTTGCGAACACCTTGCGCACGAAACTGTAAAGATTGCTGCGCAGCAAGGCTTCCAAGAGACGGGCTTCACTCGTCCCCATGGCGGACCTCCTTTGCGCCAAGCAAGCCCGCCTCGCGCAAAATCTCCATATCTTCGGCAATCAATGCAGGCAGGCCGCTCTTGCCGTTAATGTCACCAGCATGGGGCTCGTGCATTGAGATTAGCATCTGGAGAGCTTTGAGGTCACCCGCGAGAGCCTTCTCGCGAAGCCGCAAGACAATCGCGGTAATAGAGCTCACATTCTTGCGGTGGCCGTTGATCGTGACTGCCACTGGCATGGCCAAAGCCCGCGCAACCTCGGTCGCAAAATTGCGCTGGCCTTTCGGGCGCCCTTTGGGATTACCTGACTGGCCGGGTTTAAACCTACTGTGCACAGGGGGTTTGCCGTAACCGACCTTCTGATCGTTTTGGTCATAGATGTCAGACATTGGCGCCTCCAATGACGTTCATCTGTTCCAGCTGCGCAAAAGTTTTGCCGGTTTGTAAGTGAATGGGCGCGTCGCCAAAGCTCGCTTGATAGCGGCGCAAGATAACATCGCAGTAAAGTGGGTCGAGCTCCAAAAGGCGCGCCATCCGACCGCAATGGGCAGCAGCGATTAATGTGGTTCCCGAGCCACCAAATCCGTCGAGCACAGTTTCGCCAGGATCACTTGCATCGCGGATGATGTCGCAGATGAGGTCAAGCGGCTTTACAGTGGGATGCCAACCAAGTTCCTCATCGCGGCCTTTTCTGAAACTGTTCGCGCCCGCATAGTTCCAAACATTTGAGCGGTGGCGACCATTGGCACCAAGCTCGACGTTATTCACATGGGGACGTTTGCCTTTCTTGTAGACGGCAACCAGCTCATGCTGCGATCGATAGAGTGAGCCCATGCCCGCATTAGTTTTCGACCAGACGCACAAGTTAAGCCAATCAT
>JACCDJ011522586.1_pt1 | contig 16704 bp, 14 predicted proteins | sample 7444481 | NCBI WGS metagenome assembly JACCDJ01 (sample SAMN15323435, study PRJNA562643) | freshwater metagenome | isolation source: river surface water | place: USA:Blue River Watershed | collected 2017-08-15 | reverse complement strand
TGTGATTGACAAAGACTCCGTAGCCCTCGCTCGAGATGTAGAACGGCAGGTTCTTGTAGGCCTGCTCGCTGGCGGTGCCGCCATCCTCATTGAAGATGTCGACGGTCTGGCCGTTCTTGATGAACGGAGTGAAGCGCTCGCCCAGGCCATAGACCTTTTCGCCAACGCCGAGCGCAATCTGGCCGTTCATGAAACGGCCCTCGACGGTGTCGGCATAAAAGATGCCGCGCTGTTCCTGGCGGGTGAGCAGCCGTGGCGCGACCTGGTTAGCCCCAGGGCTCGATTCGTCGGAAGCGTGACCCAGCAGCTCGATCTCGAAGCGCCCTTCGGTCTTGGCGCGAAGCTCGAGGTTGCCAGAGCGGATGCTCAGGTTGCCGGCTGTCTCGGTGACGACCGGAGCCGAATCGCACGGATCGAGCTCAAACTTGAGCGGCAGCTTGCCGCCTCGGTGGTGGGTGGCGCGCACGCGGATCACGTCGGCGGCCGGCGAATCCAGCTCGAGTTCGATAGTGCCGAGATTGAGCGTGTGGCCGCGATGCTCGACGCGCTTAGTCGCGACCAGCAGCTTGGCGGTGGCGCGTCCCTGTTCGTCTTGCAAGACGTCGACGCGCTGCGCCTGAGTGGCCGAGAAAAGCGAAACACCCTCTCGCAGAAGCCAATAACCATTGGTGAATCTCATGGTGGTTCTTTCTTGAGAGGGTGTTTCGGTGAAGCAGTTGCTGCTGGTGGTTCACGGTTGGAATCGGGTCGAAGCCGGAGACAGGCCCGACCCGATTCGCCGTTTGAGGCTAGAGCCTGGTGAGTGACGCACCCGAGCGCTTGCGCGAAAGTGCGTCGATGGTTGCTGCGATCAACAGAACCGAACCGGTGACGATGAAGTTCACACCGGCCGACATACCGATCAGGCCGAGGCCGTTGTCGATGATTGCGATAACGAATGCACCGATCGCTGCGTGAGCCAGGCGGCCACGACCACCAAAGAGGCTTACGCCACCAACGACGGCTGCCGCTACTGCCGAGAGCACGATCGAACGACCCGCGGCCGACTCGACGTTGCCGATACGGCTGACGTGGAATACGCCCGAGATCATCGCGAGAACCGAACAGATCATGAACGCGGTAATGCGAACGCGAGCAACCTTGATACCGGCGCGACGCGCTGCCTCAGGGTTGCCACCGACGGCCATTAGGTGACGGCCGTAGCGGGTGCGGTCGAGCGTAAAGGTTGCAATGAAGAGAATCACTACGACGAATGGGATGACCATTGGTACGCCAGCGATCTCTCGGCCTGGGATCAGGCTCTGCGAACGGTTCATGTTGAGCAGCGCTACGGCAACTGATCCGAGAACTGCAAGGGCACCAACCTTGATGAACAGGAAGGTGATTGGTCGGTTCGGCAGCTGAGCCGCGCTGCGGCGAGCGCGATCCCACAGACCCATGAGTGCGGTGACAACGATGCAGACGCCCAGCATGACCCAGCCACCCCAGGCCGGCAGGCTCTGGTTCATGATTGCCGAAACCTCAGGCACCTCGAGGCGCAGAACGCCGCCGTCGCCAAGGATCCACAGCATGACGCCAGGGAATGCCAGATAGAAACCGAGCGAAACCACGAACGATGGAACACCGATGCGGGCCACGAACGTACCGATCACCCAACCGGTTAGCAGAGCCAGAACGAATGCGAGGCCGAGCGCCAGCATCCAGTTCATGCCACCGATCTCGAGCTTTACGAAGATCGCCATACCGGTTCCGGCGGTAACACCGGCCGAGAGGTCGATCTCACCAATCAGGATCACAAACACGAGGGCCGAAGCCATCATGATGAGCGTCGCTGCCTGCACGAACAGGTTCGCGAAGTTGATCAGCGATAGGAAGTATGGGCTCAGGCTGGCGAACAGCACGCCGAGCACGAGAAGCGCGCCAACAGCAGGCAGAGCACCCATGTCGCCGGCGCGCAGACGCGAGAAGTAGGCCTTGAACTGGTCGGCGGTGGTGCCTTCTTGACCGGTCTTGAGAGTGAGTTCTGACATTATGCGTTCACCTGCTGCTTGATACCGGTGATGTAACCGATGACTTCGTTGTGGTTGGTTTCTGAGGTCTTGAGCTGAGCGACCATGTTGCCGAGGTAAAGAACGGCGATGTCGTCTGCGACCTTGAAGATGTCTGCCAGGTTGTGGCTGATCATGATGACCGCGTAACCCTGGTCGGCAAGGCGACGCACGAGGTTGAGCACCTGCTCGGTCTGGGCAACACCCAGAGCCGCGGTTGGCTCGTCGAGGATCACGATCTTTGCCGAACGAAGAACAGAGCGGGCGATGGCAACGGTCTGACGCTGACCACCCGAAAGCGATGAGACCTTCTGGCGAACCGACTTTACGGTCTTCACCGAGAGGCTCTGCAGCGCCATGGCTGCCTGGTATTCCATCGAGGCCTCGTCGAGAGTGGCCTGGCCAGTCTCTTCACGGCCGAGGAACATGTTCTGAACGATGTCGAGGTTCTCGCAGAGCGCGAGGTCCTGATAGACGACCTCGATGCCTAGCGCAGCGGCCTGGCGTGGGCTGGTGATGTCAACCGGCTGACCCTCGAAGAGCACCTGGCCCGAGTCATACGGCTGAACGCCGGAAAGGCCCTTGATGAGCGTTGACTTGCCGGCACCGTTGTCGCCTACCAGCGCGGTAACGCGTCCTGGGTGGGCCACAAGGTCGACTCCCTTGAGGACGTCGACAGGGCCGAAGCTCTTCTTCACGCCCGAAAGCTGAACGACTGGAACGCTCATGCTGTTCTCCAATTCTTTTTGAAAAAGCTGTGCGCCAGCCAAGGATCTGACTGGCGCACAGCCCGTACTACTTAGTTGTGTTAGTTGACGCCGAACTCAGCACAAGCTGCTGCTACATCTGCGGTGCAGATGTCAGCTGCCGATGCGTTGCCGTCAGCAACAACGTCCTTTACCTTGCTTGCGTCGACCGATACTGGGTCAACTGCAATGTAAGGGGTGCCGTCATCAAGGGTCTTTGGAGCCGAGACAGTCTCGCCCTTCAGAAGCTTGGTGATTACGTCAACCGCTGCTGCAACCTCAAGCTGGAATGGCTTGTAAACAGTTGCAGTCTGCTTGCCCAGAAGGACGTTCTGCAGACCAGCAAGCGATGCGTCCTGACCCGAAACTGGAACCTTGAGGCCGTTCTTGTCGAGGATCGCGATGATCGATGCTGCGTTGTTGTCGTTTGGAGCCAGAACAGCGTCAACCTTGCCCTTTACAGCAGTGAATGCCTGCTCGAACAGGGTGCCGGCCTTTGCGCCATCCCAAGTTCCGGTCATGGTGAAGGCTGCCTTAGCGCCAGCTGCGTCGAGAACGCTGAGTGCGCCGTCGAGGAACATCTTGGCGTTGCCGTCAGTAGGGTCACCCGACGAGTAGATGATGCTTGCGGTGGTGATGTCCTTGCCAGCAGCGGCTAGGCCATCAACGATCATCTGGCCCTGGAGGGCACCAACGGTGGTGTTGTCGAACGAGACGTAGTAGTCAGCGCCGGCGATTGGACGGTCGTAAGCGATTACTGGGATGCCCTGCGCCTTTGCCTTTTCAGCAACTGCGATGCCAGCACCCTGGTAGTCAACGAGAACCATTACGCCACAGCCCTTGGTGAGCTGCGAGTCAGCGATGGTTGCGTACTTAGCTGCGTCGCTCTGAGCGTTCTGGATGTCAACTTCGAATCCAGCGTCGGTCAGACCCTTTTCGAGGGCTGGGCGGTCGCCTGCTTCCCAACGGGTGCCGCTGTCGGCGTCCGGCAGGATTACACATGCGCGCTGAACGGTGGTGGTCTCAGTCGAGCCAGCGCAACCGGTCAGAGCTAGAGCGGCAGCCGAAGCGACTGCAGCGATTGAGAACAGCGAAGACTTCTTCACTAGATCTCCCTTCTTTGCTTGAATGCGGGTTACCCCCAGTGTTACAGAGGGACTCACAGCGGAGTCAGGATTATGTTTGCACAAACAACAAACTCAATTCGCCAATTTGGCTCTCGAAAACCTAACGACTCTGTAACAACCGAGTAACGCGGGCTATTGCGGGCTTTATGTAAGCGCTTGCATCTCGATTTGTTCGCCATTTGTTGATTAAAGCGACAATCGGCACAACAAATCTGCTATACCTGCTCTGGGAGAAACCGATGAAACCAGACGAAACCAGAGCAAAACTTGGGCGTGGCCGCGACGCAGTGCGTCAGCACAACCTGTCCACCGTGCTCGGGCTGGTGCACCAACTCGGCCCGATTTCGCGCTCGAAGCTTGGTCAACTCACCGGCCTGAACCGCAGCACCATCTCGATTCTCGTCGAAGAGCTCACCAATCTTGGCACCGTATACGAGGGCGTCGCGAGTGCGCGCGAGGGCCTCGGCCGCCCCTCGATTCAGGTGTCGGCATCAGATGACGTGGTCGCAATCTCGATCCACCCCGAATTGGAATACCTGGTGGTGGCCGCCGTCAGCTTGGCCGGCAACGTGCTGCACGAGGAACGCGTCAACTACCCCGCCGGCACGAACGTGCAGAGCATCGTCAAAGAAATCGGACGCCTGCTTGGTCGAGTACGTTCGGCGCTAAAGCCCGGTGCTCGCGTTGCAGGCATCGGCGTTGCGGTTCCCGGTCAGATTCGCTTCGGCGATGGCGTCGTGCGACTTGCCCCACACCTTGGCTGGGTAGAGGTGCCGCTGGCAACCATGATTCAGCAGGAAACCGGGTTGCCGGTTTACCTAGACAACGATGCCTCGGTCGGTTGCAGCGCTGAGCGAATCTTTGGCGCCGCCAAGAACTTCAAAGACGTGATCTATCTCTGGGGCGGATCCGGCATCGGTGGCGGAGTGGTCACCAACGGAGTTCAGCTGCGTGGCGCGACCGGTTACGGCTGCGAACTCGGCCACGTGCGCATCTCTGACTTCGATGGCCCGGACTACTCGGGCCTGGCCGGCACCCTCGAGTCGCTGGTCCGCCGCGAAGATCTGATTTCGGCGCTGGGCCTTGGAAACGTGAGCGACGAGGCTCTAGAACTGGCCCTGCTCGGCAACCGAACCCCCTCGGTAGTCGAGGTTGCGAGCCGACAGATCGATGCCCTAGGCCGCGCCCTCGGAAACTACGTCAATATCTTCAATCCAGAAGTCATCGTGCTCGGCGGATTCCTGCGCAGCCTCTACTTCTATGACCAGGAGCGTTTGCTGCAGGGCCTAACCAACGGCTCGCTCTCGGCTTCGCGCGAAGCGGTCATCGTGCGCACGGCCGAACTTGGTTCGTCGGGCGTTCTTCTGGGCTCGGCTGAGCTCGTGTTTGAACGCCTGCTGGCAAACCCGGTGGGCTTCGAAACCGTTATCGCCTAGCCGCGAAGCCGACTAGCCCCTTGGGCGCAGGGTGACGTTTGGCAACTCGGGCGCCGGAATCCAGCCACCCAGCTCGTCGGCAAACATAGGGTAAGCGGCGAGCGCATCCAAGCCGTGCGGGCTTGACGGGTCGCTTTGGGCGTTCCACTGATCACGCATCGCGGTGAGCTCTTCGGGCGTGCGTGCCAGAAAGTTCCACCACATGATCAGTTCTTCGGTGAACGGTTCGCCGCCAAGCAGAACCAGTCTTGCCGCTTGCCCGCCCGTTGCCTCTACCCAGACTCCCCGGTTGCCTTCGCCGAGGTAGGCAAGCTCGTTGGTATCGATGTCGACCGGCTCGGCTCCGGCCGACACTCGTGCCGAACCCTCGACCGCGAGCAGCCCGAACTGCCAGTCCTTGCGCAGCGGCAACCACGTGCGTGAGGTCAATCTGACCTCGGCGCCGACGATCGGGCTGAAGACCTCGGCCTCGTTGCGAATGCCCGCGTACTCGCCGATAAAGACGTCGATGCTGGCGCTATCGAGCTGGATTCGACGCGCGTCCTCGACGTGTTGGAACGATGGTGCACGATCGGCTTGCTCTGCCGGCAAGGCCAGCCAGAGCTGGACCGCGTGAAGCGACGAACCCGCACCGCTAAGGCTCAGCTCGCTGTGCGCGACGCCGCGTCCCGCCGTCATCAGGTTCAACTGCCCTGGGCGAATGGTCTGTTGCGAGCCAACCGAATCGCGATGCTCGACCAATCCGTCGAACAGCCAGGTCACGGTTTGCAGTCCGGTGTGCGGATGCCGCTGCACGCGCATGCCATCCTGCTGCGGGGTTGGGCCGAAGTGATCCAGAAACACCCAAGCGCCGATCCGACGAAGCGCAGCGTGCGGCAACAGTCGACGAACCGATATTTCGGTGCGTGTCGAGAGCTTTACCTCGCGTGGCTTGAGGACTTGTGGCTGCATACTTCGAGGCTAACCTCTCGAGCGAATAAACTTGAGCCAGGTCCGCAGACGTACTCACCTTCTTACAAATCCCAATTCAAGGAATTTTCATGACTGAATCGCACTCGGGCAAGGCCAACATCGGCGTTGTCGGTCTAGCCGTTATGGGCTCGAACCTCGCACGCAACCTTGCCAGCCGCGAAGGCAACACCGTTGCCGTCTACAACCGTTCGTACGAGCGCACCGAACTGCTGATGACCGAGCACCCAGAGGCCGGCTTCATCGCATCTGAGACCATCGACGACTTCGTCGCATCGCTCGCCAAGCCACGCACCGCCATCATCATGGTTCAGGCTGGCAAGGGCACCGACGCAGTTATCTCGCAGCTTGCAGAGCGTTTTGAGCCGGGCGACATCATCGTCGACGGCGGCAACGCTCTATTCACCGACACCATCCGCCGCGAGGCAGACGTTCGCGCCAAGGGCATCAACTTCGTTGGCGCCGGCATCTCGGGCGGCGAGGAGGGCGCCCTCAAGGGCCCTTCGATCATGCCTGGTGGTTCGGCAGAGGCATACAAGACCCTCGGCCCGATTCTGGCTTCGATTGCGGCTGTCGCCGAGGGCGAGCCATGCGTCACCCACGTTGGCACCGACGGCGCCGGTCACTTCGTCAAGATGATTCACAACGGCATCGAGTACGCCGACATGCAGCTCATTGCAGAGGCATACGACATCCTGCGCAACGCTGGCGGCTACACCCCAGCCGAGATCGCGGGCATCTTCGAGGAGTGGAACAAGGGCGACCTCGAATCGTTCCTGATCGAGATCACCGCAGAGGTGCTCAAGCAGGTAGACGCCAAGACCGGCAAGCCATTCGTCGACGTTGTTCTCGACGAGGCTGGCTCGAAGGGCACCGGCGTCTGGACCGTTCAGACCTCGCTCAACCTTGGCACCCCGGTTTCGGGCATCGCCGAGGCAGTATTTGCTCGTTCACTTTCGTCGCAGAGCGCTCAGCGCGCTGCCGCAGCAAAGTCGGACCTACCTGCCGACGCAACCGCATGGGCAATCGCCGACAAGGCAGCCTTCGTCGAGGACGTACGTCGTGCGCTTTACGCCTCGAAGCTCGTCGCTTACTCGCAGGGCTTCGACGCGATTCGCGCCGGCGCCAAGGAGTACGGCTGGAGCATCGACCTCGGTGCTGTCTCGAAGATCTGGCGCGGCGGCTGCATCATCCGTGCGCAGTTCTTGAACCGCATCGCCGACGCTTACGCCGCTAACGCCAACCTCGAGTCGCTGATCCTCGACCCTTACTTCAAGGACGCGGTCGCGAAGTCGGTCAAGTCGTGGCGCAACGTGGTTGCCAGCGCATCGCTCGCGGGCATTCCGGTTCCTGCCTTCGGCTCGTCGCTTTCTTACTACGACGGCCTGCGCGCAGACCGCCTTGGAGCCGCTCTGGTTCAGGGTCAGCGTGACTTCTTCGGTGCGCACACCTACAAGCGCGTCGACCTGCCTGGCACCTTTCACACCCTATGGTCGGGCGACCGCACCGAGGTGGAGCAGGCTCCGAGCACTCACTAATTCAAAAAGCAATAGACCCCGGCCGGTTGGTCGGGGTCTTCTGTTTTGTCATAACCTTTGAGGTATCAAGCAGATAAATCAGGGGGAATCATGTTTTGCACGAACTGCGGCTCCGCTCTTGGCGTAGCGAACTCGTTTTGCACGAGTTGCGGCGCGCTAGTCACGGCGAATCACGAGATAGCTGAAGCCACCAAAATCAAAACCCCCAAGCCAAAGCCCGCTTCAAGGACAGAGGAAGACATCACGCCGGCAGGTGACGATACCCCTGTACTGGAAAAATCCCCCGAAGCACCTAGCGATCCTTACAAGCCTGCGGGCATGTCGCATGCCGACTATGCATACCAAGGCATCTCGTCAGCACCGGCGCGCAAATCTTCAAAGTCATTGCGTTTGATTCTGGTGGCGGTTCTGGCATTACTGATTCTCGCAATCACCGCTGGCGGAATGTCATTAAGTACAAATAACTTGTCTGGCGCAAACGACTCGCAAAGTGCTCAAGAATCGTCGGATGAACCCTTGGTGGACCCGGCCCCTGAAGAGCAACCTTCCGAGGGTGAAACAACCCCGGACGACTACTACGAATACGACGGCATATTCTCTTACCGATGGTCAGACGTTGACCGAACCGATACTTGTGACGGCTGCAGCTATTGGATGTTGGATGTAAAGACGACTGTGGATTGCTCGGTAATTTTCGTTGAAATGGAAGTAACTAACGACGCTGGGGCCATCGTTCAAACGATCTCGAATGAGGCTTACGACCTAAAGGCGGGTCTGGCCAAATTGATGACTCTAGACACGTGGCGCGACGATGCCGCTGGTGGAGACGTGTCGCAGATGACCTGTCAGGAATGACGACGAAAAGGCATTGGTCGTTCAGTAAGGGCTAGGCTCGGAGAATGCTCCAGATTGCCAATGGCTGGTTTGCCAAGTACCTAGCAGCAGGGCTGATCTGGGGCAGCTCGTTCCTATTCATTGCGGTTGGAGTCAAGGCTCTGCCGCCAGTTGGCGTCGCGTTCTGGCGCCTCGCCATTGGTGCCATCACCATGTATGCGATTGTGCGGCTTAGCGGTCAGCGCCTGCCGCGGGAGCCACGAGTCTGGGGCATCATGGCAATCGGCGGACTGTTCATGAGCGCGATCCCGTTCGTACTCTTCTCGTATGCCGAACAACACGTCTCGAGCGGCCTGGCCGGCATTATCAATGCGGCGACGCCCGTCATGACGGTGTTGATGATTCTGCTCTTCTTTCGCGATGAGCGGCCGAATCGTCAAACCCTGATCGGGCTAGCAATCGGACTTATCGGTGTAGCCGTCGTGCTCGGCGCATGGAACGGTTTTGGCACGAGCGACCCAACGGCGGTTCTCGCGCTGATTGGCGCCATCGCCTGCTACGGCTTCGGAACGCCGTTCATGCGACGCTTCATCGGTCCGCTTGGATTGCCAGCTTCGGCGAGCACCTTCGGTCAAATCTCGACAGCAACCTTGATTTTGACCCCGTTCTACCTCACCGGCCCGCTGACCATCGGCGAGGTCCGCATCGAGACGATTCTGGCGATGCTCGCCCTCGGTGCGCTCGGCAGCGGCATCGCTTACTGGTTGTATTACGGCGTCATAGCTGCCGTTGGTTCGACCATCGCCTCAAGCGTGACGCTGATCACCCCTCTGGTTGCCGTATCGCTAGGCATATTGCTCCTTGGCGAACAGCCGCACTGGTACGAGCCTGTCGGCGGGCTAATCGTGATTCTGGGTGCCGCCTGGTCGCAGGGTTACCTGAAGCGCAGGCCAAAACTTTGAGGTCACTCGGCGAACGACTGGCACACCGCGTGACGGGTGTAGACGGCCTGCTGATCCTGGTTGCACTGGTGTGGGGTTCGAGCTACTTGGTGGCCAAAGACCTCACCGAGCACGCTCCGATCGCCGGCATCCTCGCGGTTCGCTTTGGCAGTGCCGCCGTCTTGATGTGGCTAATTTGGCTGGCCGGCCGAGCATCGGGCAAGCGTGAGCGATTCAGCAAGTGGGACGTGCGCTTGGGTGCGCTATACGGACTGCTGGTCGGCAGCATCATGTGGATCGAGACCAACTCGCTGCACCTCACCTCGGCAACCAACGCGGGCCTCATCATCAGCCTCACCATCATCTTTACTCCGGTCATCGAAGGCATCTGGATGCGCAGCATGCTGCCGCCGAAGTTCTTCGCGGCCGCCACGGGTGCCGTCGTCGGAGTCGCGATCTTGGTTAGCGCGAACGGGTTCGGCAATCTCAACTTTGGTGACCTAATCATGCTCGCGGCCGCGGTACTTCGCGCCTGGACCACCGCTGCTCAGGGCAAGCTTTCGGCGGGCAAGCAACTCAGCTCGTTCAACGTGACGGTAATTCAGTTCGCGGTTATCGGGGTGCTCTATGCGCTGCTCTCCCCCGGCTCGATCGCCGCAACCGCTGCCGGCTTTGCCACGCAACAGTGGCTCGAACTTGCATACCTGGTGCTGTTCTGCTCGGTCTTCGGTTTCGTTGGCCTCATGGTTGGAATTCGTCGCACCTCGGCGACTCGCGCGAGCCTGTTGCTCAGCACAGAGCCCGTCTGGGCGGTCGTGGTGGCTGCCGGCTTTGGCGGCGAGACGCTCGGCTGGATCGGAGCACTCGGCGCCGCGCTGATTATCGGCTTCAGCTATTGGGGCTTGAACATTGAGGCCAGCTGGCGGCAGCCCACTCCGCCTGAGCGGTAATCGTCAGGCTGGGGTTCACGCCCGGGTTTGAACTCAGCGTGCTGCCGTCGAACACGTGCAGCCCCGGCTGCCCGTAGACCCTCAGGTGCTCGTCGACGACGCCCTCGGCCGCGCTCGGCGCGATGACGCATCCGCCAATGAAGTGAGCGGTCAACGGAATGCCGAACGGTTCGCCAATCACAGCGCCAGGGGTCGCATTGATGTCTTTGGCGATAGAGCGCGCCAGTTCGTGACCTGCCGGAACCCAGCTGGGGTTCGGTTCGCCGTGGCCCTGCCTGCTGGCCAGGCGCTTTCCGAATAGCCCGCGCTTGAGGTGGGTGACCAGCGAGTTGTCGCGAGTCTGCATCACCAACAGGATCAACGTGCGCTCCGGCCAGCGGCGCAGGTTGTAAAAACTCGGGATGCGCGCCGCGTAGCGAATCGTCGCCCCGACGAGTCGGAGTGGATTCGGGGTGTCTCGTCGAACGTCACCGGTGCGTCCGCTCGCCAGCACGCTCTGCAGCATTCCCATAAATCCGCTACCGCGGCCGTAGCGCACCGATTCGACGTGGGTGTCTGGCGCGGGATAGACAGAAGAGGTGATGGCACTGCCGAGTGTGAAGTCGTGGTCGTCGTTGTTGGCCACAACGCCGAGCAGCGACTCCGAATTGGTTCGGCTCAGATGCCCGAGCCGGTCGCTGATGCCGGGCAGACCGCCGGCCTCGCGTGATCGTTGAAGCAGCTTGGCCGTGCCGAGCGCACCCGCGGCGACGATGACCTGTGGCACCTCAATCGTGCTTGCGGCTCGTGTTCCGCGAGCGCGACCCGACGGACGAAGGTGCAAGCGATAGCCGGCGGTGGCGTCGTTCGGGTCAATCTGTTCGATGAGGTCGGTGGTGGTTTCTGGCAGCACGCGTGCGCCGGCCGCCTCGGCGAAGTACAGGTAGTTCTTGACGAGTGTGTTCTTAGCGCCGTGGCGGCATCCCGTCATGCATTCGCCGCAGTTGATGCAGGCCGAGCGCGCCGGACCGCGACCGCCAAAGTGCGGGTCGCCGTTGGGTGAATCTGCAGGCACCTCGAACGTCACACCGACCGGAGTTGGCCGATAGGTCTCGCCGAATCCCGCGCGCTCCGCCGCGCGTTTGAGCACCAGGTCGGCCGGCGAGAAGAACGGGTTCTGCACGACGCCCAGCATGCGCTCGGCGGTCGCGTAGTGCGGTGCCAGCGCCGCCTGCCAGTCGCGCATGCCCGCCCAAGAACCGGTCTTGAAGAACTCATCGCTCGGGCGATAGAGCGTGTTGGCGTAGACCAGCGAACCGCCGCCGACACCCGCACCAGACATCACCAGTACGTTGTTGAGCAGATCGATGCGCTGAATGCCGCGCAGCCCCAGGCGAGGAAAGAACAGGAAGCGGCGCAGCTGCCAACTGGTCTTTGCGAAGTCTTGATCGGTAAAGCGCGAGCCGGCCTCGATTACCAGGACGCGGTAGCCCTTTTCGGTCAGGCGCAGTGCGGCGACCGACCCGCCGAACCCCGAACCGATGACCGCAACGTCATACTGCTGCTCGTTCGGCATCGGGGCTGGCATAAGGCTCGTTATCGACTATGGGTGGCGCAGCGGGCTGGCTGGCAGGCGCTCCTGAGCGACCCAGCGCTCGCCATAGCCGCTCTGCGAGGCCATCAGGTCGAGGAACGGCTTGGCGTCGAAGGCCTCCGGGCCGAGCACGCCCGCACCGCGCCAGATTCCCTGAGCCATGAGCTCGAGGGCGATCACCGGGTTGAAAGCGGTCTGCGCAACAACGCACTGGGCGTTGTATTCAGCCATCGACTGGGCGTTGTCGGCCACGTGATACAGGTAGGTTGCGCGGTCCTTGCCGTCGAGGTCCTTACCCGTTACCAGCACGCCGGCGCAGGTCTTTCCGGTCATACGCGGGCCGATGGTGGCCGGGTCTGGCAGCACTGCGGCAACCATGTCGCGCGGAGCCACGTCGACCGGGCCCTGTGCCGAACGAACGCGGTGTGGCTTGGTCTTGTCTAGGCCGAGCTTGTGCAGCAGCTTGAGAACGTCGATGAAGTCGCTGCCCAGGCCGTACTTGAAGTTGAACTTGTTGGCACGGATGTGACGAGGAAGCATGGTGACCTCTTCGTGCTCAACGTTTACGCACTCGACCGAGCCGATGCCCTCTGGGAACTCGAAGATCTCTGGTTCGCTGAATGGTTCGGTGGTGTACCAGCCGCGAGCGCGGTCGAACAGCACCGGCGGGTTGAGGCACTCCTCGATGGTTGTCCAGATCGAGAAACTTGGGGCAAAGATCTCGTTGCCCTCGTCGTCGGTGACTGACAGGTTCGAGCCATCCTTGACGCTGATCTCGTCGATCTCGCTGAACAGGTGGTCGGCGGCGTAACGCGCGAATACGTTCGAAAGACCGGGCTCCACGCCAACGCCAACGAGCGCGAGGCGACCCGCGCGCTCCCACTGGTCGTGCACCGCATACTGGGCATCGCCAAGCTTGATGCCCGGCTTGTGGAATGGGTCGGTTTCGTGTGGCTCTGACAGGCTCATTGCCATGTCGATGTAGTTGGCGCCAGCGGTGAAAGCACCGCTGAAGACCGTTGGCAAGAACTTCGGCTCGACGGCGTTGACCACGTGAGTGATGTTGTGGGTCTTGGTGAGCTCGGCCACGTTGGCGGCGCTGGATGCGTCGATCTTGGCAGCCAGGAACTTGCTGGCCTTCTCGTTTCCGTGGCGGGCGCGAATCCATTCGATGGTTCGTTCGGCTCGGCTGAAGTCGTAGTCGCTGACGACGATCAGTTCATAGAAGTCGCGCTTGGCAGCGACCTTGGCAATTGCGTCTCCGACGCCACCGGCGCCGACTAGCAGAATCCTCATTGATTTTCCTGTTGTTTCGCCTGCTCCGTGGAAAGAATCGGGAGCTTGGCTCTAGCGTATCGCTCGGAGGGCGATTCGCGGCGGTTAGCGAACCGTCAGGTCGGCGTCGGGGTTCTCGACCCAGTCGATGACGCCCTGCCACGGGCCAAAGCCGTCGTCCTTGCTGAAGTGCTTTGCGCCTACGATTATGCGGGCCTCGAGGCCGAGCGGGTCGCCAAAAGTGCTCTGGATGCCGCTTGGCGACCAAGGATCGGAATCGCTTCCGAGCAGCACGATCGACTTGGCGGCCGCGCGCACGTTCGCCACGAATCCGGGGTCGCCGAGAGCGATGTCGTAGCCGGGAATGCGGCCGAGCATGGCCGGGTCGGCCGGAGCAACAAGCAGAACGCGGTCGAACACGGCGGGCAACCTGCCTGCACCAGCGGCCAACAGCCAGTTGACGCAGCCGAGCGAGTGGCCGATGTAGATCAACCCGCCGTGTTCGGAGCTAAGTTCGTTGGCCAGAACGGTCTCTGAAATCAGGAGCGATTGCCAATCGGCGGCCACGGGCGCTTCGGGAGCAGGAAACTGCGGGTAGTGCACTTGGTGACCGGCGTTGCGCAGGGCAACCGCTGCGCGATGCTGCCAATGCTCAGGCGGGCGGAGGTTGGTGTAACCGTGCCCGATGACGACTCTTGCCATGTGGAGAGTCTAGTTTTCGGCCGAAGGCGGCTGCGACTTTATTGCGGAATGAGACGGCGGCGAGGGCTAAAGCAACTTGGCGGCAGCGATTAGGCTGCTGCAAATCATCTCACCCTCGACGGTCACGCCAGCTGGAATCAGCCAGACCGACGAACCGATTGGCGTCGTCCAAAGGTTCAGCAAGTCGACCTTGCTCAGCCGTTCCTGCACCGGGAGGTACTGCTTGCTCAGGTCGCGAGCGTACGCCGTCCAGAGCAGTCCAACGTCTGGCTTGCCTAGTTCTGAAACGCCAATCTCGTAGTTGAACGGGCGCCTGAAGAAGATCTCATCCGCGGTTCGCGCCGAAGCGTTGCGTATGTGGGCAAAACCAGGGATGTGAAGCAAACCAGACTCATCGCGCGCGCCAAAATCGGGCAGATCCGTTTCATTCTGCTTGCCTAGTGGCGCTCCATTTTCGAGATTGCGCCCGATAACCTCTTCTTTCTCGGTGCGCCCCAACTTGTCCCAGGTGTCGAGCTGCATCGCGATGCGTCGCAAGACCAGCTGGGTTCCACCGATGAGCCAATCCTGGTCGGTCGATTCGGCATCGATCCAGACCACCTTTTCGAACTGTTCGGAGCCCAAGGCCGGGTTGTCGGTGCCGTCGACCTGGCCCATCAGGTTGCGTTGGCGAACGCCGCCTGGATTGACTCCCTGCGCGTTGGCGAAACCCTGCTGAGCCCAGCGAACCTTGCCGAAGGCCAGGCTGTCGCGAATTAGAGCACGCTGGGCGTGCGAAAGCACGATTGGGTCATCGGCGCTGATGTGCAGCAGCAAATCGCCCTCGCTGAACCGCTCCTCGAGCTTGTCGATCTTTTGCTTTGGAATCTGCGCAAAACCAGCGGGACGCAGCGCGGCAATGTTGAGCACGTCGAAGATACGCGGCCCGAGGCCGACAGTGACGGTCAGTCGGGCCGGGCCGAGTGCCAGCTGTGGCTGCGCATCCGCCAGCACCGGTTCGCCAGACTGCAGGCGGGCGATGTCGTCGGTGAGCAACAGCATCCAACGCTCAAATGCCTCGAGGTTTAGGTGTGAGTCAGCATCGAATGCAACGAAGCTAGTGAAGGTTTGTAGTTCGAGCTCGACGCCTGGCTGGTGTTGGCCATAGAACGGCACCTTGGCATCCAGGACAGCGGTTTGCTCTGCGGCGGCGACCTGGGCGAGCGAATCTGCAGCTGCCTGACCCGCGATGCTTGATCCGATTTGAGCACCCGCGACACCCGCCACCGCAGCGCTCACTCCACTGGCGGACGCGCCAATGAGCAAGTCTCTGCGGGTGACGGATGACATGGATGTGGCCTGGCTGCTACTAGTTTTCTGGGTTGTAGGTTTCGTCGCCCGATGCCGAGGTCTTTGCCGGCAGGGTGAGGGTTTGCGAGTCAGCGCCATCGAAGTCGAGAGTCAGGGTGATCTGATCGCCGTCGAGAATTGCCTTGTTTAGGTTCATCAGCATGACATGAAGGCCTCCAGGCTCGAGCGTGACCGACTCGCCGGCTGGAATGACGATGCCACCCTCTTTCTTCTGCATGGTCATGGCGCCACCAGACATGACAACCTCGTGCACCTCAACCATTTGGGCGATTTCGGCCGATCCACCAACCAGGGTGATGTCGGTGTCAGTGTTGTTGGTGACGGTTGCGAAGACGCCGGTCATGCCGCCGGTGTGGTCTGAGTACTCGCTGACGCGAACCCAGCCGTTTTCGATGGCAAGGGCAGCCTTCTTTTCATCGACTGTGCTCTGGGTCTGGTCGGCTGCGGGGGTGGAGCTGGTGCAGCCGGTGAGTGCGGTGGTGGCTAGAAGTGCCGCAGCGGCGGCAAGAGTGAGTTTGTTCATAACGTTATTCTACACCTTGTAGAACTAGGTCGCTGCCAGTTGACGCGGACGAACTACGGCGAACATCACGAGGATTGCGAGCGCGTAGAGACAGATGAGCATGACACCGAGGCCGATTGAACTGGTCGAACCGAGGTTCGCATAGAGCGGAGCGGCCAGAGTCGAACCAAGCGAACCGGCGACCATGTTGAGTGCGGCAGCGGTGCCCGCCTCGTCGCCGTGGCGGGTCAGGGCCATAGTGCCCATCGGCGCAAACGATCCTCCCATGAAGAACGTGAAGGTCATCAGCGCTGCCTGCAGCACCAGGAACGGGGCATCGATCAGGCCGGCAATCAGGACCCAGCCGCCGACGCCGACCTGCGCAACCAGAACGCCGAGCACGACCCACTTAAGCTCGAACTTCTTAGCGAACCAAGCGATCAACTGCACGCCAATGTACGCCGAGGCCGAGTTGAGCACGAAAAAGTAGCCGTATTGACTGCCATCAAAACCAAAGCGATTCTGATAAACGAACGGCATCACAGAAAGATAGCCGAACAGAGCCGTGCTGTTGAGAACACCGATCAGCACGATGCCCAAGTAAGGCCGATCCTTCAGCACGTGCACGAAGCGCGACGCCATCGCCCGAACTCCCCCGTGCTCGGTTCGTGATGCGCCTGGCAGTGTCTCGGTCAACACGCGAGTCGCCGCGG
>JACCDJ010575876.1_pt1 | contig 16705 bp, 5 predicted proteins | sample 7444481 | NCBI WGS metagenome assembly JACCDJ01 (sample SAMN15323435, study PRJNA562643) | freshwater metagenome | isolation source: river surface water | place: USA:Blue River Watershed | collected 2017-08-15 | reverse complement strand
ACCTGACCGCCGCCACCGACAGCGGCAGCAGCAGCACCGACAACAACACCGGTGACAACACGCCAGACCTCAACATCGGCGTGGTGCCCGCTGGCGCCACGCCCGTGCTGTACGTCGATGGCGTGGCCGTGCCCGCCACGGCCACCACCGACAGCAACGGCAACACCATCCTCACACCCACCGCCCCCTTGACCGATGGGGCGCACAGCATCACCACGGCCCTGGTCGACGCCGCAGGCAACACCAGCACACAAAGCACCGCCTTGTCGGTCACCATCGACACCCAGGCCCCTGCCGCCCCCGGCGGCGTGTTGGCTCTGGCTAGCGACACCGGCACCGTAGGCGACAGCACCACCAGCGATGCCACCCCCACCATCACCGGCACGGGCGGCACACCGGGTGATACCATCACCCTCAAAGACGCCACTGGCGCGGTCATCGCCACCGGCGTTGTCGCAGGCGACGGCAGCTGGTCGGTCACCCCCACTGCCTCGCTGGCCAACGGTTTGCAAAACCTGAGCATCACTGCCACCGACCCGGCCGGCAACACCAGCCCTGCCAGCACACTGCCCATCACTATCGTCAACTCGCCCACCACCTTTGGTGGCGACACCGCGCTGGCCATCACCGAAAGCAACGTGGCGCAAACCGTCAGCGGCACACTCACGTTCAGCGACCCCGACGGCCCGACCACCCTGACCGCGCAAACCAACGTCAACGGCAGCGCGACCGACGCCAGCGGCAACGCAATCGGCAAGTTCACCGTCGGTGCCAATGGCGCATGGTCTTACACCATGAACTCGGCGCAAGACCAGCTCAAAGCAGGGCAGGTGGTCATCGACACCCTCACCGTCAGCGCGGCCGACGGCAGCACCCAGGTGCTCACCGTCACCCTCACCGGCACCAACGACCAGCCCTACACCGTCAACACTGACTTTTTCACCACGCTCGAAGACGCGCCTGCGCCTGTCAATGGCGTCACGCAAGGCACCCTGGTCAGCAGCCTCTACATGGCTGACTCCACATGGCGAGACGCCGAAGGCACCATCGCAGGCATCGCCTTTGTCGGCCCCAAAACGGCGATTGGCGCCACCCCGCAAGGCACCGCCTGGTACAGCATCGACAACGGTGCCACCTGGCTCAACCTGGGCACCGCCATTGCCAACGCCAGCCTTAGCAACGCCTTCCTGCTCGACAAAAACGCCCGCCTGTACTACCAGGGCGCGCTCAACGGCACCGGCACCCGCGAAGGCACATTAGCCCGCCTGTGGGACGGCACCGACATGGCCAGCAGCGCCGCCATTGCCGCCGCCTCTGGCACCAGCAAAGACATCAGCACCCTGACCGGTGCCAACGGAGCCTACTCGGCCGCCAACACGACGTTCACTTTCCACGTCACGGGCGTGAACGACGCCCCCGTCAACACCGTGCCCACCAGCATCAGCACAGGCGTCAACGCGGCCAAAGCCATCACCGGCCTGCAGATCAGCGATGTCGATGCGGGCAGTACCATCATGACCGTCACCCTGAGCGTGACGCACGGCACCCTCACGCTGCTCAGCGGCTCGGGCGTCACCGCCACCAGCAGTGGCACCGACAGTGTCACACTCAGCGGCACCCGCAGCAACCTCAACACCTTGCTGGCCGCTGCAGGCGCTGTCACCTACACCCCCGCAACGGGCTATGTGGGCAACGACACCCTGACCATGAGCACCAACGACAACTTTGTCGCTACCCAGTGGGACACCGGCACCGCCCAGACCGACGTTGACACCGTGCTCATCACGGTGAGCGTGCCCAGCGGCCTCACGGCCACGCTGGCCACTGCCAGCAACAGTGGCCTGACCACCGACACCGTCACCAACGACAACACGCCCACCCTGACTGGCCAAGGCAATGCCGGTGAAACCGTCACCATCTATGCGGCCAACGGCACCACCGTGCTCGGCACCGTGGTGGTCCCCACCAGCGGCACCTGGTCTTACACCTTGGCGGCCTTGGCCGATGGCACGCAAAACGTCATTGTCAAAGGTAGCGGCAGCGCCAACACCGTCACGCTGGCTCTCACCATCGACACGACCAACGCCATCACCATCACAAGCGTGGCAGGGGATGCCGTCGGGGCCTCTGGCAATGGCCTGTTCAACGCCACCGAGCGAGGCTTTGATACCACAGCCTACACACTGAACAGTACCGTGACCACACCGCCGGTCATCAGCGGCACCACCACCGCCGACAACAACAGCACGGTGACCGTGACCCTGAACGGCAAGAGCTACACCACCACCGTCGCCTCAGGTGCATGGACCATCACCGTACCCGACGCCGACGCCAAACTACTCAACCACGGTAACACCTACGCCATCGCCGCCAGCGTCAGTGACCTGGCCGGCAACCTGGCCACCGACACCAACAACGGCATGCTGGTCAACATTGCCTTGCCCGACGTGCCCACCGTGGTCAACCAGGCCACCTCCAGCACCACACCCACCATCACCGGCACGGCGCAAAAACTCAACGGTGCCGCAGGCATTGCGCTGGCCGCTGGCGACACGCTCACCGTGGTCATCAAAAACAATGGCGGCACCGCGCTGACCAATGGCACTTACACCCTGACTGTGGGCGGCACCAGCTCGCCCACCGGCCTGAGCTACGACCCGGCCACCAGCACCTGGAGCCTGGCCGCGCCTGCCAGCCTGGGCCTGGTACCCGGCACCTACAGCATCGACGTCACCTCCACGGCCAACACCGTCAGCCGCACCGACCTGAGCGCCAGTGAGTTGAAAATCGTGGGCCCCATCAGCATCACCAGCATCCCCGAAGTGGCCAGCGGTAGCCTGCTCAATAGCGTGGAAGCCGCCAACGGCACCCCCGTCAACATCAATCTGGCCAACACCGGCGCGGTGGCGGGCAACGCCATCCAAGTGGTCTGGGACGGCCAGATCGTCACCGTCGTCTTGACGGCGGCCGACATCGCTGCGGGCACCGTCGCGGTCACCGTGCCTGCCTCGGTGCTGCAAGCGGCCACCTCCAGCGGCACCAGCGAAACCCTGACCGTGAGCGCCAGCCTGCTGGTCTCGGACGGCGGCAGTGTCATCTCGAATGCCACCAACACCACAGCGGCGGTCAACTTCACATCGCCCACCGCACCGGTCATCAGCGCCACGGCCTGGAGCGCCACCAACACCTATTTGCAGAGCAACGACTCCGGTATTCCTGAAAACAAATACAACATCGACTGGACCTCCACGACCATCCCCATTACCGGTACAGCCGACGGCGCCATCTACCCGTCTGAGGCAGCGGCCAACGGCAGCGTGGTGCGTGTCCAATTACCCACCACCGCTGGAGCAGGTTTGGTGCCTGCGGTCGCCAACGACCAGGTCAGCCTGAGTTGGGGCGGCCTGGGCACGGTGACCGTGACCTTGACGGCCACCAACATCACCGCTAAGTACGTGGATGTGCTGGTGCCCTGGAGCATCATCAGCCAGCAGGCCTACGACAGCACCCTTAACGTCAGCGCCACCATCGTCAGCGCCGCCACCGGTAACCCCAGCTTGGCGGCGGTGGTGCCCGTGACTTTGCGCTTTGACGTGGCCCTGGCCGCGGCCGACGCAGGCACGACCAACTTTGTGATCTATGGCGAATCCGGTAGTGATCACAGTGCCTGGTCGGTTGCCGGCGTTGGTGACGTCAACGGTGACGGCCTCGACGACCTCTTGATCGGTGCCCCCGACGCTGTTTCATCCACCACACCCACCACCCACGAAGGCCGTGCCTACGTCGTGTTTGGCAACACCAGCTACACCTCAGGTCATGTGCCCATCGAGTTGTCTGCCATTGCCGCCGGTGTGGGGGGCTTTGCTATCAACTCTCAATCCGCCAGTGCGTCGGCGCAAGGCCTGGGCTGGTCAGTGTCTGGTGTGGGTGACCTCAACGGCGATGGCCTAGCCGACGTCCTGGTGGGTGCGCGCTATGCAACTTCACCCGGTTTTAGCAACAACGGCGTGGACTGGGTGGTTTATGGCAAAACCAGCACCACCCAGGTGAATCTGAGTGCGGTGAACGCGGGTAGCGGGGGCTTTGCCCTATATGGACAGTTCAGCGCCGGCCGATCAGGCTACGCCTTATCGGGCGCTGGTGACGTCAATGGCGACGGCTACACCGACCTGTTGCTGACCGCCTATCAAAACAACCGTGCCTACGTGATGTTTGGCGGTTCCAGCAACACCAGCTTCAACATGGCGGCTTTGTCTGCGCCGGGCAAGGGGTTTTACATCGATGGTGACGCTGGCACCGCCACCGGCTGGGCGGTCAGCGCAGCAGGCGACGTCAACGGTGACGGCCTGGCCGATTTGCTGGTGGGAGCGCCCACCGCCAGTCCGGGTGGAAGAACCTCTGCCGGCCAGGCCTATGTGGTGTTTGGCAAAACTGACAACAATACGGTGAGCCTGTCTAGCCTGACGGCTGGCACCAGCAGCGCAGGTTTTGTTTTCAACGGGCAAGGTGTTTCTGACTTTGCCGGTTACTCGGTTTCTGGATTGGGCGACGTCAACGGCGACGGCCTGGCCGACGTGATTGTGGGTGCGCCAAAGGTCACCTCCCTGGGCACCAACAGTGTGGGTAATGGCGTGGGCCGCACCTATGTGGTGTTTGGCAAAACCGACAGCTCGGCGGTCAACCTGTCGGCGCTGTCGTCAGGCACCAACAGCCTTGGATTTCTTATCAACGGTCAAAATTCAGGCGGCAATTTCGGCCTGTCGGTGGCCGATGCGGGCGACTTCAACGGCGACGGCCTGGCCGACATGATCGTGGGCGAGCCCATGGCCGTGGTCATGGGCGTCGTCAATGTGGGCAAGACCTACTTGATTTACGGCAAAACCAGCGGCACCGTGGTGAACGTCTCCAACTTTGCGCAAAGCGACGGTTTTGTCATCACCGGCACCAGCAACGGTCTGAGTGGCTACGATGTGAGCAATGCCGGTGACATCAACGGCGACGGCTTCAACGACTTGCTGATCGCTGCCCAAAATGGCACCCCCTCGAGTACACGCGGCTCAGCCGGTAAAACCTATGTCATTTTTGGTGGCATTGCCGGGGCGGCCACCAAAGCCATCGACTTCATGGGCACCGTTGGCGATGACGCACTCAACGCGGCAGGTACCAGCAGCAACCTCAACGAGCAGTTCATCGGCGGGGCCGGCAACGACACGTTGGTGGGCGGCGGCGGGGCCGATGTCATGTACGGCGGCATTGGCAACGACACCTTTGTGCTCAATACCGACAACTTGGCCCAGTTGGCCAGCGCAACCGGCAACAACGCTCAGGACATTGCCCGCGTCAGCGGCGGCCATGGCATAGACACCCTCCAAATCAGTGCCACTGGCCTGACGCTGGATGTTGGCAGTTTGAGAAACGGTGCCGTCAGTGGCATCGAACGTCTGGACCTCAACAGCGCCAGCAACGTGCTGAAGATGAACCTGGCCGACGTCATGAGCCTGGCGGGCAGCGACATCAATGGCACAACCCCCGTGCTGGACGACTCCAATAACATCTTCAACACCACCAACGGCTGGACCGCGACCAGCTCCGGCGGTGCCACCGGCTGGGGGGCGATCAACCGCGCCCAGCAAATGCTGGTGGACGGCGACGCCAGCAACGTGCTGCGCCTTTCCGGCACTTGGGACATTTTGGGCACGGTGCAAAACACCTCAGGCACCGTGTACAAGGTCGTGGCCAACAGCCTCAACAACGTGCAGGTGCTGGTCAACAGCAATGTGCAGCTGTGTCTCGCGCCACGCTTGGACATGACGGCCAACGAACTGCCTGGCGGCCTTAACTACACCGAAGCCACCAGCAACGGCGACACCCCCTTGAAGATCAGCCTGGCCAGCACCGGCGCTTTGGTGGGCAACACCCTGCAAGTCAACTGGAACGGCCAGCTGGTCAACTACACCCTGACCCCCACCGACATCAGCAACGGCTTTGCCAGTGTGCCGGTACCCACCAGCACGCTGACAGCTGCCACCCCGGTGGGCACGGCGACAGCGGTGTCCACCACGGTCACTCTACTGGACGGCGCGAATGCATTGACACAATCCGGTGTTCAATCCATTGCAACCAATTTCATCATCCCAACAGCGCCGACCATCAACGCGACAGCTTGGGCTGCCACCGGTGCGGGTAACACCAGCACGTTGTCAGGTATTCCAGAGGCGTATTACGACAAGCAAACTGCTACTTATGCTGCGGGCACAGTCGTTGATCAGCACCTTTATTACAGTGAAGCGGTGGCCAGTGCCAACAGCGGCACGGTCATGCGGGTGCAGTTGCCGACCACCGGTACCAATCCGCCCTTAGCCGGTGACACGTTGGCGGTGACATGGGGCACGCAAACCCTGACCGCCTACACACTGCTTGCCGCTGACATCACCGCCAAATACGTGGATGTCGTGGTGCCTTTCACCGCCATCAACAGCCAGCCATTTGGCACGGTTGCGGTCACCGCTGCAGTCACCGGCGCAACCAGTGGCAACAGCTCGCCAGCCGCTACGGTCAACGTGATGTGGGCTTATGACTTGCCGTTGGCTGACTTGACGGCCTTGAGCGGCGGTTTTGTCATCAATGGCGCCATAGGCACTGAAAAAATCGGCTACAGCAGTCTGCCAACAGGCGCTGTGAATGTCGGCGACGTGAACGGCGACGGCTACGACGACGTGATGATTTCGGAACAGGGAACTAAGCGCTATGTCGTGTATGGGCGTCCAGGCCTTGCGACGCTGGAGTTGTCCTCCATGAGCGTGGCGGGCAATACCAATGGCTTCATCCTAACGGGCGGTGATCCCACCAGTACCCGTGCTGGGGACATCAACGGCGACGGCCTGAGCGACATCGTAGTTCAAGTTGGAAACTCGGCTTATGTGGTCTACGGCTACACCGCCAGCATCGGACAGGTAGCCTTGACAGCTCTGGCCGCAAGCGCCGGCTTCAAGATTACCTACGGCGACAAAACAACTAACAACAGCTCTCTGGCTAGCCCCAGTGTGGTGGGAGACGTCAATGGCGATGGCTTTGACGATATCTTGTTCAATTTTGCTGACGCCTCAGGCAGTGGCAACTTCTTGCTCTACGGCGGCTCTGGACTGAGCAACCTGACCTTGCCTGCAGGGGTTTCCGGTACCGCCAGCAATGGCTTCTTCATCACACCGGCGAACACCTCCACCCTCTCGGGTGGACAGGTTGCCACCATGAGCGGCGACTTCAACGGCGATGGTTACAGTGACTTTGCATTGTTTGGCTATTCCAGCGCCACAGCCTTGACCAGCTATGTCTATTTCGGCGGCCCCAACCTGACAGGCGTCAACGCAACATCGCTCAATACGGCAGGCAATGGCCGTGGTTTTGCCATCAGCGGGTTGACTGGCGGTAACACCGCTTTCTTTGGCACCAATGCCGGGGACATCAACGGCGACGGCATGGAAGACATCATCTTCAACGATGGGTCCGCCCGCGCGTTTGTCCTCTTCGGCAAGACCAATACCAGCCCGGTCAACGTGAGTACGTTGGCCGCGGGCAGCGGCGGCTTCATCATCAACGCCGGTAATTCGACGGTCACCAGCGCGGGGTATTTGTACGACGTTGATGCGATCGGCGACTTCAACGGTGATGGCTTGGCCGATATGGTGGTTGCTGACCATACGCTGGCAATCAACGGCGCGACAACAGGAGGTGCGTATGTGGTTTTTGGTCGCACAGCCACCTCGGCGCTGACCTTGAACAACCTGGCCGCCTCCGAGGGCTTCCGTATCGACGGGGCTGGCGCGGGAGGCGCAGCCGGTTACACCTCGACAGCTGCGGGTGATGTGAATGGTGATGGCTTTGCCGACGTATTGATCATGTCGTATACCGAAACTCCATCCGGCGGCTCACGAACGCAAGCCGGTGTGGGTCGAATCGTATTCGGTGGTGTAAGCCGAATCAATGATATGGTTTTTGAAACCATCAACGGCGACGCCATTGGAACCACGGGCGCAGACATACTCGCCGGTTCAAGCGGCAACAACCAGCTGGTAGCCGGCGATGGCAATGACACCTTGAGCGGCAGCGGTGGCGCCGATGTTCTCTATGGCGGCCGCGGTGACGACACCATCATGATCAACGCCGACAACGTGGCCAAGATGAGCCTGAGCGGGACAGCGCAGGCGATTGCCCGGGTGGACGGTGGCAGCGGAATCGATACCTTGAAGCTCGACGGTACGGGCATTTTTCTGGACCTCAGTTTGGTGAGCGGGCCGGTCATAAATGACATCGAAAAAATCGACTTGACAGGGACTGGCAACAACACCTTGAAACTGAGTTTGGCCGACATGTTGCAGAGCTTTGACAATTCCAACGTGTTTAACAGCAGCAACACCACCAGCGGCTTGTCAGCCACGGTCACCAAAAATCAGTTGCTGGTAGATGGGGATACCGGGGACAAGGTCGTTCTGAGTGATTTGGTTAACTGGACTGCATCGGGAACTAACGTAGTGTCTAACGGGCACACCTATGTGGTTTATAACCACAATGCTAGTGCACATCAGTTGCTGATCGACAACCAATTACTGGTCTCGGCAACTTGAAAGCAAAGTTCCAATGGCTGAATGTTGGCAGCGGCCCAGCTGGTTCGGGTTTGCGGCCTCAGGGCATGGCTTCGCCAGACTGGCTCGAACGACGGCTGGATGCAGACCCTAACGTGCTCCCAGATGTTCTGGCGCCAGCGAATGACTTATCGATGGTAGCAAATGCGTCCATGGATGCCGTGTTTTCATCGCATTGCATAGAGCACCTCTATCTGGATCAAGCTGTTCCAGCGTTGAATGAATGGAGACGAGTTCTTCGGTCTGATGGGTTTTTGTTGCTGGTGTGTCCAGACCTTCAGGCTGCAGCCGAGATGATCGCTCAGGACAGACTGATGGACGTTGCCTACGCTGGGATTAGACCGTATGACATCGTTTTCAGCCATCAAGGATTGGTGGCACAGGGCAGAGCAGCGGGACACAGTTTCATGGAGCACAAAAGTGGTTACACGCTGAGCTTGCTGCGAGCGTTGGTCAATGAAGCAGGGTTCGCTGTTCACGCGGCAACCCGCATGCGTCACCGCTTTGAATTATGGCTGATTGCTTGCGTGCAGCCACGATCTGAGGATGAGATGCGGACCATGGCGCAAAGGCACTTTATATGTTGACGTTTGTAACCGCTACGCGACACAGCCGTGCCGATTTTGAGGCTCGCAGTCCATTGGCCTGGTCGCTCAAGAGGGTGGGGGAGTTGACCCCCTTGCGCTTGCTAATGGTTGGCAACAATTCTCGCCCGCTAGCTGAAATTTACAACTCTGCAATCCATGACAGTGAGGGGGATGAAATTTTAGTTTTTGTCCACGACGATGTGTTCATTGACGACTGGATGCTGGGCGCTCGATTACAAGAAGCATTGCTGCGTTTTGATGTGGTGGGTGTGGCCGGAAATCGCCGTCGACAACCTGGGCAGGAGACCTGGTATATGAAGCCAGGGCAGTTGATCGATGGACAACGATGCATCACAGAACGGGACAGCGATTGGCTCAGTGGTGCCGTCCGCCATGGAGTGAATGGAGATCAAGGGGTGTCTGTGTATGGGGCTGCACCTGCATCTGTTGCTTTGCTTGATGGGATGTTTTTAGCCGCTAGAGGGAAAACACTGAAAGAAAGGGGTGTGTCCTTCGATCCTGTGTTTCCTTTTCATTTTTACGACCTTGACTTTTGCCGTGTTTCACTCCGAGCCGGATTGACTTTAGGTACTTGGCCATTGGCAATGACCCACGAAAGCTGTGGTGAATCTGTGAGATCAAATGATTGGGCGAGGGCGTGCGATGCCTATTTCCGAAAATGGAATGAATTGGAGCAGGTCGAAGTGGCCAATGGATCGTCATGAACAATTCACCGACGACCTCAGATTTTGCACAAAGCGACGGGATTCTTTGGCTAAAACAAGGGGTGTCTTTCCGCGCTGAAGGCCAACATCTGGCTGCATTGGATGTCTATCAAAAGGCATCATCTATTCCGGGTGCGCCTGCAGAGGTTTTTTTTAATCTCGGCAACGTGCTATTGGATTTGGGGCGATGGGAAGAGTCCGCTGCTGCAATGAAGCGGGCGCTGGAGCTTCAACCCCAAATGACATCAGCCCTGATGCAATTGGCGCGTTGCAAGGTTAGGTTGGAGCGTCTGGCTGAAGCAGATACGCACTTTTCCGAGTTAGTCCAAATCGATCCCAATCATTTCAGCGCTTGGCTGGAGTATGGAAATTTGCTCAGACAACTCGGTGAAACTGAGAAGATGTTAGGCGCTTACCAGCGCGCAGCCAGTTGTACACCTCAGAGGTGGGAAGGGCTACTGGCTCTGGCGCGAAGTCTGGAAGAGGTCAGCCATTTTGATTTGGCAGCTATCAATTATCAACGAGCTGTTTCTTTAGCGGGTGCGGCTGAATCATCAACGTCACCTACAACAAATCCACAGAAAAAACTCCCGCAGCAGGGGCAATTGCGCATAGTCCATTGGCGCATGGCCAAATACCGATTGGAACGTGGGGATGTCGCCCGAGCCATGGAGGCGATGCGACAGGCATTGATGGCGGCGCGGATAGAACATTTGCGGACGCCTATTGATGAGAACGAGATCGCCGAGATGCAAATGGACCTGGCCGATATTCACATGCGCTTGGGTATGACCTCGGAGGCTCACCGCGCATTTGAACGAGCCAGTGCTGCAACCAGTGAGGCCACCCTCGTGCGCCTGGCGGAATTGTCCTTTCGATATAACTTGTGGCAAGAAGCACAAAACGTTCTGAAGCGCAATGTGGAGTTACATCCCGCCAGTGCCATGGCGCATTGGAATCTGGCTCACTCGTATGCCGAGTCTTGGCAAATGGAGGATGCACTCGAGTCATTGGCCAAGGCTGAAGCGATTGAGCCGCAAGCTGGCGCTTTGTCCATGCGGGCCAGTGTGGCAGGTCGCACTGGGGATGTGGAGACAGCATTGCGGCTGTACCAATCGTTGGCTGAAGCGGAGGGGCCTTTATCAAAAATGCGCTCCAGCGCGGCCATGAGTGCACTTTACAGTGACCAACTGACCCCACAGGCTGTGACAGATTTGCATCGCTCGCTGTTTGCTTCATTAGGGGAGGGGGGGCGAAGCGCAGAGAGTTTCACGAATACGCGAGACCCTCTCAAGCGATTGCGAGTGGGGATGGTGTCAGCGGATTTTCACCACCAGCATCCTGTCAACATATTCATGCAGCCTGTTCTGGCTCGTCTGGACCCCGCGCTGTTTGAGGTGACGGTATATTTCACGGGTGTGTCGTATGACGACCAGACTCAGCGGGCACGCTCTCGGGCCGCACAGTGGGTGGAATGCACGCGATGGACCGACATACAACTGGCGCGCCGCATCGAGGCCGATGGCATCGACATTTTGTTGGACCTGGCTGGTCACACCAGCTTGAATCGCATGGCGCTGTTTGCTCAGCGGGCGGCACCGGTCCAGGTGTCGTTCCTTGGCTACCCAGCATCGACGGGTGTGCCCAATATGGATTGGATTTTGGCTGATCCGGTGGTGGCACCCGCGGGAAGTGATGCGTTGTATTCGGAGCGTGTGTATCGGCTGCCTAACTCCGTGTTTTGTTTTGCCCCCGAGGTAAATTACCCCTACCCGATCTACACGCAAGTGCATGCCGAACGCACACTGACCTTAGGCTCATTCAACAACGTGCCCAAGATCACGCAGCACACGGTGGCTTTGTGGTCCCGAGTCCTCAATGAGATACCCGGTTCGCAATTGCTGCTCAAGGCGCCGAGTTTCAAAGACGAGGGGGCTATTCGCGCATTCAAGTCACGCTTTTCCGCGCAGGGCATTGCTGAGGACCGGTTGATTTTTCGTGGCCCTGTGGGATTGAGCGACATGATGGCGGAGTACGCTGACGTGGATATTGCGCTGGACCCCGTGCCTTACAACGGGGGCACCACCACACTTCAGGCCATGTGGATGGGCGTTCCGGTCGTGGTCAAAGCGGGAGGTAATTTTGTCTCACGCATGGGCGCGAGCTTCATGACCGCTGCTGGTCTTTCCAATTGGGTTGCGTCCGATGACGATGACTACGTGGCAATTGCAAAACGCATGGCATCCAACAGGAGCGAGCTGTTGAATCTCAAGCAGGGATTGAGGGCTCGACTGTTATCCCGTCCGGCATGGGGTATCGATCAGTACGTTCGTGATTTTGAGGCGGCTTTGCGCAGCATGTGGACAGACATGTGTCAGGGGGATGGCCGATCCCGCTCGACCACACACGACAAGATCCTATGACTCAACATCACTCAACTGAGGAAAAAGCGCATCCTGGCTCTGGTGGCCAGACACAGCCGCCGGATCCCTTGGTTCACTGTCTGTCATTGGCCTCGCATTTGCTGGGACGTCCTGCGCACGTGGCGGCATTGCGTGCAGGCTTTGCCGTCGATCACAACGGATTTGTGCCGGCTGAATCCATGCCAGACATGGCCCGTCAACAGGGTTTACTGGCAGCTTGGTCCAGGACGAACCCCAGCGCCGTTCCCAGTTACGCCTTACCTGTCATTGTGCCATTGCAGGATGGACGAGCCTGTGTGTTGCGCGCCATCGAACAAGGGCAAGCACAAGTGCTCTTCCCAGAGTCAGGACAGCAAGAGTTGGTGATGTCGTTGGATGAGCTGAATGCCATGTCCAAAGGCGAAGTGTTGGTTGTACGCAAGCCAGTGGACAGGGCAGAGCAAACCCTGACACCCATGCAAGGCGCGGCTTTTGAGTGGTTTTGGGGCACTTTGTGGAGATTCCGACACTTCTATATCGAATCCATGTTAGCCACGGTGGTTGCCAACATCCTGGCTTTGGCCAGTGTGTTCTTCACCATGAATGTCTACGACAGGGTGGTTCCCACCCAAGCCTATGCATCACTGTGGACCTTGGCGATTGGAACCCTGTTGGCCGCCCTGCTGGAATTCGTGATGCGTTGGCTGAAAGCACGCTTGGTCGATTTGGGGGGGAAGCGAGCCGATCTGGCGATCAATGCCACGCTGCTGCGCGAAATCATGTCGATTCGACTTGAGCATCGGCCCCAGTCGATTGGTATTTTTGCAAGTTCGATGAAGGACTTTGAAGCCTTGCGAGACTTCTTTTCATCGGCTTCGCTGGTTGTGCTGGCTGACTTGCCATTTGTGCTGCTGTTTGTGGCGCTGGTGGCAGTAGTGGGAGGGCCGCTGGCATGGGTGCCGGCATTGGCCATTCCCCTGGTATTGGCCGTGGCGTGGATTGCCCAAAAGCCATTGACCGGGGCCATGCGCGAGAACATGAAAGAGTCTGGCGACAAGCAAAGTGTCTTGGTGGAGTCTGTTTTGAACTTGGAGATGCTCAAAGCACATAACGCTGAGGGATATCTGCAACGGCGTTGGGAACAGTCGAATTTGGCGGGAGCAGATTCCTACCGAAAGATCCGCTCAGTCTCTAACCTGATCACCGGATTCATCGGGTTATTGTCCCAATGGACCACTGTGATCATGGTGGTGTGGGGCGTTTATCTGATCCATGCCAACCAACTCACGCTGGGTGGACTGATCGCCTGCGTGATTCTCACGGGAAGAGCGATATCTCCCTTGGGCAGTGTGCTGGGCCTGGCTTCCCGCTACCAACAAGCCAAAACGGCTTTGGAAGCGCTGGATGGACTGATCAAGCGTCCCCGTGACCGTGATCCTGGCAAGCGTTATGTAGTTCCAGAGCATGTAAACGGTCGCATTCAAGCGATAGACCTCGAATTCGCCTACCCCGGTGAAGCCAAATTGCCTGTGATTCGCCGTCTCAACTTGATGGTCGAGGCGGGGACGCGGATGGCATTGCTGGGTCGAGTAGGAAGCGGGAAAAGTACCCTGATTCGCTTGCTGTCGGGGTTGTATTTGCCCCTGGGTGGGAGTGTTCGACTGGATGACGTTGATGTGCGACAAATCGATCCCAACGAAATGCGCATGAGTGTCGGTTACGTGCCTCAAGAGCCTCAGTTGTTCATGGGAACTCTCAGAGAAAACCTGATCTTGTCGGACAGTTGGATCACGGACACCAAGATCGTGCAAGTTTTGCAAGCACTCGACATCTACAACATGGTGGCAGCTCACCCCAAGGGGCTTGATATGTCCTTGACCGAAGCGGGAGGAGGGCTGTCAGGAGGTCAACGCCAATTGGTGAGTTTGGCCCGGCTGATGCTTCGAGACCCGAGCCTTGTCTTCATGGATGAACCCACCGCGCACATGGACCAGAACACCGAGGCTCGCGTCATCGCTGTTCTGGGGGAATGGTTAGAAGGTCGAACATTGGTCCTGGCCACGCACCGCCCGCAGCTATTGGAGTGGGCAGATCAAATAGCTGTCATTGATTCAGGGCAATGTCTGGCAGTAGGACCCAAGGCCGAGATGATTAACAAATTGAGCAAAGGGATTACCCGACCTGTGGCTCAAGGAGGTATTGCATGAGTCGTAAGGAATTCGGCGTCACGACCGTTGACGAAGAAGAGCGCCGAGCCAGTCGATGGCTGTTGATCGCCACGGTGATGACATTGACACTGGGTTTGCTGTGGGCCGCGTACTTTCAACTTGACGAAGTGACTAGAGGGCAGGGAAAAGTGATTCCTGTCAGTCGCGAGCAGATTGTTCAGAGCCTGGATACAGGCGTTGTGACCGCCATTCTGGTTCGAGAGGGTAGCGTGGTCAAACGCAACGATGTTTTGATCCGACTGGATGACGCGCGTTCTGGCCCTGTGTTTCGTGAAGCCAAAGAGAAAAAACTTGCCTTGCAGGCGCAAGCTGTTCGACTCCGGGCAGAAGCCTATGGGTATCCCATGGAATTTGATAGCGAAATTCCCAAAGCATTGGTTGCACGCGAACGTCAAGCCTATGCCGCCCGCAGGCAGTCAATGCAAGAGGCCATGGCAAGTCAGCAAAAAGCGTTGGAGGCCTTGAACCGCGAGATCATGATGACAGAGCCGCTGACTGAAAAAGGGGTGATCTCAGAGGTTGAATTATTAAGGTTAAAGCGCCAGCATGCTGATTTGATGGGGCAAATGGCAGAACGGAAAAACCGTTACACGACAGACGCGGCCAATGAGCTGGTGCGGGTGGACTCTGAGCTGTCTCAGACCCGGGAAAACGCCTCAGCCCGTGAAGATGCCCTGTTACGCACAGTGATTAGAGCGCCTATGGATGGGGTGGTGAAAAATGTTCAGGTCACAACCATCGGTGGGGTGATCCAGGCTGGGATGCCGATTCTCGAAATTGTTCCCACCCAAGACCAGATGCTGGTGGAGGCATATGTCAAGCCAGCCGAGGTGGCATTTTTGAAGCAGGGGCAGACAGCCATCGTCAAACTCACGGCCTATGACTACAACCGCTTTGGTGGTTTGACGGGTGTGTTGGAGCACATCAGCCCCGATACCTTACGCGACGAAAAACAAAAACGACCAGGCGTTCCACTTGAACTGGAAGAAGGCTATTACCGGTTGCTGGTTCGGGTGACGGAAGTTCCCCAAGAACGCCATGGCGTTCGCATCGAGTCACTACCGGGCATGACGGCCATGGTGGAAATCAAGACCGGCCAGAAATCGGTACTGGAATACATCTTCCGACCGCTGCAGAGCGTGAGTCAAGCGTTGCGTGAGCGCTAAGGAGTTCATTGATGAAGTTGATCAATAAGACCTGGATTGTGGTGGCATCTTTTTGTGTCGCCGGTGTCGCTTGTGCTCAGAGTGCAGTCACTTTGACCGATTCGTCGACCGGATTGACGTTGGTGCAAGCGATGAGGCTGGCATTGCAACGTTACCCGGCCGTGCATGCGACACGCTTTCAACTGGCATCTGCTGGTTCGGACGTCACGAAGGCAGAAGGGGCACGCTGGCCTGTGTTGTCTGTAGGGGCTGCTGCCATGCAGTCAGGCGTCAATTCGACCTATGCCCAATCGTTGACCCCGCAATTGACCTATTCCGCTTATGCGGGGGGAGGCGTTGAGGCAGGCGTCGAGCGAGCCCAGCATTTGAAGAGTGCAGCGGCTCGTAAATTGGACTCTACGCAGGATGATGTGGCTTACCAAGCGGGAGAGGCCTATTTGCAATGGGCCAGGGCGTTTGACCAACTGGCATTAGCGCGTAAAAACTTGCAATCTGTTAAGCAAATCAAGAACGATGTGGAAACCATCGTTGAGGTGGACAAAGGGCGAATGGTCGACCTGAACCAGGCCCAAGTCCGTGTCAAAGCAGCGGCACTGATTGTGTCGCAGCGAGAGGCTGAGGTTGCACAGGCTAAAGCTCACTTGTCTCGTTATGTGGATATGGTGCCGAAATCAGCCGGTGGTCTTGATGGGCTACAAGCCAAGTCGCCCCCTAGCTTGGAGTTGGCATTAGCCGCTTTGGAAGAGCAGCATCCAGTTTTGGAGCAAATGAGAGCCCAAGTCAGGGCTGCCCAGTCGGCGATCACGATTGCTCAAGCGCAGATTCGCCCCAAGGTGGATCTGAGTGTGGCAAGGCAGATCAATCCGTATACCTTGACCACCTTCACCACCAGCCAGGTCAATCTTAATATGCCGGTTTTTAATGGCGGGATCGGGCAGGCGGGTGTTCAAGGTGCTGT